>Ga0187770_10000821_pt1 | contig 15710 bp, 10 predicted proteins | sample 0116_SJ02_MP02_2_FD_133154 | JGI IMG/M metagenome (GOLD analysis project Ga0187770, IMG submission 133154) | Tropical peat soil microbial communities from peatlands in Department of Meta, Colombia - 0116_SJ02_MP02_20_MG | ecosystem: Environmental > Terrestrial > Soil > Wetlands > Peat | place...
ATCGCCGATTTCAAGGTGACCGAAAAAATGCTCACCTACTTCATCCAGAAGGCCCACAACCGCCGCGTGCTCGTCCATCCGCGCATCGTGATCGGCGTTCCGAGCGAAATCACGCCGGTGGAAAAGCGCGCCGTACAGGATTCGGCCTACCGCGCGCGAGCGAGCGAAGTCTATCTCGTCGAACAAGCTATGGCTGCGGCGATCGGCGCCGGCCTGCCGATCGAGGAGCCCTCCGGCAACATGGTCGTCGATATCGGCGGCGGCACCACAGATATCGCCGTTATTTCCATGAGCGGCATCGTTTATTCGCGCTCCGTCCGCGTCGCTGGCAACGAAATGGACGAGTCGGTGATGCACTACCTCAAGCGCAAGTACAACCTTCTCGTCGGCGAGCGAACCGCCGAACAGATCAAAATTGAAATCGGCTCCGCGTATCCGCTCGAAAAGCCGATGACGCTCGAAGTGAAAGGCCGCAACCTGATCGAGGGTGTGCCGCGCACCGTCACCATCGACGACAGCGAAATCCGTGAGGCGCTTTCCGAAAACATTTCAACGATCGTCAACGCGATTCGCGTAGCGCTCGAGCGCACGCCTCCTGAGCTCTCGGCCGACATCAGCGACCGCGGCATCGTGCTTACCGGCGGCGGCGCGCTCATCAAGAATCTCGATAAGCGCATCCGCGAAGAAACGGGATTGCCCGTCTCGATCGCAGACGATCCGCTCGCGTCGGTCGTGCTTGGCACCGGGAAAATGCTGAGCGATTTCAAGCTTTTGCGCACTGTTTCGATTGATTGAGCCGCTTCGGGCCGCTGGATTCCAGGGAGCCGAAGCTCTAGCTCGCGAGGCAATCACCGACCGTGGTCGAAACCGTCATCTCTCGTCATCGTCCGCTGGCACTCCTGGCCGGCGTCATCATGGCGCAGTTGTTGCTGCTGGCGTTTCAGATCAAGCGCGAGCATGACGTGCGGCTGATTCGTTACTGGGCGGAGGCCGTGGTGACACCCTTCGAGCGCGGCGGAACCTGGTCGCTCGGCAAACTGGGAGGTGTGTGGCGAGGATATTTAGCGCTTCACGGCGCAAAGGCCGAGAATGCACGCCTTCGCAGCGAAGTCGCCGCGCTCCAGCTGCGCAACCGAGAACTCGAAAGCCAGGCCGCCGAAGCGCAGCGCCTGAGCGTGCTGCTCAGTTTCCACGAAGCGCATCCAGAAGCGCCGATGCTCGCGGCGCAAGTGATCGGGGCGAGCGCCGATCCGGCATCTCACACGCTCGTTCTCAACCGCGGCGAACACGATCACGTGCGCCGCAACATGGCAGTGATCACACCGGACGGCGTCGTCGGAAAAATCGTCGACGCGTTTCCGAATTCATCCCAGGTTCTGCTCATCAACGACAGAGAAAGCGGCGTCGGCGCCCTGCTCGCCGACACTCGTACGCACGGAGTCGTTAAAGGCAATGGCGATCCGGTTCCGAGACTCGACTATGTCGTGAACGACGAGAAGGTTCACCCCGGCGAAGAAATCCTCACTTCCGGCGAAGATCGCATATTCCCGAAGGGCCTGCTGATTGGAACTGTTTCCGGCGCCACCGACGGAAACCCGTTTCAGGTGATTCGCATCGAGCCATCGGCGCACCTCGACCGGCTCGAAGACGTCATCATTCTGCTTTCGCAACAGGAGCTTGCGCCGAAGAGAGGCGAGGAATCGGCGGAATCGAGCACGGGCCCGGCCAATCCGTCAGGCATCGTGCAAACCGGCGCGCTTTCCGCAAACCAAAATGCAAACAGCGCCACAACAGCGAGCATCGCAAAAGCGACCGCTCCGTCGGCCAAGGTGTCCGTGCAAAAGACTCAGCCGAGAGCGTCACAGGCGCAAGCTGTCGCGCCTTCGCCGGCCCCCGCGCCCGAGGCTCCGCAGAACTGACATGTCCTACATGCTCAATCCCGGCGCGCAGTCGGAACACAATATCGAAGTCCACAAGTATTACGGCGGCGCGATCGTTCTGGTCTGCTTTCTCGCTCTCGTTCTGCAGGCCTTCCTTCACAAGTTCGGCCATTGGGCTGAGCTTGTCGATCTGCCATTGTTGGTCACGGTCTATTTCGGCGTAAGCCGCCGGAATCCCACCAGCGGATTGCTTCTGGGAGCTGCGGTCGGAATCCTGCAGGACGGCCTTAGCCACGACAATCCGATCGGTCTTTTCGGCATTGCGAAGACGCTTGTCGGCTATCTGGCGTCATCGGTCGGCGCCCGCATCGACACGGAAAATCCTGCGATTCGCATCGCGTTGATTTTCGTATTCTTTCATTTTCACCAAATCGTGATCGCAACCACGGAGCGCGCTCTGCTTGCTCGTCCAGCTCCGTATTTCACGTTTCCGCTGTTGATGAACTCGGTCGCCACCGCCGCCTTTGGCGTCGCCTTTTTCGCGCTTCTGGACCGTCTCCGCCGCACGTCATAAGCTGACGCCCAATCGCTTTGACTGCCCAGTAACCGCACGTTCAAAAATCTGAAAAGCATCAAGCTTCATTCAAAAGCCATCGTTTCGTAACGCCCGTGCAACACCTTCACGTGATGCTGATCTCCCCAGCGGTTGAGAGACCGACACACCATCTCACACACCGGAGGCAGCATGAAATCGAAGCACCCGCAAAGATCCTGGCGAGAGCGCGCGATCGCGCTCGTGCTTTTCGTCACCCTCACGTCGTTCACGACTCCTGTTTCAGCCCAGCCTGCCAGCGCTCCCGGCAACGGCGGCCAGGAAGGACAAACCGCCAGCCCGATCAAGCACGTGATCGTGCTGATCGGAGAAAACCGCACGTTCGATCATTTATTCGCCACCTACGTCTCTCCGAGCGGCGATCACGTTCGCAATTTGCTCTCCGAAGGCATCATCAACGCCGACGGTACGCCGGGACCTCACTTTTCGAAGGCCCGCCAATTCCAGGCCACGCAGCCCTTCAAGACGAAATATTTCAGCAGCCTGAGCCCCTTCGAGGAGGCACCGTATAAAACGCTCCCCGTACCGACACTCAACTCAGCGCCGGTCAAGCCGATCGTTCCGCCGATCATCCCTTTGCCGCTGTTGGAGCTGGTCGAGCCATCGCTTGAGCCGGGCGATCTCGGACTGCTATTCACGGGGACAGCGAGCGAGTTCACGCAAACTTCGTTCCTGCCCGACCCGGACACTCGGGTGCAGGATTACAACGACCTTCCCAACGGTCCATTTCCGCTCAAGGGCGCCTTGCTGCCCTATGATTCGTACACGGGTGACACAACGCACCGCCTCTTCGAGATGTGGCAGCAATCGGATTGCAGCGTCTGGAACGCAACGCCGGAAAATCCTTCCGGCTGCATGAGCGATCTCTATCCCTTCGTGATCACGAACTACGTCAACATCCTCGACACGCAATTTGACAATCCTCCGGAATTCGACGACGCCGGCGGCAGCAATTCGATGGCGTTTTACAATATGCAGGAGGGTGACGTCCCGGTGTTGAAGAGCCTCGCCGATCAATACTCGATGAGCGACAACTATCACCAGGCCGTGATGGGTGGCACCGGCGCAAATCACGTCATGCTCGGCACGGGCGACGCTTACTTTTGGTCGGACGGAAACGGCAATCCGACAGTTCCGCCCGCCGGAGTGATTGCCAACCCAAATCCTCTTCCTGGAACCGATGACGTGTACACCGTCGATGTCGGTTACAACGGTGATTTCACCAACTGTGCCGACCCGACGCAGCCGGGGATCAAGCCGATCGTCGACTACCTCCGATCGCTTCCCTATCATCCCAATGCCAACTGCCAGCCTAATCACTACTACATGATCAACAACGAGAATCCCGGGTTCCTGCCGGATGGCACCGTCGACACCAAAGGCATCGCCAGCGGCGCTTCCGTTCCTCCGTCCAATGTGCGCACGATCGGCGACGAGCTCAACGAAAAGGCAATCTCGTGGGCGTACTACGGTGGAGCGTACAACGCTGCGGTTGCGCTGCAGCATGATCCGACCAGCACAAATCCCGCGGTGCTGATCGGAGCGGCCTACTGCAACATCTGCAACTTCGAATCCTACGCCAACTCGATCATGGGCAATCCCTCGCAGCGTTCCCAGCACATCAAGGACGCCACGGACTTTTTCGCCGCGATCGACAACAACACGCTTCCGGCGGTGTCATTCGTGAAGCCCGATGGTTTGCTCGATGGACATCCAGCCAGCTCAAAGTTCGATCTCTTCGAAGCGATGGTGAAGAACATCATGGTGCACCTCACCGCGCAGCCGGAGCTATTCGCCTCGACCGCTCTGTTCATCACCCTAGACGAAGGCGGCGGCTTCTACGACTCCGGTTACATCCAGCCGCTCGATTTCTTCGGCGATGGGCCGCGTATTCCGTTGATCGTGATCTCGCCGTACTCGACGGGCGGGCACGTCAGCCACACCTACGCGGACCACGTTTCGATCCTGAAGTTCATCGAGCGAAACTGGAATCTGAAGCCGCTCACCGGACGCAGCCGCGACAATTTCCCGAATCCAATTTCATTCCCATTCAATCCCTACGTGCCGCTCAACAGCCCGGCGATCGGCGACCTGTTCGATCTCTTCGACTTCGGACACGATGGGCCGCCGAGCGGTCCATAATCGAGCGCACATTTCGTAGGGAAGTCTCGTCAACCAGACGCCGGCTGAATCCTAAACTCAGCCGGCGTCTTTCATTTCGTTCTGGGGCGGACGCGCCAGTATGCTGAAAATCGGGCCGTCATTCTGAGCGGAGCGTCCCGACGCCTTATCTTTACCGGCGACAGCCAGTCGGGACGCCCAGTCGAAGAATCTCTCCTCGTCCGAAACTCGGCGCCAGCGCCAGCTACTGTTTGTACTGCTCGAAAAGCTTCTTGTAGTCGTGGTTGTTCTCGTTGCAGATGTATTCCTGGATGTCCCACTCGGGATGCAGCGTGAAGATGCCTTCCTCAGTCCACGGCTGCGCGAACACATTCGGATCGTCGATCGTCGCCGAATATTTCAGCGTGTCGTACGAAACGCGATGGAATCGCTCGACCACATGATACGCGGTCGTGTGCCGGTATTCGCCCACCGAGACTTTGTCGTTCACTCCCGTCACATCGACCACGAGCGTGTCGCCTTCCCAGTGACCGACGGAATTCCCCATCCACGTCGAATCTAGGTCTTTCGGATGCGGTCGCCCGTCGGTCGGAATCACGCGGAAATATTCGCCCGCTTCGTAGAGGATCACCACTTCGAACGAATTCTGCACGATCTGGATCGGATAGGGCTCGTTGATCGTGTCCGGCACTCCGCGCGGCAGGCATTGCTCTCCCAGCGAGAACGTGTACTCAGGCCCGACGTGATACTTTTCCGCGCCTGGCTTGAGCATGATTTTGTCGATCGGCCGGACCGAATGAAAAGGCGCGATATACACGCCGTTCAGATCGGGCTTGCCGTCAGGCATCCGTGGCACAGGTTTCTCCGCCAGCGCTTCGCTCGCCGCTGCCTTATCGTCCGGCGCGGGAGTCGTTCCTGCGACTGTAATCGTCACCGATCGCGTATCGCCGGTCGTACCTCGATACGGCGCCGCCGTTAGCGTGTAGGTGGTCGTTCTATCGGGCGTGACCGTGCGGCTATCTCGCGCGGCTACGATTCCAATGCCGCGGTCGATTGTGATCCGGTCCGCATTGATCACCGCCCATTGCAGCGTCACCGACTGCCCGGGTTGAATCGACGTTTGGCTCGCCGTGAAGCTCATGATCTGCGCATGTGGTCCGGCGGGAAATCCATCGCGCGAAGGTGCCTGCTGCGATGGCGTCTGTTGTGCCGCCGCGCCGGCTACGAGAGCAGCCGCGAAGGCAACTGCGCTTACAATCGTCTCTAAAACAATCCCTGAGTTCTTCATACGGTCATCCACCCCCGGTACCTTCATCTCAAACCTGCGTTATCAGTTCACCTTTTTCAAATTTGTAATTTTAAATCTCGGATTCCGATTTTCGAAATTCGATTCTTCCCGCGCATCGTATGCTCCTGCAGCGGCGGACACAACGAATTTTCAGGTCCGTTTAATCGCAGCCTGCTCAACCGTTGATTGGCGTAGAATCGCGCGCCAGGAGGCCAATCCATGTCTCACGATCCAAACGACGGCAAAGTCTCGCGGCGGGATTTCCTAGAAGTGAGTTCAGGCGCGCTGGCCGCTGCTGGCGTCGGCTCTGTCGCGAACATTTCGCCGCAGGGTCAATCCGCGAAGCCTTCAAGTGATCGAAGCACAAGCGATCCCGGGCCATCGAACCAGCCGCTCGATGCGCAGAATCCCGCGTCCGGAAACCCGCCGCCGACCGACGCGGGCGGCATGCCTCCTTTCAAGTATCCATTTTCCCTCGGCCACAAGCGTCTTCACGAAGGCGGGTGGTCTCGCGAGGTGACCGTGCGCGAGTTGGAGGTCTCGAAATCGATCGCCGGCGTCAACATGCGCCTTACCGCCGGAGGCGTCCGCGAGCTCCATTGGCACACCGCCGCCGAGTGGGCCTTCATACTCTATGGCAGCGCGCGCATTACCGCGATCGACGCCGAAGGCAAAAGCTTCGTCGCCGATGTTGCGGAAAACGATCTCTGGTATTTCCCCACCGGAATCCCGCACTCGATTCAGGGTCTCAGTCCTGATGGCGCGGAGTTCCTGCTCGTTTTCGATGACGGCAACTTCTCTGAATTCGCGACCGTCTTGCTCTCCGACTGGATGGCGCACACGCCCAAAGATGTGCTGGCCAAGAATTTCGGAGTTCCGCAGAAAGCCTTCGATAAGCTCCCTTCGAAGGAGCTCTTCATATTTCAGGCTGAAGTTCCGGGCCCTCTCGAAGCCGATAAAAAAGTCGCGGCGGGCACGCGAGGACTCTCCTCTCAGGATTTTGCGTTTCGCACGCTGCAGATGCCGCTGACCAAGCGCACGAAGGGCGGCGAGGTCCGCATTGTCGATTCGAGCCGCTTCGCGGTCTCGAAAAGCATCGCCGCGGCGATCGTCACTATTCATCCGGGAGGCATCCGCGAACTGCATTGGCACCAGAATGCGGATGAATGGCAATACTACTTCGCCGGCAAAGGCAGAATGACGGTCTTTGCCACCGGTGGACGCGCGCGAACCCTGGATTTTCAGGCCGGAGACGTCGGCTACGTCCAGCAGACCCTGCCGCACTACATCGAGAACACGGGCGACTCCGACTTGAAATTTCTGGAGATGTTCAAAAGCAGCTCTTATCAGGATCTTTCGCTCTCCGAGTGGCTCACGCACACGCCGCCGGAGCTAGTCATGGCGCACCTGAACATCGATCGCGCTACTCTCGACGCGATTCCTCGCGACGAAGTCGTCGTCATGCCGGAATGAGCAAGCTATCGTAGGCGGTCCGCCGAGGCGTGCCCAGCTCGAGCTCGCCGAATTTTCGCGAAAAGTCTGTACAATGATCGGCTGCCTTAGGAGGCTTCGTGCTCTTTGACTTCGCCGCACTTCCGCCAAAAGAGTGCTACAAACTGATGGTTTCGACCATCGCACCGCGCCCGATCGCGTGGGTCGTGAGCCACAATCGGCAGGGCCGACTCAACGCCGCGCCATTCTCCTTTTTCAACGCGTTCGCCGGCGATCCTCCCGTGATCGGCATCGGCATCAGCAGCCACCAGCCCAGCCGCCCGAAAGACACTCGCCGCAATATCCGCGAAACACGCGAATTTGTCGTAAATCTCGTTTCAGAAGACTGCGCGGAGTTGATGAACATCACCGCCATCGAATTTGAGCCCGAAGTGAACGAGCTGGTCGAGGCCCAGCTGAAGACTCTCCCGTCCGTTCGCGTCAAGCCGCCGCGCATTGCCGCGAGTCCAGTCTCGATGGAGTGCGAACTCGTACAAATCGTCGATATCGGGGAACACAACGGCCTTGTCCTCGGCCGAGTGCTGGCCATGCACGTCCGCGACGAGTTCGTGCTCGACGCCGCGAAGAATTACATCGACACACCCAATCTGAAGCTTATCGGTCGCATGCATGGAACTGGCTGGTACGCGCGCACGTCCGACCTCTTCAAAATGGACCGTATCCCGCGCGCAGAGTGGACTCTGCGCGAAGAAAAGGCCTCAAAGACATAGGCGTCGCATTTCGCGCGCAGTTCACTGTTCTTCCCGCGATTCAGTTGGTCCGCCGCCAAACTTAGGCGCCCAGTATTTCGAAAGCGGCGTCCGTTGCGTTCATGGGCTTGCTCGATTATAGTGGCGGATGGAGCGCGACTATGGCATCGCTTTTACTCGTTTCGATCGGCCTCGTGCTCTTTTTCGTCCTCGTGCTCCACATCTGTCTGCGCTACGGCAGACAGGACGCCAGAGCCCTCTGGGATTCATCCGTCGAGCTTGCGCGCAAGTCCCCGCTCGGCCGCTGGCGTTACTAAGAATCTCGCCGCAAGAATCCTCAACCGCTCTGGCTGATTAGTTGCGCCACACGCTCGTCCGTGGAAACTTGTGTTTCGGGACATCCACTCAACGTGGGTACGTCGGTGAATTGCTCTGAGGAAACCTGTGGAAAAAGCTGAGGGCGCAATCCGCTTTTGGCGAACTGCGCCCTCTAAATCGAGCCGTAAAGTTCAGGCTTCCGACTCAATCCGGCGACTCAACAGCCTTTCGGCGTGCCGGGTCCTCCAAACTGGTACGTACAGCCTACGAGCTTCTCGATCCGTCCACGCGCCGCGGAAACCGTTGGGCTCCCGCTTCGCCTGATCCAAACCGCCAAGCCTCGGAGATTTGTCATCCGACCCAGCGCTGCCCTGACCTTTCGGCCGCGCAACCTCTGAACCGAACCGCTATGTCTCCGAGCCCCGCGCGCCAGCCTCGCGTCGCAAACGCCTTTCGGCGCCTGCGGCCTCTAGGCTGAATCGCGGGGTCTTCTTACTTCCCGGTTCCGTTCTGGACCGCGTTAGCGGTTAAACATCGCGATCTCGGAGCCGAACCGTTCAGTCTCTAAGCTTCCCGGTTCAATCTGGCGCGCAAAATAAATCTTCCTGCGTTCGGCGTCAATCCCATCAACGCAAAAAATCTGTGCAAATTTTTTAATGCTGTGGAAAAAACGCCGCGCGAAAGTTCTGATTGCTACCGATCTGTGTTCGCTATTTTCCGATCGTCGTGATTGGTTTTCCGGTGCACGCGGACGCTGCCTGCAATCGTCCCGCGTACGTTTCGTTATCGAGTTTGAACACGGCCTGCTGCTGATCGCCATACGCGAGCAGCATGAAATTCCCGTGCGATTTGAAGGCAAGCCCGATCAAAGAGAGACCCATCGTGAATGGCGCTGCAGCGACTTCGGCGGCTACAGCCTTTTTCAGCTCTTTTGAATTTTTTGTATAGCCCAGATTCGTGACCGCGGCGCAGGGCACAGTCAGTTCCTGGCCTGCATCGGAGGCGAAGTGAATCTGTTTCTGCGTACCGTCCACCGTCACTGTCCCCTTTACCTTGGCGAGGCCCGATTTCTCGGTGGAGCTAACCATCGAGTCTCTGCCGGCAGCTCGCGCCGCCGGGATCATGATCAAAGCGGCAGAAATTGCGACTGTGGCACGCAGGATTTTCGACATGCTTTCCCTCCCGCGGAAACTATTCCCCCTTCCTCAGCTTCGCACATCGGCGATCGTAACGCATTCCTACAGGTGACCAAAAGGGCATGGGCGTCTTGCGGGCTCTCTCACCGGGTGATAGCTTGAACAGTTCAGACTCCCAGCCACATCCTGGGCGGCGCCGGGCCTGTAAATGAACCGGCGTCCGGGCGCGATTCGCGCAGGCCTGCCGGCAGGTAGGAGTTCTCGTTGGCACCGTGGAACGTTAACGACCAAAAGATCCCCCAGAGCAGACTCGCACTTTTCTCCTACATCTCGGCTGCCTTTGTGGTTTTTCTGCTCGTAGGATTCTGGAAGTTGCAGGTCGTCCAGTCCGAGCATTACGCCGATCTCGCGGACAAAAACGGGATCCGTCCGATCGCCATCATCGCTCCTCGTGGCGCGATGCTCGATCGCGAAGGCCGCGTCCTGGTCGATAGCTATCCTTCTTTCAGCATCCTGCTGCTGCGCGATAATCCCAAGCTGCTCGAAAAAAGCCTTCCGCAAATCGAGGACGGCCTCGGAATTTCGAAAGAGGATCTGCAGCAGCAGCTCGACGCCGCGAAGCTGGAACCCAAATTTCTGCCGGTGATCGTCAAGCCCGCCGCAAGCGAAGCGGACATCGCCTTTGTCGAGTCGCACCGCGCCGATCTGCCTGTGCTCGAACTCATGATGGTCCAGCGCCGCCGCTATCCGCTCGGCGAAATGCTCGCCAGCGCCATCGGCTACGTCGGTGAAATTTCGCCGCAGGAACTGGAAAAGAATCCGGACCGCTATCGCCCGGGCGACATCGTCGGCAAAGCAGGCCTTGAAAAGGAATATAACGATCAGATCGTCGGCACCGACGGCATGCGCCGCGTCGTCGTCAATAGCGTCGGCAAAGTCATTCGCACCCTCGACAACATCGACGCCGTTCCCGGCAAGCCGATTCAACTCACCATCGACGAGGATTTGCAGCGCGTCGCCGAAGCCGACTTCACCAACAAGGAAGGCGCGCTGGTCGCGATGGATGCTCGCACCGGCGAAATCCTCGCCATGGTCAGCCGCCCGACCTTCGACCCCAACGACTTTGCCGTCCGAATTCCCGCGCAGGAGTGGGCCGCGCTCAATAGCGACCCAAACACGCCGCTCCTCAATCGCGCGATTCAGGCACAGCTCGCGCCGGGATCGGTCTTCAAGATCGTGATGGCCACGGCGATGCTCGAATCAAAGGCGCTGCCGGCCACCTACACCGTCTATTGCCCCGGCTACGCCACTTTCTACGGCCGGCTCTTTCACTGCGATCATGCTCATGGCGAGGTCAACCTGCACAAAGGCATCGTCGCCTCATGCGACGTCTACTTTTACAACGTGGGCAAGCAGCTCGGCATCGACCGGATCAGTCACTATGCGACATCGCTCGGTCTCGGCCGCCGCACCGGCGTCGATCTGCCGGGCGAGGAGCCAGGCTTGATTCCCTCGGAGGAATGGGTCGAGCGCGTCTACCACCACAAGTGGTATCCCGGCTCGACGATCTCGGTTTCGATCGGCCAGGGAGCCGTGATGGTCACTCCGATTCAGCTGGCTCGCATGATCACGGCCGTCGCGAGCGGCGGCACCCTGATCCCGCCGCACCTGCTGAAAGATGCGAACGGCCTCACAGCCGAGCACTTTCCTCTTTCCGACGACACCGTTCAACAGTTGACAGACGCGATGTGGGGCGTCGTCAACGAGCCCGATGGCACCACTTCAGAGACCGTCAAATTGCAGAACATCGACTTTTCCGGCAAGACGGGAACCGCCCAGACCGAAAGCTTCGAGCTACAGAACAAGCTCGGCAAGCATCTCAAGGAAAACGGTTGGTTCATCGGCATCGCTCCGCGGCGGAATCCCGAAATCGTCGTTGCGGCTCTGGTTCAGGGCGCCGGTTGGGGCAGCTCCGTCGCTCCGATCGTCCGCGACGTCGTCAAGGCCTACTACGACAAAAAGACCGGCCATCTGCCGCAGGTGTCCACGGCGGATAACATACCGCCCTCTCCCGGCGCCGCACCCGCCGCACCGGCCTCCGAATCGCAACAACCATGAAAGAGCATTCGAGCATTCAGGATATCGACTGGACTTTACTCGGCATCGTCGGCGCCATCAGCGCCATCGGCGTTCTCGAGATTTACTCCTCCACGCATGCCAGCGCCATGGCGGGCATGCAATGGAAGCAGCTCATGTGGATCGGGATCGGGCTGGTTGGAATGGCCCTGATCTCCCGCATCGACTACCACACACTACTTGACCAGGCGCCGGCGCTGTACATGTTCGGCGTCATCAGCCTTCTCGTGGTTCTCGTGATCGGCTACTCGCGCCTCGGGGCGAAGCGCTGGATCTCGATCGGCGGAATCGCGAATTTACAAGTGTCAGAGATAATGAAGTTGATTATAATCATCGTGCTGGCGCGCTTCTTCGCGGAAGTGCACACGGACCGCGTGACTCTGGCGGACCTCTTCAAGATTGGCGTTTTGACTCTGATTCCCGTAGTCTTAATCTTGAAGCAGCCCGATCTGGGGACCGCGATGGTGCTGGTCCCGGTAGCTGTGGTCGGAGCGTTTCTGGCTGGTATCGAATGGAAGCACCTGATTGTTGGAGTAGTGCTCATCGGGCTTTTGATTCCGCTCGCATGGAACATGCGGCGCCACCTCAAGCCCTACCAGCAGCAGCGAATTGAGACTTTCCTTCACCCGGAGCAGGACCAGCGCGGTGCCGGCTATCAGATTTTGCAGTCCGAAATCGCCGTGGGGTCCGGGGGATTCTGGGGCAAGGGATTTGGCAAGGGCAGCCAGAATCAGTTGGGCTTCGTGCCCGTCCGTTACTCGCATTTTATTCTGGCGGCGCTGGCAGAGGAACAGGGTTTCATCGGGGTTTGCATCGTCTTGCTGTTGTACTTGGGTTTGATTCTGCGGCTCGTGGATAACGCGCAGAAAGCGAAAGACCGCGCTGGAATGTACGTCGTAATGGGCGTCACCGCCATCTTGGGTTTCCACGTTTTGGTCAACGCTTCCATGGTGATCGGATACATGCCGGTCACCGGCATTCCCCTGCCGCTGATGAGCTACGGAGGATCTGCAACCGCATTTGTGTTTTTGGCTTTGGGCCTGGTGATGAACGTCCGCATGCGGCGCTTCGTCAACTGACCTTTGGAACCTGTACGAGGCAAGTCTGTAGGGGCGCTGCCTTGGACTGAGCGATCTGAGCGAAGTCTTGCTGCACCCTTTCCCGGCTCCGCACAATGCGGCCGGTAAATCTAGTTTTGAGTTGAAGGGCAGAATTCGGATGAGGAAAGCATTCCCGCGAAGTGCAGGGCCTTTCCTGAAAAATTCAGCAACGCTGGTGGAAGGCAACGCCTCCCGCTCCGCCGGCCGGGTGCGTGCGCACGCGTGCGCCGCCGGCCCCGCCGCCGTCCGATGGCCCGCGAGGAGTTTACATGTCGAAGGAAATGGTCATCTCCGCGAACCCGCACGAGACGCGGGTCGCGATTCTGGAAGAAGGACAGCTTTGTGAGTACTACGTTGAGAGGGAAAAAGAATTTGCGCTAGTCGGAAGCATCTACAAAGGCCGTGTGACGCGCGTGCTGCCAGGCATGCAGTCGGCCTTCGTCGAAATCGGCCTCGATAGCGACGCCTTCCTCTACGTCAGCGACTTCCTCGAAGACATCGGCGAATTCGACCCAATGGTCACCGCCGTCGAGGAAAAAGTCGAAAAAATGGAAGCGCAGGGCGGCGAGGTTTTCCCCGCCGAAGGGTCCACTGCGCCGACGGAGCCGGTAGACGTCGAGGCACAGCCCGCTGCGCCGGAAGCGCCTGCGTCCGAAGCAGCAGGCCTGCCGGGAGCGCAGCCGCCAATCTCTGCTCCGTCCGCTCCGCAACCATCCGGCTACACGCCATCGCACGACCGCGGGCGATTTGAGCATCGCGGACGCGGCGGGCGCGACTTCGGCCGGCGCGGAGGACGAGGCCGCGGGGGACGGTTTGGACGACGCGGCGGCGGCGGACGCGGAGGCGACCGGCGCTACGGCCGCGAACTCCCGTCATCGAAATACGCGTCGCCTCGCTCCTATGGAGAGCAGGGCGGCGAGTCCGGGCCGACCGGCCACCTGGATGTGATTCTTCCCGGCGAGTCTCTCGCAAAATTCCGGGACAGGTCTGCGATCCAGGCTGCAGGCGTTACGCCTGTCGAAGAAGCGCCACTAGCCGCGGCACCGGAAGTCGCGCACGAGCCCGCTCAGGAAGCCGCCGAATCAGCACCTGCCGAAACCCGCGAATACAGGGAAGAACCTCGGCGCGATTTTGGCCGCCCGACATCCGGGCTTGAGCCGCTCCCGGGCGAGTCTCTCGCAAAGTGGAAGCAGCCCCGCCACGGCGGGCAGGTCCCTGCCGAACCAGCAGCAGAAGTCGCCGCGCCTCCGCCATTCGCGGAACAGCACGAAGCAGCCGAAGAACACTTCGAGGAACACGCGATCGAGGAGCCGGAAGAAGAGCACGAAATCCCTGAGGCGCACGATCTGACCGAAGAAGAAGCGGTCGCGCTTGCCGAGCATGTTGCCGAAGCGCAAAGCGAAGCAGCTGCGCGCGAAGCCGAAGAAAGGAGCTTTGCGGCGCAGGAGATGGCCGAAGGGCACGCTCCGGAAACCGAAGAGGCTGCGGCAGAGGAGCACGAACTCGAAGAAGAGGAAGCCGAGGCGGAAGTGGAAGGCATGATCGCTCCGCCTGAAGAGGGTGAGCAGCCTGAAGGTATCGCCGCCGAGGCGGAAGCGCCTTCGGAAGAATCCGCTGCTTCCCTGCCCGGAGAAATTCCGGCGCAGCCGGAACAGCAGCCGTGGCAGGCGCGCGTGCGAAGCGATTTCCGCGCACGGATGCAGCATCCGGCGCGCCGCGGCGGACGCGACCGCGGCCGCCGCGACGATCGTGGCCGCCGCCCGCATCATGGCGGCCATCACGGGCATCACCGTCCGCAGCGCCGCCCGCAGCTGATCTCTGAGATGCTGAAGCAGGGCGAGGAGATCATCGTCCAGATTGCGAAGGAGCCGCTGGGCAAGAAGGGCGCGCGCATCACGAGCCACATCGCGCTTCCCGGCCGCTATCTTGTTTACATGCCGACACTCGATCACACGGGCGTATCGCGCAAGATCGCTTCGGCAGAGGAACGCTCGCGCCTGCGCCACCTCGTGAACGAGGCGAAAGGCACGGCGGGCGGAGGCTTCATCGTCCGCACCGCCGCCGCCACCGCCCCGCCCGAGGATGTGCGCACGGACGTGGAATTCCTCACGCACACGTGGTCCGAGATTAAAGCACGCGCGGAACAGCGCAAGGCACCCACGCTGCTGCATCGCGATTTGAATCTCGTCGAGCGCATGCTGCGGGACCACATGAGCTCCGATTACACCGCCGTCTGGGTGGACTCCGAGGAGGAATACACGAAGGTCGTGGACTTCATGAGCCGGTTCCAGCCAGCGCTCGTGAACCGCGTGAAGCTGTACACGAAAGAGACGCCGGTCTTCGAGGAGTTTGGCATCCAGCAGGAGATTGACAAGGGCCTGCGGCCGAAAGTGTGGCTGAAGTCGGGCGGCTACATCGTCATCAACCACACGGAGGCGCTGGTCGCGATTGACGTCAACACCGGCAAGTTCGTCGGCAAGGGCTCGACGCGACTGGAGGACACGATCGTCCGCACGAACCTCGAAGCAGTGAAGGAGATCGTCCGGCAGATGCGGCTGCGCGACCTGGGCGGGATCATCATCATTGACTTCATTGATATGGAGGAGCGGCGGAACCGGGTCAAAGTGATGGCGGCGCTCGAAGAGGCGCTGAAGGCCGACCGCGCGCCGTCGAAGATGCTGCCATTCAATGAATTCGGGTTAATCGCCATCACGCGCAAGCGCACCAAGCAGGCGCTCGAACGGATGCTTTCGCAGCCGTGCCCGTATTGCACGGGCTCGGGCATGGTGAAGTCAATTCCGACGTTGTGCTACGAGATTCAGACCGAGGCGCGGAAGATGGCGGCGGACATTGACTCGGCCAGCCTGACCCTGCGCGTCCATCCGGAAATCGGCAAGGCGCTGAAGACGCGCGAATC
>Ga0187770_10000822_pt1 | contig 15703 bp, 15 predicted proteins | sample 0116_SJ02_MP02_2_FD_133154 | JGI IMG/M metagenome (GOLD analysis project Ga0187770, IMG submission 133154) | Tropical peat soil microbial communities from peatlands in Department of Meta, Colombia - 0116_SJ02_MP02_20_MG | ecosystem: Environmental > Terrestrial > Soil > Wetlands > Peat | place...
CCCAGGACCAGTTCGAGAGCATCGATAGAGTCCAGTCCAAGTCCTTCACCGAAGAGAGGGGCATCGTTCTCGATCATGTCGGGGGTCATTTCAGTGAGTTTCAATCTCTGGATGATGAGGTGCTTAACCTTTTCCATCAAGTCATTACTGAGTTCTGCCATTCCTGTCCCTCTCCTGCGTAAATAAAGGGTTCAAGGATTCAAGGGTTCGTGGGTTCAAGGATTTGTTATGATTCACCGGACCACTTGAACCCTTGACCCCTCCGACCCTCTTTTAATCATTCCAATAAGAATAAAAATTATACCATTGATCTGGATATTTTTCGATATACTCTTCAAATTTCTTGATCAGTTTTTCCATGCCCTTCCGAATGACAACCTCTCGATTTTCCCTTGAAATGGTACTGAAATGGATAGGGGCTTCTATGATGCCTCGATATTTCCGGCTTCTTTCCATCACCACAAAAACGGGCAAAACAGGGGCGCCTGTGGCCACGGCAAGGACGGCGACACCAATGGGAAAGGGAGTCTCCTTACAAAAAAAATCGAAGACCATCGTCTTTTGAGATTCTATCCGATCCCCCAACATGGCCACAATCTCATTGCGGCGAAGAGCCTTAACTGCATCGAGGATGGCCATTGGAGAATCGTCCTTTGGATCAATATAAAGAATCTTTATTCCCTTCCCTTTTCTCATTTCTTCCCGAAAAGATTTTGTATTTAAGTCCCTTTCTTCAAGAGTGAGAACGTTAAGTTTGCCTCCTCTGAAGGAGAGAAGCAAACCTCCAATTTCCCAATTGCCAAGATGTGGGGTAATACAGATCGCTCCTTTCCCCGATCGAAGGGCCTCCATCATGTAATCTTCTCCCACCTCTTCTTCAACCCATCGCTCTTTATTGGATGGCCGGAGCCGATGCATCACCATATAATCGAGAAGGTATTGTCCGTAATTCTGAAAGGTCTTTCGTGTTAAAATGTCCACCTTCTCCTTCGACCATCTTCCCCGACTCACTCCCTCGATATTCTTTCGAACACTGGCCCTGGTCTCTCCCATCAGAAGGTAGAAGAGGTCGCCCACGACCACACTGAAAAATTTCTGTACCGAGCGGGGGATGAGGGTGGAGCAGAACTGAAAAAGGAAGAGGTAAATAAAACGGTTCAGAGCATGGGGGTAGCGTTCCATCTCAACCCCCAAAGTAGTCTCTTAAAAAACCAAGAAGAGTCCCAATGCCCAAACGATGTTTTTTGATGTGATGCCAGACATCCTTGATTGCTTTTCTTGAACGCGTGTAATAAAGAAGGCTTGCCTTGAAAAGGAGCCATTCTAGGCGGATGAAGGAGAAGTGGTCGTGTTTAAAAACCAAGTGCTGAAAATCGAAGAAGGACCAAGGGCCCCTCCATTTATGAATTCGGCCCTTCACCTGCTCATAGAGGAGGGTGCCGGGAAAGGGGGTGAGGATACTAAAGTTAGCCACATTCGTATCGAGCTTCTTGGCGAAACGGATCGTCTCATGAACCGTCTTCACGGTATCATGGAGTGCTCCGATGATGTAAGAAGCATGAATCTCGAGCCCGTGTCTCTTCAACATCTTTACTGTCCGGACAATGCTTTCAACATTGGTCCCCTTGTGGAATTCTTCAAGAGCCTCCGGATTGGAGGATTCCACGCCGATGAAGATGGTTTTTGCGCCTGCCCTGGCCATTTCCCTCACCATCTCCTCGTTGTGGTGAAGAATGTCAATCCTTGATAGACTCCACCACCAGAAGTCGAGTTTCCTCTCGGTCATTCCGCGGGAGATCTCCACCACCCTTTTCGGTGAAATGGTAAAGGTATCGTCCATAAAGGCCACGGCATTGAAATGATACTGATGATAAATCTCCTCGAGTTCCTGGAGGACAGAGGTTACACCCCTTGCCCTCCATCTCACTCCAAAGAAATTGGAGGAGGAGCAGAAAATACATTGGAACGGACATCCCCGACTTGTGATCAAAGAGGTAATCTCCCTGCCCCCGAATTTTGTCCTCCGGTAGTCCTCCAGGTCGATGAGATGGCGGGCTGGAAAAGGAAGGCTGTCCAGATCCTCGATAAAAGGTCTGGGAGATGACCGAAAGACTTTTCCGTTTGAAAGAAAACTGATTCCCTCTACCGAATCGAGCTTTCCGTCCTTTTGGGCGAGATGTTTCAATAGTTCGGCGAAAGTGATCTCTCCTTCCCGGTGGACGACGAAATCCACCTTTTTCGATGAGAGAATCTCCTCGTCCACATAGCCTGGATGAGGTCCTCCCATCACAACCGTGCAACCATGGGCCTTTGCCTTCTTGGCAAGCCTAAGGGCCTGATTGTGGCGCGTCGTATCAACGGAGATACCAACGAGATCATACTTTTTAAAGTCGATTTCTTCCTTTTGACGAACAGCCAGATCCCTGACGGCGACACAATGGCCTTCCTTTTCCGCATAGGCAGCCACATAGAGAAGACCTATCGGAGGAAAGTGAAAGCCGGCCGCTTTCAGAGTCCCTTTAGGAGCAGGATTGATCAGAAGAATCTTCATGGAAAAATTCCTTCAATGGTTCTTAAATGTACGCCCAGGGTCAGGGTTTTTCGGCTGGTCTCAGGAGGAACGAGATAGGGAATTCCTGCGGTCTCTGCAATGGCCTTGCAGAAAATATGCATCGCGCCTAACTGGGGAAACGTTACCTTCATCCATGTCTACCCACGACCTTCTTCCCCATGGAGAGAAGTTCCTCATTCCGACTCTTGACCTTCTCTTCCCATGCCGCCTCTGCAATCTCTTTATAGGCCGCAGCATAACGGTCCATCGCCTGCGCAAACTCTGTAAAAAACTTTTCCGCCCCCTCATGGGTAAAATACCGGGCATGCCGCAGCGCGATCTCTCTCCCCTGCTCAGGATGATCAATCAAAAGACAGGACCGAAATAAGTTCTCTGAAAAAGGCTGACGGGACCGAATCTCCTGAAAAAGTGAAGAATTAAGAGCTTCCGCAAGAGATCTCTCCTTAATATTGTCCGAAGCAAAATGACAGAAAACACAAGGCTCCACATCTCCACGAGCATTCACATGAAAATATTTTCTCCCCGCTGCGATACACCCTCGCGTCAGGCACCCATCATTCCAAAAGTCAACAAAGAGCATGGGCTTGGTCGCCCTGAAATGAACAAGCCGCTCCCTCATCCGGCCCCTCTGCTCAGGGGTCGCCATCAACGAAAGATCAGGATCTCTTCCAATGGGAACATAGTGAAAGTTCCAGAGAAGGATACATCCCTTCTCCACAAGAAAATCAATAAAGGCATCGCTGGTGAGGACATCGGTGTTTTTAGACGTCTGAGTCGTCGAAACCGCAAAGAAAATCCCGGCTTCCCTGAGCCAGCCCATCACTCTCACAATGTGATCAAATTGACCCCTCCCTCTCCTCCCATCCGTCTCCTCCCTGAACCCCTCCAGGCTAATCGCCGGAATCACATTGCCCAAAGCAACAAATCGCTCGACCATCTTGTCGCTGATCAATGAAGCATTCGTATAAATTTGAAAGATCGTATCTTGATGCTTTTCAAAAAGATCAAACAGATCCTTCCGCAGAAAAGGCTCCCCTCCCGTCATCAACACCAGATGGATTCCCATCTCCTTACACTCCCCCACCACCCGGTCCAGCACTTCAAAGGGAAGATCCTCTTGAGCATAATCCCCTGAATAACACCCATAACAATGAAGGTTGCAACGCATGGTCGGACTGATCAACATCGCACCCGGCGGATAAAACCCTCGCTCCCCCCCCCAAAACCCTTACGCCGATTGGTGCCCACTAAGAGTTGGTTGACGATGAAGTTGGAGATGAGCTTCTTTCGATGATGGGGATGTGTCTCGCTGAGCACCCTCCTCGCAATCGTCAAACCAGGATGATCCGTCTGAAAAAGAACCCGAATCCATTGAATCTTCTCCTGATACGACTCTTTCTGCGGAATCTTCTCTACCAGATAGGTCAAACGAATCAAATTTTCTGTAGAAGTATTGGACAGAAGAGAAAGGGCGCTCGTTGTAAATTTCTCTATGGAATATCGCTTCGCTCGTTGGTAGAAATCCATCCTGCTCCTCACCAAAACAGATTTCAAAGAAAGACTTTACAAACCAACCAGGTATCGACGACACGCCTGAAATGGCTGGAACCAGTTCCATCGACCTTCTACGTATTGATACGAACAGATAACACACGAAACCCCTTTTTGCAAGCTTCAATCAGGAGCTCCAACTCGGTCTCAAACCGAGATGTAGAGAGGTCGATCTCTTTCAAAACCTCTGCCCGAATCAGTCGAAATCCAGACTGACTATCCGTGATATCGGAATGACAAAGCCTAGTGGTGCACCACAGAAATAACGCTATATTTCAAAGAGCACTTGGATAGCTTATTTTGCTGGGGATAATCATTTCCAAACATAGTTCCATTTATGGGGTACACCACTAGCCACCGCCTTGACCCCTAATCGATTCCAGAATCGGCGGAGAAAGGTCATCTTACCAAATTCTGCCAGTCAACCATTGATCGAAGAAGTTGTTTCCGGATATGACGGGGTCTACAAGATATAATTTTTACTATGACATAAGGTTAGTTAATTTGTTATAATAGATTGTTATCTGTTTTTTTAATCCCATTTGTTTTTGAAGAAGAAGTATGATGAACGCCAAGAGGTATGATGTCATTGTCATTGGGGCTGGGATGGGAGGGTTGACCGCGGCGACCCTTCTTGCCAGAAAGGGATGGAAAACTCTCCTCGTCGAAAAAGAGAAACAGGTGGGAGGCTATGTGGTCTCCTTCAAAAGAAATGGATTCACCTTTGATGCCACGGGTGCCTTTCTCGGAGGATGTCAGGAGGGCGGAGAGTTTTATCGAATTCTTAAGGAGATGGGGGCCTATGAGGAGATTGAATTTATCCCTATTGACCATATCCGAAATATCTATCCCGAATTTGAAATTCATCTCCACCCGGGTGGATTTCATTCCTATACCGAAGCGCTCTTTCATCTCTTCCCCAAAGAGGAGAAAGGGTTGAAGACCTATCTCTCCCTGGTCAAACGAATCGGGGAAGAGATAAAATCGTACTCTGAAATGACGATGATCCAGAGGATCTTCTTCCCCTTCTGTTTCCGAAATCTGGTTCGGTTTCATCGATCCAGTCACCAGACGATTCTCAACAATCTTTTCAGGGGAGAAGAGATTAAGATAGCCCTCCATACGCTTCCGACCACTGAGCCTCCTTCGAGGCTCTCTTTTCTCTTTGTCGCTATCCTGATCAATAAAGCCTTGATAGAAGGTGTTTTTTATCCAAAAGGGGGGATGGGGAAAATTCCGGAAGCTATGGTGAACGCTTTTCGGCAAGCGGGAGGAGAGCTCCTGCTTCAGGGGGAAGCAGAAGAAATCCTAATAAGAGATAGGAGAGTGGATGGCATCCGGACAAAAGACGGGAAGACCTTCCAATCACCCTTGGTCGTCTCCGATGTCAACCCGAATCTTTTAGTCAAGATGCTTCCCTTTGAATTTCGAAAATCCTTCGAAAAAAAGATCCGGCATTTCGAATATTCCCTTTCCTGTTTCATCCTCTATATCGCCACCGATTTGGATCTGAGAGGAATGGACCTTCCTTATTTTACCTATCTCCGTTTCAATTATGATTTAGAAGAAGAGGGTCGAATGTTGCGAAGGGGTGAGATTCCCCAGAACCCGACCATGATGGTATCCATCCCCACGATTTTGGATCCTTCGTTGGCTCCTCCTGGACAACACATCTTGAATGTTCTAATCAATGTTCCTTACCACTATCAAGAAGAATGGGGGAAAAAGAATCCTGAAAAGTATCGCCATATTAAAGAAGAATTTTCCCAGAAAATCCTCTCCCAATTGGAATCAAAGTTAATCCCCGGCCTGAGAAACCATCTTCTTTTTTACGAAGCAGCCACGCCATTAACTTTAGAGCGGTATACAGGGAATGAAATGGGCGCGATGTATGGCCTTGCTTCGACACCCCAGCAGATTGGGAATTTAAGACCTCCCAATCAGACTCCAATCCCAGGTCTCTTTGAAGTCGGTCACTATACCCGACCCTCTCATGGCATTGTGGGAGCCAGCCTTTCCGGTAGCTTTGCCGCAAAAGCAATCCTTAAAGGAAAATAAACACTAAATTCTAATTGGGCTCCAATTAGCAAAACTCAAAATCTCAAATAAAAAAATTTTAGTCATTTGGGATTGATGTTTAGAATTTATTTGGAATTTGGCCTGCCTGCGCGAAGCTGCTCTGGCGAAGGCAGGTGCTTGGGATTTGGTGCTTTTCCTCGCTATGCTCTATGCCGTCTGCTCTATGCTTTCTCGGGATGGCGATAGCGCTCGCAGAGATCCCCCCAGCACGCAACGACTTGATGATCCACCCAAAGTTGGATCACCTCACATTGATTGCCACATTCGCTGCACTCGAATCCCCGTGTCGAACACGTTTTTCGATGAAGATCAAAACCTCTGAACTGCGTTCTCAAGGGTTTGGCCTTTTTCACCAACTTGGCTGCGCCAATGGCGCCCATCACATCAAAATGCTCTGGAATGATGGGGGAGACCTCCAGCTCCTTTTCCAACGCCTTTTGAATACCCCGATTAGCGGCAACACCGCCCTGGAAGACAATGGGAGAAAGAATCTCTTTCCCTCGACAAACATTATTCAGATAGTTTTTAACCAATGAGTCACAAAGTCCGGCCACGATATCCGCAACAGAATGTCCTATCTGCTGTTTGTGAATCATGTCTGTCTCAGCAAAGACCGTGCACCGGCCAGCGATTCGGACAGGATGATTCGCCTTCAAAGCCAGGTCTCCGAATGCTTCGATGGAGACCCCGAGCCTGGCTGCTTGTTGATCTAAAAAAGAACCTGTTCCGGCTGCACAGACCGTATTCATACCAAAATCGACGACCACGCCATTTCTCAGCACAATGACCTTGGAATCCTGGCCTCCAATTTCGATAATGGTCTTGGCCGCAGGAAGAAGGTCGATCACCGCAATGGCATGGGCAGTAATCTCATTCTTGACGAGGTCTGCGCCCACCAGATAAGCCGCTAAGTGTCTAGCACTTCCGGTCGTTGCAGCCCCATCGATGGGGACGGTTCCGCCCAATTGAACCAGGACCTCCTCCATCCCCCGCTGGATCGCCTCGATCGGACGACCACTGTTCCGGATATAGGATTTGGCTAAAACCTGGTCGCTCTCGTTCAGCACCACCATCTTCGTGGTGATGGACCCCACATCGATGCCCAGATAATTTGCCATTCTCTATATCTCACAATATAAAACGCAGAGCGCGTAGAAAAAATAAAAATCTCAACCTGAACCTCAACCTAAGTATCCTCTGCTTTTCTTTGTTCTATCACATCCCGGAAAGCTTCCAACCGCGTCGTCAATCCTTCCCTCCCCGCATGTTCATCGAAGGAAAGGATGAGAAGAGGAATGGGCACTCCCCCTCGAACCTTCAACCTCCTCTTGATGAATTCTTGGAGGAGGGCATCAATGCCGCACTTAAAAGAAGTGAGAAAGACCACTCCGTCTACTCCGCCTGAAAGGAAGTGGAACAGGGACCCAACGATCTCCCTTCCCGACGACCAATAAATCTCTTTGGAAAGGTCAGAGATCTGTCGATTGAACTCCTCTTCGGAAAGGAGGTCAGGGGTGACAATCTCCATTCCTAAACTTTTCATAAGGGCAAGGGTATCTTTGTTGATGTCGACGTCGAAGAGATTGTAGGGATGTCCGATGAATGCAACGCGCCATGGCAGCTTCCTCCCGACACAGGGCGTCGGGATTTCCATCTCGAAGAGTTGGCCTGTTGGGAGTCCATTGACCCGCTCCATCCACTCTGATTTGAACTGAGAAAAGGACTTTTCCGCTTCCTTGAAAGCCTTCATGCTTTCGTTCTTCGATGCCCCCAACCCTTTCCCTATTTCCGTAAAGGACTCGCGATACGAATTTCTGCCTTTCCGAAGATCGATTGTCTCATCGATGACGGGCACCTTCCCTTCTGTGGCCAGCCGCACGATATCCGGAGTCCCTCGGAATTTAGGACACATGATGTAGGTCTGATGGAGGCTGACTAATCGGGGGATAAAAAGGTAATCCACTCTATCTCTTAATTGGACGGCATGGGTGACAAGCATTTTCATCGGAAGGCAACTGTCTTCGAAATAGACGATCTTCTCCTTTTTTCTCATTCCGTCAGAAACGATAACCTTCCAACCCAGTGCCTCAAAGAAGGTCCCCCAGAAAGGGAACCAGCGGTAAAACATCAGGGCTCTCGGGATGCCTATGCGGCCCTTCTCTTCCATTCCAACATCTCCACAAAGGCCTCGAGAAGTGTCTGAATTCGGCCTTCGATCTCTTGCTCGTCCAGAATGAGGGTGAGGATTGGAATGTTCCAGTCCTTTCCCACCTGGGTCAGAATCCCAGAGGCGGTGGTCTCTGGCATGCACGCGAAGGGCATGAGATGGACAACCCCATCATATCCCTCTTTGGATCTCAGGATTGCTTCACCGATGGAGACATTGCATTCTGCTCCCACGTCATAACCGAGATAGGTCTTCGAGGCTTCAAGAAAACGAACCCGTTCGCTGAGATGACGCCTCCTCACGCTCCTCATGATATGGGTGGAGAACCAGGAGGTGCGCGTCGCTTCGATTCCCAGCTCTCCCAGTTTCTGTTCCACACCTCGATTGATATACGGGTCCATCACCGTGTAGAGTTCACCGACGATAGCAACTTTAAATGGGATGCGAGAACGATCCTGCTCTACCCCTTGCAGGAGGCTCTTTCCCTTGCGAACCGCTTCCTCTAGCGTCCTGGGTGTCTTCGCTTCGTCCACCCCGACAAGGGCCTCCTTCAATCTTCTCTGCGTCTCCCCTTTGTTAATTTCCCTCGGCCTCACCCCCATGGCCTGCTGTTCCAACCCTTCGCAGGCCATCATCTTCTTCCACCCCATCCAGAGTCCATAAGGGAAGAGAAAGAAATTTCTCGGACTCAATTCTTTTTTCAGTTCCTTCGTCTCCTCATAATTCTTCCAGACGGCCTGCCAGCTCAATCGGGGTGGAATGGTCAGCCATCGATAATGAAGCCCCATGTCTTCAAGGATTACTTTTTGAACGAGATCGTAAAGTCCCAGCCGGCAGGGAGGCCCGCTGCCCACCATCACAATGGTATCCGCTCCCATCCGAAGGGCTTCGATAAAATTTCCCAGGATGATTTTGAAAGGAAGGCAGATACACTCATTGGAATGGAGGACGCCCAGGGCGAGGGTATGACGACTGGTTTCAGGAGGAACGATATATGGAATTCCGGCAGTCTCTGCAATGGCCTTGCAGAAGATATGCATGGAGCCCAGATGGGGAAAAGTCACCTTCATCCATGTCTACCCCGTTGTTCCATTTTATGATTTACTCGGAATCCTTAGTCCCTTCTTTAGTGATGAAAACATGATAGTCATGATGTTCATAAATTCAACAACGGGGTCTACCCATTACCTTTCTCTCTGTTGAGACAGGATGGCCATCTCGACGTTCTATCCTCTCGTTCCAAGCAGCCTCCGCGATCTTTCCATAGGCCTTGGCATAGGCTTTGATCGCTTCGGCGAAATCGGTGAAGAGACCCTCCGCGCCTTCATGGGTGAAGTACTTGGCATGCCGAAGGGCAATCTCCTGTCCCTGTTCAGGGTGATCGATCAGAAGACAGGGACGGTACAAGTTTTCTGAGAAAGGCTGACGGGATCGGATCTCCCGGAAGAGAGGAGAATTGAGAGCTTCAAAAAGAGACTTCTCTTTGATATTGTCGGACGCGAAATGACAGAAGACGCATGGCTCGACATCGCCACGGGCATTGACATGAAAATATTTCCTCCCCGCCGCAATGCACCCTTGAGTGAGGCAGCCATCATTCCAGAAATCAACGAAGAGCATGGCTTTGGTGGCCCGAAAATGAATGAGCCTCTCCCTCATCCGGTTCCTCTGCTCGGGAGTCGCCATGAGGCTGAGATCAGGATCTCTCCCGATGGGGACATAGTGAAAGTTCCAAAGGAGGATACATCCCTTTTCAATCAGAAAATCGACAAACGCATCACTGGTGAGGGTGTCCGTATTCTTAGAAGTCTGGGTGGTAGAGACGGCAAAAAAGATCCCTGCTTCCCTGAGCCAATCCATCACACGGATGATTTGATCGAATTGACCTTTTCCTCTTCTCTCATCGGTCTCTGCCCTGAGACCTTCGAGGCTGATCGCTGGAACAACATTGCCCAAAGCAACAAATCGTTCGACCATCTTCTCTTCGATCAGGGAGGCATTGGTATAAATTTGGAAGGTCGTATCCTCGTGTTTCTCGAAAAGGTCAAAAAGATCCCCCCTCAGAAATGGTTCCCCACCGGTCATCAACACCAGATAGACACCCATCTCCTTGCATTCCCCGATCAGCCGATCCATGACCTCATAAGGAAGATCTTCCTCGATGGAATAAGACCCTGCATAACATCCGAAGCAATCGAGATTGCACCGCATTGTCGGACTGATCAGCATGGCATCCGGCGGATAAAATCCTTTCTCTGCTTCAAAGGACTTTCTCCGATTGGTTCCCACCAGGAGTTGATTGATGATGAAGTTGGAAATGATCTTTGTTCGATGGTGAGGATGCGTTTCGTTGAGAACCCTTTTCGCAATGGTCAAGCCGGGGTGCCCGGTTCGGAAGAGATTGCGAATCCACCGGATCTTTTCTCGATAAGATTCTCTCTGGGGGATTTTTTCTGCCAGATCCGCGAGACGAATCAAATTTTCCTTGGATGCATTGGCCAGGAGAGAAAGAGCCGTCGCAGTAAATTTCTCTACGGAATATCGCTTTGCTCTTTGATAGAGATCCATTCCCCTCCTCACCAAAGGAGACTCCGAAGAAAGAGTTTACACACCAGCCACGTATCCGTCACGGGCCTAAAATGACTGGAGCCCGTACCGTCAACGTCCTGCGCACTGATAGGAACAGATAACACACTGAACCCTTTTTTGCAAGATTTAATCAGGAGTTCCAGCTCCGTTTCAAACCCCGATGTTGAGAGAACGATCTCCTTCAGGACATCTGCACGAATCAGTCGAAAACCAGACTGGCTATCTGTAATATCTGAATGGCAAAGCCGGGCCACTGCCTTGGCCCCCAGGCGATTCCAGAATCTTCGCAGAAAACTCATCCCTCCGAATGCTTGAGCCCTGGAGCCAATGAGGATATCTGCCTCAACGCCTCTAAATATCCTGAGAAGGGAAGGAATTTCTGAAGGGTCATGTTGACCGTCTGCATCCAGGGTGATGACCACTTGATAGCCCTCCTGGAGGATATATTCGAATCCCGTCCGGAGGGCAGCACCCTTTCCACGATTGCAGGGATGTCCCAGCAGATGTACTTTAAATGCTGAAGCAACCTGTTTCGTCTCATCCAGTGAACCGTCATCTACAATGATCGTATCGATCTTGAGGCGTTGAATCTTCGTAAGGACCGGACCGATGGTCGATTGGGCATTGTAGGCTGGAATGAGGATACAGATCTTATCCAAGGCAAACACCCCTCATGGTTGAGAACTCAAAATCGTTAAGGAGTCGAATCATCCGCTCCTCCGTCGTCCTGATCTTTCCGTAACAGAAGAATCGCTTAATCCAGGGAAGGGCGATTCGCGGAGGAAAGGGATCAAAGTCAGAGGGATGGCAGAAAATGAGAACAGGATGGCCGAGACGGTTGAATCGATCGATCGTTCTCCGAATATTTCGATAAGGAAATATCCGCAGCCCCCATCCGCCCCCAATAGGAAAGTTCCCGAGAGGAGATCGCATGACCAGAGGAGGGAATTCCTTAATTTCACCATAAGAGGTAGAAAGCGTGTAAGGGGCTACGGGAGCATCTGGGATCCCGATAAAGCGGAGTGGGGTGATGCTCGAATCGTAAACGAACCCATTTTGGACTAAGAGATCAAGCGCCCAATATGAATTTCTCTTTCCATTGCCCGCCTCCGCAATAAAGCGTGCTTTGGTGGGTTCCGCCTGCCGTAAGGCTCCGCAGATCGACCACTCCGGGGCACGATAACCGATCACCTTCTCTGCGTCTTTTCCAATGATCCGATTGATGAGGCTTTTTGACCGAAGGAGATCCTGGAGGAACTCCTCCTTTTTCTGTTTGTAAACCTGAACATGGCCGTAACCATGGGAGGCGATCTCGTGCCCTTCCCCGTAGATCATCTTCACCACCTCCGGTGTCCTCTCTGCAACATATCCGAGGATAAAGAAGGTGGCTTTGACTTTGAAGCGGCCGAGAAGGGTGAGGATCTTTTCGAGATTGACCAGGATTCGACTCTCACATCGATCCCAGCAAGAACGTGGGAGAATGTGTTCGATATCACAGATGTGATACCAATCCTCCACATCCACCGTGAGAATATTCCTCATATCATTGCCTTACCAATAAAATCTCGCCACCGGGACAAATAACCCTATCAGGAACAGAATCACGTTACCAACAAGCATCAACCATCCAAACAGTTTGATACCTTCTGCACTCCATCTCGGTGCAAAGATATGGATCAGAAATCCGGAGCAAAATGTCCCTTCAAGCCATTCTGCTCCACCCCGGCGTACCACCCATAGCCAAAAAAGAGCATTCATGAGATGCAGAATAATCCAGGCTGCCAGCGATATCTTTTCGGTGTTGCTCCATGCCCTCTACGCTTTGCTCTCTGCTATCGTCTCTCCAAAAATCGCTTCATCTCTGGGTCATAGAGGAAAGTAAAAAACGTGGCCATTGCTCCCAATACGGGAAGAGGATCTTTTCTGGAAATTATATCATAGGAGGTATTGGGTTCAAAGAAACGGAAGAAGGAGGGGTAGAGGTGGAAACGATTTGGATTATTGAGAAAATGAAGAATATCTCCGAAGAGAAGCCAACGGCAGCGTCGACCCACCGGATAGTGAAGAATCGGTTTGAAGGTTTCCCCCCGAGCCATTTTAAGGATCAGATAAGGAAAATCGACTCCAGAGACAATCGCCAATTGCAAGGAGCCCCAGAAACGCGGATTGACCTCCATCAATTTTGGAATCTTATCCCTCGGATCCACTTTGAATTCCACCATGCCGACGCCCACCCAATTTAATGACTTGAGGAGGGAGAGGCCCAACTCCATGATCTGAGGATGCTCAACCCCTTCCCGCAATGTGCTGGGCCCTCCCTGGACGGGATACATCCTCAATTTCTTGTGCACAAAAGCGGCCTTTACATTGGAACCCTCATCCAGAAGGGCAGAGAGTCCAAATGTTCCTGCCCCATCAGGAACCCATTCCTGAATCAATGGAAAGGGATATCGAGCATGGACCTTTTGATAAGACGGAATGAGATCCTCTCTCTTCTTCACATAAGCAATGCCGAAGGATCCGGAACTGATCCGCGGCTTAATAACCGCAGGAATCGGAATCGAATCTAGGTTAACACCCTCACCCTTCCCTCGTCCATCAAGGAAGATGGAAACCTCACTGGCTACCCCTCTCCCCCTTCCCCCATTGGCGGGGGAGGGTGAGGGCGGGAGGGAGTGCCATGTCTTTGGTGTCGGGATTCCATGCGTTTCTGCAAACTGGATGAGGTTTCGCTTATCCCTAACAAATTCAATCTCTTGAGCGTCAGGAATGAGGAGGTAGGTATATTTTGAAATTTCAGACTGATGGCCTGTTATCAAAAGTACGGTCTCTTCCTCCATCGGGAAGAGGCAATCATAATGGTTTTTCTTAATCTCTCTAAGAATAAATTCGATGAATCGATCCGGGTATCTTCGTGGGGAGGGGTAGACAATACGCCGCCTGCAATATTTTGAAAAGGAAGAAGTATTCAGAAGAGTTCTTTCCCCCACGGTGACAACGACCCCCTTGCGACCAAGGGATCGAACCACAGCTAATGTCTTTCTCCAGTGTCCATCTGTGACCAAAACGCTCGTCATAAATGCCAAAGAAAAGGGTCCTGGGGTTCGAGGATTCCAGGGTACCAGTGTTCATCTCTGGAATTTTCACTTGAACCCTTGACCACTTGACCCCTTGAACCCTTTCTCTATTTATATCAGGCCATCATCGGCCAGGCTCCGATAACTCTCCCCCGCCAAGATGATGTGATCGTAAACACGGATTCCCAAGAGCCGACCTGCCTCCACCAACTGTTTGGTGATCCGGAGATCTTCCTCGCTGGGGTTCGGGCTTCCACTTGGGTGATTGTGGATCAAGATGATCCCTGCGGCAGGTTCTAATAGAGCCTCCCGAAATATATCCCTCGGATGGACAATGCTCGCGTCGAGGGTCCCTTCGGAGATGAAGACTTCCTTGATCAACCGATTGGCCCGGTTGAGAAGGAGGATCTTGAAGACCTCTTTCCTCAAATCTCTCATTAAAGGAAGGTAGTGGCTGGCGACATCCGAGGATCGCTTGAAGGATGGTTTACCCGGACTTTTCACCGACTGAATGCGTCTCACCAACTCAAAGGCAGCAGAGAGGATGGCGGCTTTCGCACATCCAATACCCTTGACGGCGGTCAATTCCGAAGGAGAGCAAGAGAAGAGTCTTTGGAGAGATTCGTGTCGATGTAAGAGTTCCCTTGCCAGGTCAATGGCGGTTTTCTTCCTCGTCCCTTTCCCAAGTAAAATTCCCAGGAGCTCTGCTTCCGTAAGGTGTTGGGGTCCGTGCTCAAGCAACCGCTCTCTGGGTCTCTCATCCTTCGGCCACTGGGTAATCTTGTAAGTAAATTCGGCCATGGTTCCTTAGGCAGCAGATTGAATCGGCGAAGACTTTTTCCCGAAAATCTTTGAGAGAAGAATGCTCAGTTCATAGAGCCCTATCAGAGGAAGGGCCATCAGTACCTGAGAGACGAGATCAGGAGATGGGGTAACAGCCGCCGCAAAAATGAAAATGAGGAGAAGGGCATATTTCCTTCGTCGCGCCAGCATCTTTGCATCGATCACTCCGATCCTTGCCAGGAGTACCAGGACTACGGGAAATTCGAAAACGAGACCGAAGGCTAATAGAAATTTGATGCTGAAGGAGAGGTACTCCTTCATGCTCGGCATGGGCTTAATGAAGTCCGTCGCATAACTCAATAGGAACTTAAAACCGATAGGAATGGCAATAAAATATCCAAAGAGAACCCCCAAGGCAAAAAAGAGCGAACCGCCAAGGACAAAAGGAACCACATATTTCTTCTCTTTTTGATACAGACCTGGGGCAACAAAGGCCCAGATTTGGTAAAGGACGAAGGGAGAGGTCAATATTAAGCCTGCAATGAAGGCGACCTTCATATAGGTGAAGAAGGCCTCTGCCACGCTGGTAAAGATCAAGGAACCACCTGCAGGCATCACTTTTATAAGGGGGGAGGAAATAACATTGAAGATCGAATCGGCAAAGGCATAGCAGAGAACAAAACCTACTCCCACGGCAATAAAGGAAAAGATTAACCGCTTCCTCAGTTCCTGGAGGTGAGCGGTCAGAGGCAATTTCTTTTCATCCATGGGAAGGGACCCCTTCTTTCGCCCCTCCTGGTTCCTCCTTTTTCTCCTTTTGGGTTTTCTCACCCTCGGATGAGGACAAAGCTGCTTCCGTTGGGGGAGACTCTGCGAGGATAGAAG
>Ga0187770_10000823_pt1 | contig 15695 bp, 10 predicted proteins | sample 0116_SJ02_MP02_2_FD_133154 | JGI IMG/M metagenome (GOLD analysis project Ga0187770, IMG submission 133154) | Tropical peat soil microbial communities from peatlands in Department of Meta, Colombia - 0116_SJ02_MP02_20_MG | ecosystem: Environmental > Terrestrial > Soil > Wetlands > Peat | place...
AAGATTGCGGGTCGCGTCGAGGATCGAGAACGTGGTGAAGCCCATTTTCTTGATGGCGTCCTCGACTATTTGCACCTGCGCGGGATTCTTCACCCGCACGCTGAGCGCGGAATAAACCGGCTGGTTGCTCGCGGCACGCGAAATTTCGCGCAGGTCGGTGGGTTGCATCACGTGAAGGCTTTCGGCGAGCTTCAGCGGCATGAAGACTTTCGCGCGAGTCGGGCCGCGCAGAGTTTCGGGGTCGAGATCGGCGACGCCGACGATCTTCAGTTTCTGCTCAGCAGAAATGACGGAATAAGCGGCTCCGGCGACGCTGTTATCAGACGAGGCGTCGCTGGGCCTGAGCGGCACTGGCGTTGAAGGCGCAGAAGCGCGCTGGGCGTAACGCATGATCAGCTCTTTGCCCAGAAGTGGCTTAGCCAGATCCGCGACATCCGGTTCGGTTTCGCCGGGAACGGCGGTCTTGCCGAGCAGCTCTTCGGCAAACGATTTCTGCAGGATCGCTTCGGGCGCGGTGTCGGAAGAAAAGAAGCTGCCCTGCAGTCCTTCGAAGGCGTCATTCGACTTCGCCGACGAAGGCAGCCCGGAAATCATGGTCAGATGCGGCTTGTCGTCGAAGCGCAGCTCGGTGACAAAACGGATGTCGGGATAAGCTTCGAGCACGTTCTGCAAATGTTCGATTTCCTGCCGCGCTGGTTCATCGAGTACGCGGCTTTCGCCGGGCGTCGGTCCGCGGCGCTCTTCTTCGCGCTCCATGCGCAAGTCGCGACGGGAAGTAACCACCACGGTATCGAAGAGACCCGACTTCACCAGGCGACGCGAGACCAGTTGTTGCAGGCCGATTCCGAGCGACAGCATGGCCACGAGCGACGCGACTCCGACCGAGATGCCAACCGTGGTGAGCGAATTGCGCAGTAACGACTCGCGCAGATTGCGCAGAGCAAGTTCTGTAAGGTCGGGGAGCTTCATGGCCGTTCCCCCGGCGACCCGGATGTGGAAGTGGGCGAGTTAGGCTCGTCGCCAACAAGTTTTCCGTCGGCCAGGAAGAGCATGCGCTGGGCGTAGCGTTCAGCTAAGGCGCGTTCATGAGTCACCATGACGACCGTCATCCCCAATTGCTGGTTAAACTCGCGAACCAGATCCATGATTTCCGTGCCGGTGTGGCTGTCGAGATTGCCGGTCGGCTCATCGGCGAGCAGGAGCTGCGGCCGATTGATCAACGCACGCGCCAGCGCGGCGCGTTGCTGCTCGCCGCCGGAAAGTTCGCTGGGACGGTGGTTCATACGAGCGCGCAAACCGACGCGTTCCAAGGCTTCGCGCGCCAGACTCTCGCGCGGGCCGCGATCCACTTCGGCAAAACGCAGGGGCAGCTCAACATTTTCCGCGACCGTCATGCTGGCGATCAGGTTGAAAGATTGAAAGACCATGCCGACCACATGCAGACGGTACTTGGCCAGTTCCTCGCGGGAAAGTTTGGCCAGGTCCCGATCCTGAACGATCACGCTGCCTGACGTTGGGCGATCGAGCCCAGCGATCAGATTCAGCACAGAAGATTTGCCAGAGCCGGAGCTGCCCAGCAACGCGACGAATTCCCCAACGGCAATTTCGAGCGAGACGCCATCAACCGCGCGGATCAAAGTTTCCCCCATGCGGTAGTGGCGGCAGAGATTCTCGCTGCGGATGGCGGCAGTGGCGCGTGAGCTGGCGATCACCGGGAAAGTCGTCATGGTTACTTAACGGATCTCACCCCGCAGCACACGCAAAGCGTCGGCCTTGACCTCGCCACTGCGGCTTTGAGCGCCATCGTCATTAACCGCGACGGCATCGCCTTCGCCCGGAGCAAGGAACAGATTTTCTTCCACGCCATGCTGGCGCGTGTAGAGATCGTAGTAGCGGCCGCGCGCGGCGTAGAGCTGAGCATGCGTCCCGCGCTCGACGATGTTGCCTTGTTCCATGACCATGATCTGATCGGCGCGGCGGATGGTCGAAAGCCGGTGCGCAATGACGAAGGTGGTCCGTCCCTGCATCAGGTAGGACAAACCCTGCTGGATCATTTGTTCGGACTCGGAGTCGAGACTCGAGGTTGCCTCGTCAAGGATTAAAATGCGCGGCTCGGCCAGGATGGCGCGCGCGATCGAGATGCGCTGCCGTTGCCCGCCGGAAAGCCGGACGCCACGCTCGCCGACCACGGTGTTGTATTTCTCGGCAAACGATTCGGCGAACTCATCGACGCGTGCGATGCGGCAAGCCCGCATCACTTCCTCCTCGGTCGCCCCCGGGCGGGAAAAAACGACGTTTTCGCGGATGGTCCCGTCGAACAGGAACGATTCCTGCAACACGACACCTAACCGCGTGCGGTAGGAGTCGAGCCGCGCAGTGCTCAAGTCCACACCATCCACACGGATTGTGCCCTTCGTCGGCACGTAGAAAGCCGAAATAAGCCCAATCGTTGTGGACTTGCCCGAGCCCGACGAGCCGACCAGAGCAGTTATCGTTCCCGGCTCGGAGCGGAAGGAAATGTTGTGCAGTACCTCATGGGTGCCGTCGTATGTGAAACTCACATCGTCGAATTCGACATCGCCGATGATGTCAGGCAGCGAGACTTTTCGTCGCGGGTCTTGGTCCTCAGGGCGCTCGTGCATGATCTCCTGCGTGCGCTCAAGGCCGGCCAGCGCCTCGGTGAGCTGCGTGCCGATCGAGACGATCTGCATGATCGGCGCTACGAGAAATACGAGCAGGAAGTTATAGGAAACGAATCCGCCCTTGGTCAGCGTGCCCGCCATGATCTGCCGCGCGCCCACGTACATAGTCGCGGCACCGACGATCCCGAGCAGCACGCTTGCGGACAGGCTCATCAGCGAAGTCGCCGTGAGCGTGCGCATCACGTTGTCGAGCAGGCGGAGCACGCCGGAGGCGAAGACCTTCTCTTCGCGTTCTTCCTGGTGATATCCCTTGACCACGCGCACGCCGCCGAGCGATTCCGTGAGCCGCCCCGTGACTTCGGCGTTGATTTTACCCCGCTCGCGGAAAATAGGCCGGATCGTTGAAAAAGCCTTGTTTAGAACCAGCGCAAAGGTGCTGAGAGAGCCGACGGCAATCAGCGTAAGCGGCACGCTGGTGCGCAGCAGCAACACCAGCGCAATACCGGCAGCGACCAGGCCGCCGGAAAAATCGACGAGGCCTGTCCCCAGCAGGTTGCGAACGCCCTCCACGTCCGTCATGATGCGCGAAACCAGGGCTCCGGTTTTGTTGGCGTCGTAAAAAGATACGGGCAGCCGCGAGATATGCACCTGGACTTGCCGGCGCAAGTCGGCGATGAGGCGCTGTGCTGCTTTTGACAACAACTGGGTCAGTGAGAATGACGTGACACCTTGCACGAGCGTCGCTAACAAAACGAGCGTGACCAGCGGCATAAGGTGCTCGATGTGACGGCGATCCATAACATCGTCGATGAGAAATTTCATCGAGTATGGCAGGACGAAACCGGCGAGTTTGTTGATTACCATGAGCACGAAGCCGAGCGCGAGCATTGCGCGGCGCGGGCGCATCAATTTCCAGACTTCCGGCAGAATGGCCTTCAGTCGCTGGATCTTCGGGGGCTTCGCGGTTTCTTTTGCTGCGGTACTCAATTTACTGTTTGACTCTATTAGGCGCGAATTCGCTTCATTATTCTCACACATCTCCGGCTGTGACAGGCATGGGCCAGGCATTGTATGCTCGGGGCGTGTCACGACCATCTGCCGCAGACACTTCGTCCGAGCGTTCGCCGACCGTGGGATTGTCCGTGGGCCTGGTCATCACGCTCGCGGCGGTGCTCGCGTATTCGGCCTACATTACGTGGCAGGTAGCCGGGTTGCGCCAGTTGCAGACCGACTTGGTCGACCGCAACCGCAAGGATTCCCTGCAGTTGCTGCGGATTCAGAACGACTTGAATCTGTTGGCGGTCGCCATGCGCGACATGGTGGGCGGGGATGAGCCTTACCCTCTGACCGCGTGGTTGACGCAATTCGATCGCATTCGTACGGACTTGACGGATGCCATTCGACGCGAAGCAGAACTCGCCGGCGGACGCACTCCTGCGCAGAGCGCCTTTCTGTCGAGCTCTTCCAGCCAGTTTTGGGACGCGGTCGACCGCGTCTTTGCTCTGGCTCGGGAAGGCAAGGAGAAAGAGGCGCGGGAACAGATCCAGCTTTCGCTGCAGGAGCGGCAGGCATCGCTGAGTACCACAGTGGCGCGCTTGCTGGTCCAGAACAGCGAGAACGAAGAGCTGGCGGCGCACCGCATTGTGCAGATCTACGACCGCGTGCAGCGCCAGGTCTATGTGTTTCTCGTGGCCACGCTCCTGGCGATCCTGCTCAGCAGCCTCTCGATCATCCGGTGGAACCGGCGGCTATTCGCCCGCCTGGCCGAGATCTCGGAGCGGCGCAGCGAACTGGCGCAAAAACTGATCTCCACCCAGGAATCTACGCTCCGCTACATCTCGCGGGAATTGCACGACGAATTCGGCCAGATTCTGACAGCCGTCGGCTCCATGCTGCGGCGCGCCGGAACGCACGCGCCCGAGGGTTCATCGCTGCGGACCGATCTACAGGAGGTTCTCGAGATCGTGCAGGGCACATTGGAAAATGTTCGGAGTCTCTCGCAGGCGTTGCATCCGGTGGTGCTCGACGAAGCCGGGCTCGAGAGCACGCTGGATTGGTACATTCCAACTGTGGAACGACAAACCGGCATTGCCATATCCTATGAAAAGCAGGGCGAGCCGTTTCCGGTGGATGGCGCAGCCGGAGTCCACATTTACCGCGTGCTGCAGGAAGCCCTGAACAACGTCGCGCGCCATTCCGGTGCGAAGCAGGCGTGGGTGCGGTTGCGGTTTCTGCACGACGGGCTGGAGATGGACGTAGAGGATCACGGGGTCGGAATGCCAGAGGACCAGAACACGCGCGGGATCGGTCTGGTGGCGATGCGCGAGCGGTCCGAACTGATGGGCGGCCGGATTGCCCTTTCGCGGCCGCCGGAAGGTGGGACGCTGATGCAGTTTGTCGTTCCCCGAGAGAGAGTGGAAGCTCATGGAAAAGAAGATCACAGTATTGCTCGTGGATGATCACAGCCTGGTGCGCCGTGGCTTCCGGCGCATGTTGGAGGACGAACCCGATATAGAAGTTGTGGGAGAAGCGGGAGACGGCGAGCAAGCCATTCAACTGGCCAAGAGCGTTCATCCGAACGTGGTGGTGATGGATTGCGCTCTTCCCGGCATGAACGGCCTCGACGCCACGCGGCAGATTATCGAGGACTCTCCCAACACCGCGGTTCTGATGCTCAGCATGCACAGCGAGGGCACGTGGGTACGGCAGGCGATTGAGGCCGGGGCCAAGGGCTACGTGCTCAAGAACGCGCTCGATCTTGAGCTGGGAACTGCCATACGCAAGGTCGCAGCGGGAGAGCGCGTGTTCGATCCGCAGGTCGCGCAACGGGTGGCGCTCAAGGGCGAGCGCAGCTCCGCGCTCACACCGCGCGAACTGGAAGTCCTTCAGATGATTGTTGACGGCAAGTCGAATAAAGAAATTGCCAATGCTCTTGATTTGAGCGCGAATACGGTCGCGGTTCACCGCGCCAATATCATGAATTCGTTGGGAATCCACAAGACCGCGGAACTGGTCGTCTACGCGATTCGCGCCGGGCTGGTGAACGTTCCGTGAATCGCAGGTCCTTCCTGGAAGGCGTTGCAGGTTTGGCGGCGTGGTCGCAGTTGTCCGGTACTTCCGCGTTCCCACAAACCAGCGCATCGTCGTCTCTCGGTTTTCGACTAGTAGATGTCACCAGTCAGGCGGGAATTCACTTCCAACACAACAGCGGGGCCTTCGGGGGAAAATTCTTGCCCGAAACTTTGGGGTCAGGCTGCGCTTTTCTCGACTACGATCGCGATAGATGGCAGGACATCCTGCTCGTCAATGGAGCCGACTGGCCGGGCCGCAAGAAGAGCCGCACGACACTTCGCCTGTATCGCAATAACCGCAACGGAACCTTCACGGACGTGACGGCGCGCGCGGGCCTGGATGTCGAACTCTACGGCATGGGCGTCGCGGTCGGCGACTACAACAACGACGGCTTTCCGGACATTCTCATCACCTGCGTCGGACAAAATCGGCTGTTTCGCAACACCGGCAAAGGGACGTTTGTGGACGTGACCAACGCGAGCGGCTTGGGTGGGCGCGAGGGATTCAGCACCTCGGCGCTGTGGTTTGACTACGACCGCGACGGCCTGCTCGATCTTTTTGTCTGCAACTACGTGAAGTGGTCGCCGGAACACGACGTGTTCTGCAGTCTGGATGGAAAGCATAAATCATACTGCACGCCGGAGGCATATCGCGGACAGACCTGCTGGCTGTTTCACAATCGCGGCAATGGGACGTTCGAAGATGTAACTGCCGCAAGTGGAATTTTCGACAGCAGTTCGAAGTCACTGGGCGTGGCGATGCTCATGAACGAGGGCTGGCCGGATGTCCTGGTGGCCAACGACACGCAGCCAAACAAGTTCTACCGCAACCAGCGCAATGGAACTTTCAAAGATGCCGCTGTGGAGGCAGGACTCGCCTTCAGCAACGAGGGCAAAGCCCGCGCCGGAATGGGAATTGACGTGGGAGATTTCGACAACTCCGGTTCGCCCGGCGTGGCCATCACGAACTTCGACAACGAAATGATCGGGCTGTATCGCGCGAGCGGCCATGGCTTTGAGGACGTTGCAGCGCAATCGGGAGTGGGACTGGCCTCCAGAAACAGTTTGGGCTTCGGTTGCGTTTTCTTCGATGTGAACCTGGACGGCTGGCTCGATTTTGCCGTGGCCAACGGACACATTGATGAGACCGTGCGCAACATTCGCGGCAACGTGGGCTACGCCCAGCCCGCCGAGCTGTTTCTCAACAATGGCAGGGGAAGTTTTCGTGACGTCGCGGCGGAGGCCGGAGGCGGATTCGATCAACCAAGGGTCGGACGCGGACTTGCCTACGCCGACTTCGACCGCGATGGTGACCTTGATCTCCTACTCACGACCAACAACGGACCCGCGTATCTTTATCGCAACGATCAACTCAGCGGAAATCGAGGCATCCGTTTTCGCCTGGTGGGAACCAAGTCCAATCGCGATGCGATCGGCGCAGTGGTGCAAGTTTCAGCCGGCGGACTCACGCAATCGCGCGTGGTCAAAGGCGGCTCAAGCTACCTTTCACAATCGGAGCTGGCACTGACTTTTGGGCTGGAGAAGCGCAATCAGATTGACCGCGCAGTGATCCACTGGCCCAGCGGCCAGACGGAAGAATACAAGAGCCTCGTAGTGGGCCGCTGCTACGAATGCGTCGAAGGAAAGGGAATCACGCCGCTGGACGGTTATTGAGCAGGACTGTGCACAACCGACTGAGCGACGCTTCCCGCGGCCGACAGATCAATTTCTACCGAGTCGCTCACGTGCAAGAAGAAATTACTCGGATTCTTCATTCCCCACTTGGCGTAAGGAACGGTGAAATGCACGGTCGCCGCCCAGTGGTCTGCGGCCATTTCCACTTCAGCCGGAACCGTGATCTCACGATCCACGCCATGAACCCTGAACATTCCGTGCACGCGCACGGAAGATTTTCCTGCGCTCACCGAGCCTTCCACGCGATCGGGGCGAAATGAAACTTCAGGATAGCGCTCGCTCTCGAGCACTTCTTTGTGCATCTTGCGATCGCGCATGCCGTTGCCGGTTTCGCCGCTCTTCGCATCCACCAAAATTTCTCCCGACATGCGTCCCGAGGCGGGATCGAACTGCAGAGCTGTGGGTTTGGCTTGAAACGTTCCGTGCACAGTGTGAAGGGCGGCGTCGAGAGTGAACTTCAGACTTGTCTTGGCGGGATCAACCTGGAGGCTGGTCTGTTGAGATTGCGCGGCAGCGCCGCCTGCGATGAGAAAGATCAGAACAAGGATGAACGTTAGAAAGTGTAGGGATTTGGTCATGTTCACGCGGTCAACAGGCCCCAGCCCAGAGTCAGGCCGTCCCACACAAGCCGGGTCGGCGGCGGCAGTGCGCCGACATGCAGCGCCACGAGCCGCCGGAAAACTTCCGGATGCCTCTGGAAGACCTGCAACGTTCGCTGCTGGAGCGCGGAGCGACCGTCGAGCATGAGCATCAGCCGCGCCATCCACCACGGGCGCAACATGAGGCGGCGATGCTCGGCCTGATAATTCGCCAGCTCGCCAGATTCCAGGCACTTCGCCAATACTACCGCCTGCCGAAACGCCAGCCCCATCCCTTCGCCTGTGATGGCATCGACGGTTCCGGACGCGTCTCCAATCAGCGCGACATTACCGCGCCAGATGCGCCTGAATTTGCGATTGCCCGTCAGCGCGCCTCTTTCGCTGGAGACGGTTTCCGCGCCGCGCAACCGCGCACTCAATTCCGGCAGCGCTTGCAGTCCCGTCTCCAGTCGCAGCGTAGAATCGTGCGATGCCAATGCGACGCAAACCCGGTCGTCGCTGACTGCGGTAGCGTAACCTTGGCAGTACCTCCCCCAATACACTTCCATGTGGTTGGTCCAGGGAGCAACGCGGTAATGGCGGCGAAATGCGTAACGCAGACGCGGGCGCGGACCGGCGCTGAGGGCCGCCCAGCGCCGAACGCGCGAGTTGGCGCCATCGGCGCCGATGATCCAGCGCGCACGCACAACGTGGCCGCCGATGTGAACCCCTTCCCGACTGACGCCTGTGATTGCAGTTCCCCACAGCAACGTCGCGCCCAGTCGGGCCGCGTGTTCCATCAACACACGATGCAGGGCAATGCGGCGCAGTGCGAGACCACGGCCATGAAACGGAAAATCCGCATCCGCCGCCAAGGAAGAGCTTAGAAAACGAATTCCGCAGAATGGATGAGCCTCGCCGGAAGAGAGACGGATGCCCAATTGAGCGAGCGCCTCGAGCGCATCCGGCATCAGGCCTTCGCCGCAGGCTTTGTCGATGGGCGGATGCATGCCGTCGGCCACAATCGTGTCAAAGCCGCGCTGCCGCGCTGCAATCGCGGCTGCAAGACCCGCCGGACCACCGCCGACTACGAAAACATCCGTCGCGCTGGGCAGTTCATAGGTCATCTCATCTTGTGATTCGCTGTGCCATTCCCTTGGCTGATCACCATTCCAGCAGCACGAGCTCGGAACAGAACCCCGGGCCCATCGCCGCCAGCAATCCCAATGTTCCGGGCTTGGGACGCCGGTTTCTCATCACATCTTCCAGCACCACCAGCACGGAAGCGGAGGAAAGATTACCCACTCTCCTCAGGCATTCCCACGACGCATCGAGTTGGCCGTTATGCAAATCGAGCGCGGCCGCGGTTGCCTCCAGAACTTTCGGCCCTCCCGTATGCAGCACCCAGCTTCCGATGTCGCCGCGCTTGTGTCCATGATCGGCAAGGAAGGCCTCTACATCGTGGCCCAGGTGTTCGCGGATCAGCGCGGGTACTTCCGGCGAAAGCGTGATGCGGAATCCCTTTTCCGTGACCTTCCATCCCATCATCTCTTCGGTGTCAGGATAGAAGACCGAGCGCGTCGCGAGAATGGCTGGGCCGTTGGCGTTCACATCGTCGCCGGTCACGATCACCGCGGCCGAGCCATCGGCGAAGAGGCCGGAAGAGATCAGGTTGGCGACGGAAAGATCGTCGCGTTGAATCGTGAGTGAGCACAACTCCACCGATACAAGAGCCGCCGACTGCGAAGGATAGGCGCGAACGTAATCGGCCGCTCGCGCAATTCCCGCAGCACCAGCGACACACCCTAGCCCAAAGATCGGTACACGGCGGATGTTGGCAGGCAGCCCCATGCGGTTCACCAGCAAAGCATCAATCGAGGGACTGGAAATTCCGGTGACCGAAGCAAAAAACAGCGCTCCCAGATCACCGGTTTCCAGCCCGGCATGGTGCAGGGCGCGGCACAGCGCCTGTTCGCCCAGTTCCTGCGCCACTTCGATCCACAGGTCGTTGGCCTGGCCCCAGGTCGCGATGTCGTAGTATTTCTCGGTGGGCAACGCGAGATGGCGTCCTTCGACTGCGACGTTGCGATGCAGCCGCGCCAGCACTTGCGGATTCGGCAGCCGGTCGCCCCAGTACTCCTGGAGTTGCTCCAGCAGGAATTTCTGCGAATAGTATTGCTTGGGGAAGGCGCTGGCTGCGCTGGCGATTCTCATAGGCTCTGCAATTTATTCCGGCGTTTGCTCGACAGCCCCACAGTTGGATGCGTGAGCCAGGCCGCGGTTCACCCCAGTTTGCGCATCGTCAGAAGTATTCTCCCGTGGGCTGCGGCCCGATTTGTCATGTCGTTGTCAAATATCAAGCGGCGATGAGGGCCGCCGCAAGAACAAAGCCGCCTTGCAAAGCTCCGCGCACCTGCGCTGATGCATCCGTTAATGCACAACCGCGAGAGAGGTCGGACCTCCGTTGGTTCCCACAGGGTAATTGCCCACTTCAACAAGAGTTCCCGTACTCGTGGACAGTGTAAAGGATTGAACCCAGAGACTCCCCCCCTGGGTGCCGGTAAACAGAAAATTCCCGCTGGGATCGATGGCGAGAACGCCCGGATTCCCGCCATTGCCAAACGGCGAGTTGGGCAAAACTTGAATTGTTCCACCAGAACTGATGCTGTAGGCAGCCACGTTGCCCGAACCTTTGTTGGCGACATAGAGGTAACTGCCGGTATTGTCCACCAGCAAAAAAGTCGGTCCCAGATACGTCTCGCCGACTGGAGATTCCGGAAGACCACTCAGGGCTCCTGTCGTTCCGATCTGAAATTCCGAGATCGTGTTGTCGCCGAAGTTTGCGATGTATAGAAACGATCCGTCAGGGGTGATTGCCATTCCTTCGGGAGTTCTTCCCGTAGTAAACGGTGAACCCGCTACAGGAGTAAGAGTTCCGGCACTCAGGCTGAAAGCCTGCACGATTCCGGGTTGGGCGGGGGAAGAACTCGTGCCCGTGATATAAAGAAAACCTCCTCCCGGCGTTATCGCCATACCGAGCGGCGCGGTTCCAATCTGGTAGGGCTCGCCGACCTGAGTCAGAGCTCCGCCGGAGGCGATGGAAAAAGCCGTCACACTGCTTGGCCCGTCGCAGCCGACATACAGGTAGGCTCCTGTAGTGTCCATTACGAGAAACAACGGCGTGCCTACCACGGACGTGCGGGGCGTGACTTCGTCCAGGGTGCCGTCACTGGCGATGTCATACAACGATATGTCGCTCTGGCCGGAGTTCGCCGTATACAAGAATTGCTTGGACGGATGAACTGCAATGGCGATAACCCCGGGTCCCCCCGCGAACGGGCTCCCCGGCAGCGCCGTGAGTACACCTGAGGCGGGATCTTCGCGATAGATAACAATTTGACTTGGCTCAGGGATGGTCGCGTAGACGTAACCGTTGGAAGTTTTTCCACAACTGAGCCAGGTGGCCATGCCCGCGCAAACCAGCAACATGGCCGCTGCTTTCTTTAGCATCCGTAACTCCTGAAAGAAGATTTCGAAAAAAGTATTGGGAACACACCAGCCTGCCCGCTCAATTCCCGGGAGGAAGCATGGCTCTCAAAACGGTACCGGTGTTGACCACTATAATACGGGACAAGCCGTCTCTTGCGCAGCCGCCGCCGGGTAGTGGGCTGTGCAGCCCACTACCCGCCGCCGAGATTCCAGCCAGTCAGATTCCAATCAGTCTGGTGCGATGCCGAATCGTTCCGGCGAGGTTGCACAGCCATCTGAGTGCTTGTCATCCGGGTGGTCGTGACTTGGTGCATCAGCATCTTAGCGCATCGCAGCACTCACGTGCTGCACGCGCCTGCTCAGTGCGCAGGCCTCGGATGGGGGGTTGTGGGAGACGACGTGTCCGGCAGAGCTTCGTCGTGACCGCCGCGCAACGCCAGCCGCAGCCGGTCGAGATAGATGTAAACCACGGGCGTGGTGAACAGCGTCAACGCCTGGCTCACGATCAGTCCTCCGACAATCGTGATCCCGAGCGGCCGGTGCAGTTCCGAGCCTGTTCCTGTGCCCAGCGCCAGAGGCAGCCCGCCCAGCAGCGCGGCCATCGTGGTCATCATAATGGGGCGGAAGCGCAGCAGGCAGGCGTCGTAAATCGCTTCTTCCGATTTCTTGCCCTGGGTGCGTTCGACGTCGAGAGCGACGTCGATCATCATGATGGCGTTCTTCTTCACTAGGCCGATCAGCAGGATGATGCCGATCATTCCAATAACATTGAGTTCGTTGTGCGTAAGAAGCAGTGCCCACAGGGCACCCACGCCGGCTGAGGGTATCGTAGAAAGAATCGTAACGGGATGGACGTAGCTCTCATAGAGCATTCCCAGAACAATGTAGACGGCAGCCAGCGCGGTAATGATCAGGATTAGCATATTCGACTTCACGTCCTGAAATGCTGCCGCTGTCCCCTGAAAGCTTGCCTGAATCGTCGCCGGCAAGCCGAGTGCGGCCTGGGCGCTCTGGATCGCCTCGGTTGCCTGACCCAGCGAAACCCCGGGGGCGAGATTGAACGAGATGGTCACCGAAGGCACCTGCCCCTGGTGATTCACGGCCAGCGGCGTGTTCGACGGTTCGTAGTGCGTGAAAGCCGACAGCGGCACTGGCGTTCCGGCAGTCGAGCGCAGGTAAATGTTCTGCAAGGCCTCGGGAGTCTGCTGAAATTGCGGCGCAACTTCCATGACCACGTGATACTGGTTCAGCGGCCGGTACATGGTGGAGACTTGCCGCTGTCCGAAGGCGTCATAGAGGGCGTTGTCCAGGGTTTGTGCGGTAATGCCCATGCGGCTGGCCGTATCGCGATCGATTACCAGCTGGGCTTCCAATCCCTTGTCCTGCTGGTCGGAGTTTTGATCGCGCAATTCCGGCAGCGCTTTCAGTTTCTCCAGCACGCGCGGCGCCCAGTTGTTCAAGTCCGCCAGGTTTGCACTCTGCAAGGTGTATTGATACTGCGCATTGCCGTATCTGCCGCCGATCGTCAGATCTTGGTACGACTGCATGATCAGGGTTGCTCCCGGCACAACGGCAAGTTTTCCGCGCAAACGATTGATCACATCGTCGGCGGTTACGTATCGGCAGGTTTCCCAGAAGTGCTGCCTTTTGCAGGCGCCGCGTTGCTCCAGCGGCTTTAGCATCATGAAGAAGCGGCCCTGATTCAAAGGCGAGCCGCCACCGGCGAACCCCGCTACCGTATTAACGGCGGAATCTTTCATCACGATGCCCACATACTGACGCATCTTGTTGCTCATGGACTGGAATGAAATATCCTGCGCTGCCATGACTGTCCCTCCGATTCGTCCCGTGTCTTGCTGCGGGAAAAATCCCTTGGGAACTTTGATGTACAGGAAGACGCTAAGAGCGGCTACGAGGATTGTGACGGTCAGCGTCACCGGCTGATGTCGAAGCACCCAGCGTAGAGAGTGGGTATAAACGGCAAGCATCCGGCCGAAGCACCATTCGCTCGTGCGGTAGAAAAGGTTATGTTTTTCTTGCTTCTTTTCCGCACGCAGAAATTTTGCGCACATTGTCGGAGTGACGGTCAGCGACACCATAAGCGACACGCCAATGGCCACACTCAGAGTGACGGCAAACTCTCGGAATAATCTGCCTACGATTCCGCCCATTAATAACAATGGAATAAAGACCGCGACCAGCGACGTGCTCATGGAGACTACGGTGAAACCAATCTCCGCCGCTCCCTTGAAAGTCGCTTTGACCGCATCCATGCCGTGTTCTACGTAGCGAGTAATATTCTCGAGCACGACGATGGCATCGTCGACCACGAAACCGGTTGAAATGGCCAGCGCCATCAGCGAGAGATTGTCTAGGCTGTATCCGAGTAAATACATCGCGCCGAAGGTCCCAATCAGCGACATGGGCACGGCTATGCTGGGGATGATCGTGGCGCGCACTGTCCGCAGGAACATGAACACGACCATGATGACGAGGAAGATAGAAATCAGCAGGGTCGTTTCGATGTCCTTCACTGACGCTCGCACCGTCACGGTGCGGTCCAACAACACGGTGAGATTGATAGCCGGGGGAATCGAAGACTGCAGGTATGGCAGGATCGCGCGGACGCGATCCACAGTGTCAATGACGTTGGCGGCAGGCTGGCGGAAGATAGGGATGAGGATGCCCGGTTTGCCATTGGCGAGTCCAATGTTGCGCACATCCGCAACGTCGTCCTTCACTTCGCCCACATCGCCGACGCGCACTGCGCCACCATTTTTGTAGGAGACGATCAGCGGCCGGTACTTGTCGGCGGTGAAAAGCTGATCGGTATCCGAGAACGAATACACCCGCGTCAGGTCGGAAACCGATCCTTTGGCGGTGTTGGAATTGGCCGCATTCAGAGCGTTGCGAACTGTGTCAAGGCCAACCCCGAGCTTGTTCAGCAGCATGGGATTTACCTCGACTCGAACGGCGGGCTGCGAGGAACCCCAAACAAAAACCTGCCCGACGCCCTCGACTTGCGCCAGCTTCTGGGAAAGAATCGAGTCGGCGACGTCGTACATCTGCGGCACCGGAATTGTGTCCGACGACAAAGCCAGAATCAGGATGGGGGAATCGGACGGATTCACCTTGCGCCAGCTCGGATTACTGGGAAGGTTGGCCGGCAACTGGCCCCTGGCAGCATTAATCGCCGCCTGCACGTCGCGCGCTGCGGCATCAATATTGCGGTTCAGATCAAACTGCATGGTGATGCCGGTAGAGCCCAGCTGACTGGAAGAAGTCATCTGGTTGACCGCGGAGATGCGTCCAAACTGGCGCTCCAGGGGCGTTGCCACGGCCGACGCCATGGTTTGCGGGTCGGCGCCGGGCAAGCTGGCTCCCACGCTGATGACCGGGAAATCGACGCGGGGCAACGAAGCAACCGGCAGGAAATTGAAGGCAAGAATTCCCGACATGATCAGCGCCGCCGCCAACAGCGACGTGCCAATCGGGCGCTTAATAAATGGGGCCGAAATGCTCATTGTCAACAAACCCAGTCTACAAACCCATCTTCTACAAGAGCATGCCTAATCCGACATCGCCTCGTGCGGAATGGGATTGCCGATGCGATAGCGGGCAAACCGCTGCGCCAGCCGGTCAAACCACAGATACACCACGGGGGTCGTATACAACGTGAGCAACTGGCTGAGCAACAGGCCGCCCACAATTGTGATGCCCAGCGGGCGGCGCAATTCCGCTCCGGTTCCCGAGCCGAGCGCGAGCGGCAAGCCGCCGAGCAGCGCGGCCATCGTCGTCATCATGATGGGACGGAAGCGCAGCAAGCATGCCTGATAGATCGCTTCTTCCGGCGGTTTGTGTTCCTCGCGTTCGGCCTCGAGCGCAAAGTCAATCATCATGATGGCGTTCTTCTTCACGATGCCGATCAGAAGAATGATGCCGATCAGCGCCACCACGGTGAGATCGTTCCCGGTGAGCATCAGTGCCAGAATCGCGCCCACGCCGGCGGAAGGCAGAGTCGAAAGAATCGTGACCGGGTGAATGTAGCTCTCATACAAGACGCCGAGCACGATGTAGACCGTGATCACCGCCGCCAGAATCAGGTATGGTTCCGTGGCGAGCGAATTCTGAAATGCGGAAGCCGTTCCCTGGAACGATGCGTGAATGCTGGCCGGCAGCTGAATGTCTTTTTCCGCCTGCTGAATGGCCCTGGTGGCGTC
>Ga0187770_10000824_pt1 | contig 15693 bp, 17 predicted proteins | sample 0116_SJ02_MP02_2_FD_133154 | JGI IMG/M metagenome (GOLD analysis project Ga0187770, IMG submission 133154) | Tropical peat soil microbial communities from peatlands in Department of Meta, Colombia - 0116_SJ02_MP02_20_MG | ecosystem: Environmental > Terrestrial > Soil > Wetlands > Peat | place...
GGCGTCGATCCGGTCGAAGTATCGCTGGGCCTCCTCCTCGACCTTGTCGGTGAGCCACTCAACGTAGTAGGAACCGCCGAACGGGTCCACGGCGTCGGCGAGGCCGCTCTCGTGGGCCAGGATCTGCTGCGTCCGAAGGGCCACTTCCACGGCCTGCTCCGTCGGGAGCGCCCAGGCTTCGTCGTAGGAGTTGGTGTGCAGGGACTGGGTCCCGCCCAACACGCCTGCCAGCGCCTCTATCGCCGTCCTGACAATGTTGTTAAGCGGCTGCTGCCAGGTAAGGGACGCCCCGGATGTCTGCGTGTGGAACCTCATCAGGAGACTCCGCTTGTCCTTCACACCGTACTTCTCGCCGAGGACCTTCGCCCATATCCTTCTGGCAGCCCTGAACTTCGCAATCTCCTCAAAGAAGTCCATTGTGGAGTTAAAGAAGAAGCTCAGCCGGGGCGCGAACTGCTCCACCTTCAGCCCTGCCTCGAGGCCAAGCTCAACGTAACCGAAGCCGTCGGCGAGGGTGAAGGCGAGTTCCTGGACCGCGCTCGATCCTGCCTCCCTTATGTGATACCCGCTTATGCTGATGTAGTTCCAAAGCGGCATCTCCTTCGTGCAGAAGACCATCAAGTCTCTGACCAACCTAAGGTGCGCCTCCGGCGGGTAGACCCACTCCTTCTGGGCGATGTACTCCTTGAGCATGTCCGCCTGCACTGTCCCCCTTAGCTTCACCATCGGGACCCCCTGCTTCCTCGCCACTCCCGCGTACATACAGGTCAGGACGGTCGCTGGTGCGTTGATGGTCATTGAGGTGCTGACCTTGTCCAGAGGGATCCCGTCGAAGATCATCTCCATGTCTCTTAGTGAGGACACGTTGACCCCGCACCTCCCTACTTCCCCGTGAGCCTTCTTGTGGTCGCAGTCGTAGCCGTAGAGGGTCGGCATGTCGAAGGCGATGCTCAGGCCTGTCTCGCCGTGATCGAGGAGGAGCTTCAACCTCCTATTGGTGTCTTCGGGAGTGCCAAAACCGGAGAACATCCTCATGGTCCACCTCCTCCCCCTGTACATGTTCGGATAGACACCCCTGAGGTAAGGATAGACGCCGGGGAACCCCTGGTCAGAGTAATCCGAATTCGAAACGTCGCCAGGCGTGTAGAGCGGCTTCAGAGGGATCCCCGATGCAGTCTGAAAGTGTTCGCTGGCGTCCTGCGGCTCCTCTCCTCCTTCGTTGTAGATTGTGTCCTGCCATTGCCTCAGGCCCTTGCGTATGTTCTCCAGGGCCTTGGCATCATAGAGGGCCCCCGCGCGCGCCCTGGCCTCGACGATCTCTTTGGCCTTCCTTCTCCAGTAGGCATCCTTCCCCTCTCTGAGCAATCCACCCGAACGCCACCTGTGCCTAGAGATAAAGGGTGCTTGAACCAATTAAAAGGGGTCGGCTGACGGGCGTCGAGGCGGCTTTGCAGGTCAAGGGACTGGCATCGGGAATCAAGAAGGGGAACAGGATTGCCCTTGCGAAGGGAATCACTCTGGCCGAAAACGACCCCGTGGGAGCCTCAAAGTTGCTCGCGCAGATTGGTCCTCCAGGGAAGGCTTTCGTTGTCGGGATAACGGGTCCTCCAGGCACGGGTAAGAGCAGTCTTATCGACAGGCTGATCGAGGCATATCGCAAGGAAGGGCTGAGGGTGGGGGTCATCGCCGTGGATCCCTCCAGTCCCATAACCGGGGGTGCTCTCCTCGGGGACAGGATCAGGATGTCTGACCACGCGGGGGACATGAAGGTCTTCATCCGGAGCATGGCGTCCAGGGGATGGTCCGGGGGGCTGTCGAGGGCCACCTCTCAGGTGATCAGGCTGATGGATGCTGCAGGCTACGACCTCATACTCCTAGAGACTGTCGGCATCGGGCAGGCAGACATAGAGGTTGTCGGAGTCTCCCACGCGGTGCTAGTGATTCTCATGCCCGGGTTAGGGGATGACATCCAGGTCTCGAAGGCGGGACTGATGGAGATCGGTGACATCTACGTTGTGAACAAGTCGGACCTCGAGGGAGCCGACGTCATGGTGGTCAATCTGCTTTCTCTTTTCAGGGGTGGCTCGAGGTCCCCTCCTGTCCTGAAGGTCTCCGCGCTCTCCGGTGAGGGGATTGACAGGCTGCACGACGCCATTGAGAAAATCCGGAGGTCCTTCATCGCTGGGGACGATGACCTCCGGTTGAAGAGCGTACGAGGGATGATCATAGAAACTGCGAGAGGTGCGGCCATGGAGCGGCTCGCGAGCGTTTCAGAGTCGAAAGCAGAGGTGCTCGCCAGGCAAGTACTCGCCGGGAAAACAACCATCGAAGCAGCAGCGGCCAGGCTGTCTGCCTAGAGGTTTCTTTGATCTATGGGAACGTACTTCAGCCCTGAAAGGCCCACGTATGTCGAGTCGGGCCTGATTAGCTTGTTGTCCTCCAGCTGCTCGTTATAGTGCGCCATCCAGCCGAAGATTCTGCACGCGGCGAAGATTGGCGTGTAAAGCGGGACTTCGATTCCGAGGGAGTAGAATATGGGAGCGGCGTAAAAGTCGAGGTTCGGAGGGATTCGCTTCGCCCTCCACATTTCTGCCTCAAGGGCATCACAGAGCCTGTAAAGGGTGTCGTCCCCTCCCCTTCTCGCGAGCATCTCTCTGAGGTACTCCTTGCAGAGTCGGGCGCGGGGGTCGAACTCCTTGTACACCCTGTGTCCGAAGCCCATGATCCTTCTTCTTTCTTTGAACGCTGCCTGAAGGAACTCGCCCGCCCTCGCTGGGTCCTTGATGCGGAGTAGCATCTCCATGGCCGCCTCATTGGCTCCACCATGAAGGGGTCCCTTGAGAGAAGCAAGCCCGGCCGAAGCTGCGGCGTAGGGGTCTGCCATGGTAGACGCTACTACCCTGACTGTGAAAGAGGAGGCGTTCATGTCGTGTTCAAGGTAGATCATCATCACGCGCTCGAACACCCTGCGCTCGTACTCTGTTGCCTCTCTGGCGGTCAACATCTGAAGCAGGTTGTCCGAGAACCGGAGACCACTCTTTGGGGCCCTGGGAACCTCACCGCGGGGGATCCGATGAGAGTTGGCGGCCAGCACCGACATCTTTGCCTCCAAGGACGTCTGCTTCCCTCGCATGTCTTTCTCGGAGTCTACACTCCCAAGCGCCGAGACCGCGGTCCTCATCACGTCTATCGGGTCCGCGTCACCTCCGAGTTCCCGCATTACCTTGAGTACCTTCGGCTGTACTTCCGCCCTTCCCCTGAGTCCTTCCGTGAACGATTCGAGCTGGCTCCTGGTAGGGAGCTTCCCGTTCAGAATCAGGTATGCGGTCTCTTCGAACCCCGCGTTTGTCACGATTTCCCAGATCGGATAGCCCCTGTAGATCAGAGACCCATCTGCGTCGCTCTTCGATATCCGGGTATCGGCTATGGAGACTCCCGTCAGTCCCTTCTCTACCCTGATAGGGTCTGGCGCGTCCGTTATCGGTCCCTCTTCTTGATTAGCTTCGCCGCGCGCAGCGCTTTCTTGTCCTGCTCCTCGTACCTGTAGTAGTCTATCAGCTCGTAAAACTCCTTCCTTGGCATCAACGAATCGAGCATACCCTCCTGCGTCCCCTCTGCCTTGAGCAGTGCGAACGTCTTCTGGACAGCTTTCATCATCGCCCTGAACGCGGTCACAGGGAAGATGACTACTTCGTACCCGAGCTTCTCGAACTCCTTAGCCGACATGTATGGAGTCCTGCCGAACTCGGTCATGTTCGCCATTAGAGGGAGCCTCACTCTCTTTCTGAACTCCCCGAACTCCTCTCGACTTTCAAGCGCCTCTGGGAATATCATGTCCACTCCCGCTCTTGAATAGACTTCGGCTCTCTCGATGGCAGCGTCCAGCCCCTCCACCGTCCTCGCGTCAGTCCTCGCGATGACTAACAGTCCCTTCCCGGCGGCCTCTTTCGCAGAAATGAGCTTCTTGACCATCTCGTCGACATCAACCAGTTCCTTCCCCTCGAGGTGCCCGCACCTCTTGGGGAGCACCTGGTCTTCGATGTGAATGGCCGCGGCGCCGGCGGCCATCATCTCCCGCACTGTCCGAGCGACGTTCAGCGCCTCCCCGAAGCCCGTGTCTGCGTCGACTATCAGGGGAAGGCTGACCTGGGACGTTATCTGCCGGCTCGCATGGGCGACCTCGCTAAGGGTCGTTATCCCGAGGTCGGGGAGAGCGAGCGAGTTGGAAAATCCGGCTCCGGAGAAGTAGAGTGCCCTGAACCCCGCCTTTTCAGCGAGTTTCGCCACAGAGGGGCTGAAGACGCCGGGCGCGACCAAGATTCCCTTGCCAATGAGCCTTCGGAGGACATCCGCCTGTGTCGCCAAAACAAGCGACCACGCTCAGGGCTAGTGCTATATGCTTGTCCCCGCCCCGAATTCCATCATCATTAAATCAAGCAGGGGAGGGTCCAGCCCAGTGCTCAACTTCATCTCCCACCGCGCCCCCCACGACGCTGTCTTCATCCATGGCGCCGGAGGAAACAGCCTCCTTTGGAGACGGATGCTCGAGGGGCTCTCAGGCAGCTCAAGGGCCTTGGCAGTCGATCTCCCGGGCCACCCTACCGGAGAGATTGCGTGCAAGAGCGTAGGGGAATACGCCGAGGCAGTTCACCGGTTCCTTACTGACACAGGCCTCGATCACCCTGTCCTGGGAGGGCACTCCATGGGGGGTGCAACGGTGCTCACCCTCGCCCTCACGCACCCGGACGATGTCGGCGGCCTCATCCTAGTGGGTACAGGCGCTAAGCTTGGCGTCGCCCCCGAGATCCTGGATGGGCTTAGGAGTAATCCCATGCGTACCATCGAGAACATCATTACGCCCTGGAGCTTCAACTCTATCGACCTCGGCCTCGCCCGGGAGTCGCGGGATGCCCTGTCAGTCTCGAACCTCCCCGTCTTCCTTAACGACTACCTGGCCTGCACGGGCTTCGACGTCCGCAAAGACCTCTCCAGGATTTCCGCAAAGACACTGGTCGTATGCGGGGACAAGGACAGGATGACTCCACCCAGGTTCTCCCACCACCTCACCGCCAACTTACTTGGTTCCGAGCTCCGCTTCATCAAGGACTCGGGGCACATGCTTCCACTGGAGAAACCGGAGGCCCTCGCCTCATTGGTCCAGGCATTCCTCGCTAGTTTCACTCGGTGAACTCTTCGCCGCCCCGGGCTATCCTGGACATCTCGCCCACGAGGGCGACCATCCCCTCGCGGGTGGTTGCCGAGACGGGATACAGGTCGGCCCCGAAAGACAGCTTTCGTATGCCCCGGAACAGCTCGGAATAGAGGGAGTACGCTTCCCCGTTCTTCGTCCCCGCAAGAGCGTCTTCGAAAACCCTGGAGTCCTTGCTCCATTCGGCTATCCGCTTGACCCTGTCCCTGGCGATGTCCCTTTTGGTCAGGACAGTAATCTTGGGGATGTTCAGCCTCAGACCCACGGACGCTGAAAGGAGTGCGAGCGAGAGGAAGTTCGAAGGCGTGTTCGCGAGCAGGGGATCCACCAAAAAAAGAAGCAACTTTGAGTCTGCCTTCAGCTCGCTAACGATGAACTCCCCGCTCTCACGGTAGGCGAACAGCTCTGTCTGTCCAGGCGTATCTATGATAACGTTCTCCGCGTTGTGGGACTCTATCTGCTCCTGGAGCTCCCCCAGCTTGGTCGCCACCATGTCTGCTGCGAGTATCAGCGCGCCGTTAGGTCCCAGGCCATACTCTTCCATTACGTCCTGAAGCTGAACGGTCTCCCTGACGTCCACGTCGGGTTCGTACGGGAGTTCGACGACACCGGGATCCAGATTGACGGCTATTGCATCCTCCCCCCTGTTGACATACCAGTCTTTCAGGGCCCCCGTAAGGAGCGACTTCCCTGAGCCTGCTGTCCCCGTTACGAATGCCACATCCATTGCTAGCTCCGGAGCCCCCTAGCGGACTTCACGCTCCCGCCTGCATCCTCGATTTCCCTCCGCATGTCGATTGCGATCTCTTCTCCCTCCTCATCTGTCCTCCGTCTGTCATCCCCCACCACGGCGATGTCGAGCTCTATCCTCGAGATCCCCTCCCTTATCCCCCTGGGGTGTGACTTGATGTACGCCCCCGGGTGCTCCCTGATTTCCTTCGCAATCACAGGGGCCAGCGCCGACTCAAGGATCCCTTCCAGTTTCATGGTTACGTACTTCCTGTGCAGGCTCCCCAGCCTCTGTCTGATCTCGGGCTCGACCGTCCTCCTGAAAATTCCCCGCATCTCGACGGGGACCCCGGGCAAACAGTAGACAGTCGTCCCCCCCTCGACCAGTCTCACTCCTGGTGCGGTCCCTACGTCATTGAAGACCGCCTCTGCCCCTGACGGTAGCTTCGCCATCTTCAGACGAGCGGGGGTCATCTCAATCTGCTGCAGACCTCGCCTCGCGTAGTGTTCTCTAATCAGAGCCAGTGCCTGCCCGCTCTTGCGAAGTGTTACGCCCATGCCGTCGGCAATCCCCCTGAGGGTCATGTCGTCGGGCGTAGGCCCCAGCCCTCCTACTACGATCAGGAAGTCGGGGTTCCTCCTCACGGCAGCCTTGTACGCGGAAGCGATTTCGCCGAGGTCGTCGTCCACCGTCGTGATTTCCTTCAACATGGTGCCCATCCTGGCCAGCCGCTTGCCCATCCAGTACGCGTTTGAGTTCATCGTCCTGCCTATGAGGAGCTCCTTCCCCACGGCGAGCATCTCGACCCTGACCACGGCGCGAAGCTCTCCGCCTCACGCTTAAAACGAGTGCGAAGGCCCACGCCCAACCATGGAAGCTCCGCGCAGGTACCCCACGAGGCCCCTGGTGGGTGCGGGGGCTGTGGTCCACAGAGGAGGGCGGGTCTTGCTCGTGAAGCGGAGGAACCCTCCAAACGAGGGGAGGTGGGCGATCCCAGGGGGTCTGGTGGAGCTGGGGGAGGCAGTCCAGGACGCAGCCATTCGGGAGATAAGGGAGGAGACCGGGCTCACTGTGAAAATCGAAGGGCTCCTCGACGTGCAGACAGACCTGCACACGGACGAGGACTCGAGAATCGAGTATCACTACGTATTGGTCGACTATCTAGCGAGGCCTGTCTCAGGCAGGCTCAGGCTCAACTTCGAATCATCAGACTTCGGCTGGTTCACGCGCGGCCAGCTCAATCGGCTTGCAATGAGCAGGGGCACGCGGGCCGTCCTGAAGTTGTTTCTCGACAAACGGCTACGCTAGACGCGTTCCGCGCCTGCGCCGTCACTAGATTGCTACTTCTCTTTGTTCCCGCTGAGCCACCATTCGAGGTAGTCGGCCTGCTGTCTTGAGCGCTTCCGCCTCTCGTCCTCCTCAGGCGTCTTCGCCTTGAACCTCGCGTCGGAGAGCTGGTCTCTGGTGAGGAACGCTCCGCAGTTCTTGCAACCATATCTCTTTGTCGGCGCATCGTACAACATTATCCCGACGTGGCATTCGGGGCAGATTTGATCCAAGCTTGTTCGGTCCCTGCCCCGTCTCGGTGTCCTTAATGCTTTCCCTCCGCACGCTCTCACTGGGATCTCACTCACACTCGTTAAATAGCAACGGGGGCGGAGCCGGCTTGAGCGACAGGTGGCCGAAAAGTTAGTCCTAGCGGGCCCTGCCTCCGAGGAGCTGGGGCGTTCCTTGGCGGAGAAACTCGGCCTCCCCATGCTCGCCGCTGAGTTCAGGGTCTTCGCCGATGGCGAATCCAAGTTCACCATCCACGAGAAGGTCGAAGGGAAGAGCGTCTTCATCGTCCAGTCGACCTACAACCCCGTTGACCAGCACATGTTCCAGCTTCTCTTGGCTTCTCACCAGCTCAGCGAAGCTGGGGCCAAGGTGACAGCGGTCGTTCCGTATCTCGCATACGCCCGGCAAGACAAGGAATTCCTCCCCGGCGAGGGGGTGACGCTGGGCGTCATAGCGCACCTAATGCGCTCAATGGGCGTTAGGAGGCTTGTGACAGTTGACATTCACTCAGCAGAGGGCCTCGCGCTCTTCTCGTTCCCGACCTACAGCGTCTCCGCAATTCCGAACCTCGTCGAGTACGTGAAGGCTGAAATGGACCTGAAGAATCCAGTCGTCATGTCCCCCGATTTCGGTGGCTCGAAGAGAACGGAAGCATTTGCTCAGCTCTACGGCGCAAAATTCCTCCAACTCAGCAAGACCAGGGACAGGGCGACTGGCGGGGTCAGCATGAAGGAGTCGAAGCTGGATGTGACTGACAAGGAAGTGATTATCGTGGACGACATAATCAGCCAGGGGGACACGGTAAAGGCCGCGGCCGATGCCATCCTCAAACAGGGGGCGAAGCGGGTTCTGGCAGTCTGTGTCCACGGCCTGTTCGTCGCGGATGCGCTCCAGAAGCTGGAGAAAGCTACAGTCGAACCCATCATCTGCACGAACACCGTTCCCAGCAGGTTCAGCAGAGTGGACGTTTCCGAGGCCCTGGCATCTCATCTCGGAACTCTTGAAGAATAGGTCACTGGTGCTCCTGTCGGGGGAGGGGATCACCGTCCCCGCCTCGGAAGCGAAGGCTCTTTTCCTTAGCGCAGACCTCCACTCCACCTTCGAAACCCCGGAGCCAAGAGTGCTAATCGCTGATTCTGAGGCTGACCCTCTAGTGGTTGGTGCGCGAATCGCATTCGCCAGGAGGGTGGGATACCTCCTGGGGTCCCCGTCGGAAGCAGGCGGACTCCTGACAGGCCACCGTGTCAGGTTCAGGTCATTCGATTTGAACCCAATGAAGTCGCAGCCGGACCCCGCCGAATATCTGAAGGGAATCGGCGCTATCATCGACCTCACCGACCCGGAGTACGAGCTTACCCTTGTGAGAGGTCGGAGAGACTACCTGGCGGTCACCGCTCCCTCCTACATGCTCCAGGCGTGGTCACGGCGCCGACCCCGGTCCCGACCTTTCTTCCATCCCTCAGCCATCTTCCCCAAGCTCTCCAGGGCCCTGGTCAACATGTCTCGCTGCAGGCAGGGGGACGTCTTCCTGGAGCCTTTTGCAGGAACCGGGAGCATAGCGATCGAGGCCTCGTTGGTGGGAGCCGACGTCGTGGCCATAGACCTCGCCGACCGGATGGTGCGGGGTGCATCCTCGAACATGAGGCACTACGTGCAAGACTGGCTAGGAATCATTCGCGCTGACTCTGCCCGGCTCCCAGTCCGGGGCGTGCGTGCTGTAGCCACAGACATGCCCTACGGAAGGGCGTCCAGCACCCGTGGGCGCCCCCCCGAGCTCATGCTTGAGCTACTACTTCCAGAGCTCGCCAGCGCCATGGACAGGGGCTCTTTCCTCGTCCTCATGCACCCCAAGGGTGTGGGGGTGAAGCCCACTTCGGGATTCGTGTTTGAAGAGGAGCACCACCTCCAGGTTCATAAGCTCCTCACTAGGACAATCACAGTTCTGAGGAGGAGATAGCTTGGTCAAGCTCGCCGTGACATTTCTTGGAACGAGCGCGGCCGCCCCTACGGCCGATAGGGGGCTCCCTGCAGTTGCGATAAAGCGGGAAGGGGAGGTTGTCATCATGGACTGTGGCGAGGGGGTCCAGCGGAGGGTGCTATCCGAGTCGCTGGGGCTTGGGAGCGATATGACCATTCTGATCACCCATCTCCACGGGGACCATGTGACAGGACTGCTGGGTCTCCTTCAGACCATGAGCCTCGCCCAGCGACGTAAGCCTCTGAATGTGGTCGGCCCGGAAAAGCTCCTAAGATGGCTGGAGGTCACCGCCGAACTTCTCCACATCGGTCTCACCTTTCCCATCCGTTTCTCGGCAGCCAAACCCGGGGTGGTTCTCCGGACGGGCGGTTTCAGCATCAGGGCGGCCAGGGCCGCCCACTCCGTTGAGGCGTTCTCCTTCGTCGTAGAAGAGCTGGGTCGTCCGGGGGTCTTCTATCCGGAGAAAGCGAAGTCCCTCGGGGTGCCTGAGGGGAAGCTCTGGTCCAGGCTTCAAAAAGGGAGGTCGATCACAATTGGGGGAAAGAGTATCAAACCTTCCGAAGTCACTGGTCCACCCAGGCTCGGCAGGAGGATAGGCTACTCTGGCGACACCCGTCCGACGGCGAGACTCACACGGTTCTTCTCCGGCTGCGACCTCCTAATATTCGACTCAACATTCAGAGACAGCGACAGGGAGAAAGCTGTGGAAAGAAAGCATAGCACGAGCCTCGAAGCAGCAGAACTGGCCAAGAAGGCGAAGGTCCGCCAGCTTGTGCTTACGCACTTCAGCGCAAGGTACACCAGTGTATCGAGCCTTGTCAGGGAGGCGCGGAGGGTTTTCCCGAACACCTTTGCTGCATCCGACGGGCTATCAATCGAAGTGGCCTATCCGGCCTAGGCGGTCAGCCAGTCTGTCACTGTTTCGATCCTTTCCGATTCGATGGTGAGGTATACGGGTCCAAGAGGGGATTCATCTGGGCTTCCGCAGAGGGCGACCACGCCTGCGGCCGCTGCCTGCCGGTTGAGCATCAGGGAACTCGAGCGCCCCGAGCTCTTCACGAGCATCTGCTTCCTCGCGGCTGAGCGCACGTGCCTGTCTCTCAGTTGGTCCCTTATGTGGGCAAGCGCCCTGGGGTCTTGCGTCACTAGCCTCGCGGAATGAGGGTCAGCGGCTGTATCGCACTGGGATACCCCTACAACATTCTTCATGGCCTGTAGGACCTTCTCAGGGTCTTCGGATGGTGATACCTTGGCTTCCAGCGCAAGTTTCGCTTTAAGCTCAGGCTGCGACATCCCTGTCCCACCGCTCGACCACCCGGGCGATTTCGGCAGCCAACCTCCCTTGAGTCGCGTGCTGGTTTGAGACCGTCTCGTCGGCGAGAGCGATTGCCTTGCCTATTCCGACCCCGAGCTCACGCCCATCCCTCTCGACGAACATTTCGTAGGTCAGAGGGTCGTCTTTCCTTCCTCTTTCCTTCAGGAGCTCGAAGCGCCTCTCGGGAGATGCGTCGACTGCAACGAGGAGGACCGCCGCCTTCCTCCGAAAGGCTTCCACCTCGGCCATGGACCTTATTCCGTCAACCACCACTTTCTCTACCTCCAGTCTCGCGATCGTCTCGAGGCAGAGGTCCGCCACTGCAGATTCCCCCATCTCCCTTCTCAGGAGCCTCATCACCTCGCCGGTGTTCTTCGCATCGGGTTCCAGGCCGCGCCGCTTCGTCTCCGCCCTGATCACGTCCCCCATGACTACGCGTGTCCATCCGAGCTTGACGAGCGCCTGAGCGGCGGTCGACTTCCCTGCGCCTGGCATCCCTGTGATCGCTACAATCCTGAGCAACCTTTTCGCTTCCCGGCCGACAGGTAGCGGATTTAAAGGAAGCAGTAATGGCTGTGCTCGTGCGCGCCTTCGTTGCGCTCGAGATTCCAGGTAACGTCGTCGACTCCCTTGTTCAGGCTCAGAAGGAGTTGGAAGCTACCGGGGCGGACATTAAGCTGGTCGAGCGCGAGAACCTTCACCTGAACCTGAAGTTCCTTGGCGAGCTGGGAGATGCCGAGGTTAATGACGCGAAGTCCCGGCTCCGCAGACTCTCGCTCAAGGGCGCAGACGTCAGTGTCAGAGGCGTGGGCGCATTTCCGAGCTCCGCCAGGCCGAGAGTGGTCTGGGCAGGCATCGCGCCGGAGGACGAGCCCCTCGTCGTACCAATCGCAAGGGAGGTCATCAGGGCCCTCGAAGGCATAGGAGAAAGGGACGATAGGCCGTTCAGGCCCCACATTACTCTGGCGAGGGTCCGCTCCGGCCGGAATTTGAGAGAGCTCACCAGGGTCCTAGGGCAGCTTGCGGGAACGGGATTCGGGACCGTCGGTCTAAGGGAGGTCAAATTGAAGTCTAGTACGCTCACGCCGAACGGGCCAATCTACAGGGACGAGGAGGTGTACCTCCTCTCATGAGCCCACTGGCCACGGTGCTGAAGCAAGCAACCAAACGCGTGGCCCCATCTCCTGCCGAGACGGCGAAGATCAGCGGGCTGGCGAGAAGGCTCCTCAAGAGGACTAGGCGTACAGCGGAGAGGTTCCCCGAAGTGAGAGGAGTGTTGATGGGGGGCTCGTTCGCAAAAGGGACTTGGCTGCCGAAACACGTCGATCTCGATATCTTCGTCAAAATTGACCCGGCAGCTCCCGTGGAGCGGTTCGAGAAGGTGGGTCTGGACATCGGATCTTCGGCCACCAGAGGCTACCCCATGGGGAAGAAGTACGCCCAGCACCCCTATACTGAGGCGACCGTCGAAGGCGTCCGGGTGAACATCGTCCCCTGCTTCGCTGTAAAGGTAGGCGAGTGGAGGAGCGCTGCAGACAGGTCCCCATACCACGTCGAGCTCGTCGAGGGGCTCCCCGAAGAAAGGAAGAACCAGATCAGGCTCCTGAAGCTCTTCATGAACGGCGTCGGTGTCTACGGGGCCGAAATCCAGCAGCAGGGGTTCAGTGGTTACGTCGCCGAGGTTCTGGTAATCGAGCACGGGAGCTTCGAGTCGGTGGTTCGGTGGTTCGCCGACTACAACATGCCAGCCAGTGGGAGGATTTTCAGCCTCCCTGACCCCGTCGATGAAGGGCGGGACCTTGGGATAGCAGTGTCGGGGGACAGTCTGGGGAGGCTGGTCCTTGCCTGCAGAGAGTTTCTAAGGCGCCCCAGTCTGGCCTACTTCGGCGAAATGAAGGGCAGAGTCCATACCTCGCTTGACGAAAGTGTCTACGCCATCCTCTTCTCCCACACAAGAATGAGCGAAGATACCCTCTGGGGGGAGCTCCGAAAGACACTCAAACACGTCGTCCGGCATCTGGAGGTCCGGGGGTTCGCTATCGCCCGAGCCATGGCCGCTTCAGACAACATTTCAAAGAGTGCAATTCTCCTGATACCCGAGTTCACCGACCTCCCCGCAATCGAGCAGCGGGTCGGCCCTACGGTGGACAGGAGGAAGGACGTCGAGGCCTTCGTCTCCACGAACTCGAAGCAGTCCCGCCTCGTCTGGGTGGATGACGACGCTCGCGTCCGGTTGCTAAGGCCGCGGAGGTATACCCACCTGCCTGACCTCCTTGAGGACGTCATCGGGGGCAAGGCCGGCCCCATTGGCGCTTCGAAGGAGATTGAGGACGGCATGAAGACGAACGGTGCCGTGCTGCGGGGGCGCACCCTGGCAAGGGCCGCATCTTCCTCGACATGGCTGCGCGATGGAATAAGGGAAATCACTTCTGATGCAATCGGAACGCGCTAGGCCGGAGGACCTTTCCAGGACGCCGTACATCCAGATACTCACCTACCCGAAGATCTCGCTATGTCAGGCGAAGTCACGGATAAAACAACTGAAACGGCTCGGGGTCGATGAGCTGGTGTTCGAAGGGCATGCCAGGGTCGGGCGCCTCGGCATCCTCGGTCTCGGCACAGTCGGAATTGTTGTGAGGGCCAAAACGCACGACAAGCTCTGCGCGCTAAAAATCAGAAGGACCGACGCCAACAGGCCGGACATGGAGGCAGAAGTCAGGATAGCGACCCTTGCTAACCGTGTAGGGGTGGGTCCAGAAATCTACGCACACACCAAGGACATGATTCTCATGAAGCTGCTAGAGTCGCAGGAGATCATCGACTGGCTGAAGGGCCTGCGCGGCAAGGGCAGGAGGAAGGAGGTCAGAGGGATGCTCCACTCCCTGCTCAACCAGTGCCGCACGCTCGACATAATGGGGATTGACCATGGCCAGCTCAGCAACCTGAGGAAACACGCTGTCATCGCCGAAGGGAATCCCTGGATCATTGACTTCGAGTCTGCAGGAACCGATCGTAAGCCTAGGAACGTGACGACGGCCGCCCAGTACCTGCTTGTCGGGGGAAGTCTATCCCCGTTGATGAGGAGGACGCTGGGATTGCGCGACACAGAGACCTTGAAGAGGCTCCTGGGAGAGTACAAGAGGGACATGTCTGACTATTCATACTCCAAGATTCTGGAGTACCTGAGGCTCGCACCTCCTTGAATCATGCTTTCAAAGGATCCGAAAGAGGCATACGGAGAACCTTTGAGGGCCCGACATGTGAGAAACTAACGCCTAACCTTTAAACTGACTCCGGCGTCGGGCCGGTCTCATGGGGCCGTAGTGTAGCTTGGTCCAGCATACCAGAGTGAATGACCTTCACGGTGAGCCTGGGGCGCTGGCGATCTCGAGTTCAAATCTCGACGGCCCCAGCTTTTCTACGCCCAGAATGAGCTCTGTTCGGCAAATAGAGCTTGATACGAGCTAGTTGCAATGGGCAAAATCGCTGGGCCGTTCTCATGAGTAGAACTTCAAAGCCGAAGAGGTTACCCTCGACTGTTATTTCGGCTCGAGCCTCTATTAGTACCATTGCTAGAAACCGCACGGGAAAGGGAGGGGAACTGGCCACCTCAAACCAGAAGGGATCGGATTCTTCAAATGCGCGAATGAGCGATTATTACGAGGACAGGCTCTCGGCAGAAAGATTGCGCGAGTGCTACGAGATTGCACCTCCCAGGATCCGTCGCTATCTAAATGCAGAAACGGGCTTTGTTTCAAAGCGGATTCATGGAAGCAGGCGTGTCCTCGAACTCGGGTGTGGGTACGGCCGAGCAATGAAACCTGTTGTTGTCCATGTGAAGCTGGCTGTCGGATGCGACACATCCAGGAGAAGCCTCAGGTTCGCCAAGAGCTATCTACACTCACACCGCAGCATTGGTCTCGTTTGCGCCAATGCTTCGTACTTGCCCTTCCGACCAGGAATCTTCGACGCGGTCTTCTGCATCCAGAATGGGATTTCTGCTTTCGGGGTGAACCGTCGACAACTGGTCGCCGAAGCCATTCGCGTCACCAAAGATAGAGGGCAGATTCTCTTCTCAAGCTATTCACAAAGAATCTGGGAGGAGCGCCTAGCCTGGTTCAGGGCGCAGTCCAAAGCTGGCCTCGTGGGCAAGATTGACGAGGCAGCTACAGGACATGGGACCATCGTCTGCAAAGACGGGTTCCGAGCCACGACGGTGTCCAGAGCGGAGTTCAAGAGACTCTTCTCGGATGCTGGGGAGAACCCGCGTATCGAAGAGATCGATGACTCTAGCCTCTTCTGTCTCGTTCGAAAATGATAAAGGTCTGATTAAGACAGGACCACACAGGGGCCGAAACTGCTGACGCAATTCTCGGTATCGTGTCCAAGCGCACCTTCGGGGCGAATCCTAGCCGTTATCTCTTAGAAATGAGGGAACCTCCGGACACATTGATGTTTCCCAACGTGGCGTTCCCCAAGTAGTACAACTGACTCCCTCCACTCAAACTGGCGTCTAGTCTTCCACTGAGGCTGATGGTTGCCTGGCTTCCGCCGCTTAGGTCTACATTGGCATTCGTGAGATTGAAGTTCGTCAGGTCTAGGTGGCTTCCTCCCGAAGCCTCAAGCGCGAGGTTGCGGGCTCCTCCTCTCACCGTCGCCCAGCTACCGCCCGAAGCGGTAACCGTGAAGTCGTGAGACATCACGAATCCGTTCATAGCGCCTGATGAGCCTCCCGAAAGGTCAAGTTGGGCAATATCCGGCATGTAGATCGCGACCTTCAATGTCGCTGATAGGTAGGCATAGCCGGGTTTGAGACCCACAGAAAGGTAATTCCCCGTCTTTGTGACCTGGAGGTAGCTGAGAAGATTGTCGTCGGTCGTAACATTGACACTGTACGAGCTTGA
>Ga0187770_10000826_pt1 | contig 15692 bp, 18 predicted proteins | sample 0116_SJ02_MP02_2_FD_133154 | JGI IMG/M metagenome (GOLD analysis project Ga0187770, IMG submission 133154) | Tropical peat soil microbial communities from peatlands in Department of Meta, Colombia - 0116_SJ02_MP02_20_MG | ecosystem: Environmental > Terrestrial > Soil > Wetlands > Peat | place...
CCCATGCCCTCAAAGTCCGGCACCCTCTTCCCGCTCGATTGATTCGCGCCGCCCTCGCTAATCCCGTTCAAAACTCATCGCCGCCGAATTGATGCAGTACCGCAACCCCGTCGGCCGCGGCCCATCCGGAAAAACATGCCCCAAATGTCCCCCGCACCGCGCGCACGTCACCTCCACGCGCCGCATTCCCAGGCTCAGGTCCTCATGCTCCTCCACGGCCTTCGCCTCTGCCGGCAACATGAAGCTCGGCCACCCACACCCCGAGTCGAACTTCGCCCCGCTCAAAAACAGCAGCGCCCCGCATCCCGCGCAGTGGTACGTTCCGCTCTCGTGGTTCTCCGTCAGCGCTCCGCTCCACAGCCGTTCCGTTCCCTTCTCGCGCAGCACGCGGTACTGCTCCTCCGTCAGCCCCGCCCTCCACTCCGCTTCCGTGCGCACCACCCTCTTGCCCGCATCGCTCATGCGCGCCTCCTGCAGATTTGGATGCAATTTGCCGCAGGAAAGAATGATCGACTTCTCTTGAAGACTCTCTATATAAGTGCCCCTGCCCGCCGCTCTCGCCCCGAGCCTCCGTGGTCTACTTTCACGATTCCTTATTCCCTATTCCCTAATCTCTATTCCCTGCCTTTACATCTCCGCCACCAGCTCGATCTCCACCAGCACGTCCTTCGGCAGCCGCGCCGCCTCCACCGTGCTCCGCGCCGGCGGCACCACGCCATGCGCGCTCAGGTACGCGCCATACACGGCGTTCATGGCAGCAAAATCATTCATATCCTGCAGAAAGACGGTCGCCTTCACGGCCTTGGCCAGGCTCGTCCCCGCCTCTTCCAGAATGGCCTTCAGATTTTCCATCGTGCGCGTGGTCTGCTCGGTGATCCCGCCCGCCACCACCTGCTGAGTCGTTGGGTCCACTCCGGCCTGCCCAGCCGTGAAGATCAGATTCCCCGCGCGCACCGCCTGTGAATACGGCCCAATCGCTGCGGGAGCTTTATCGGTCTTGATGACGTGTTTACTCATGACTCGATTGTAGCCGCTTTGCTGACTTGCTAACTCACTGACTCGCTTACTCGCTGTCTTGCTTACTCCGCTAACTCCGCTGTCTTTTCCTCTTGCCCTCCTGCCCCCCGGTACGTCACACTGGGAGGCGCATGATCTCCCCCATCGCGTTAGGTGTTTCTGCCAGTCTCGGCGCATCCGCCACGCTCGGCCTGGCGGCGGGCGGCTGCGCCTATGCCGCCTATTGGCCCGGCTCTCAACTCTTTGGCCCCACGATCATCGCCCCTCCTCACCCCGGCGAGCTCGCCCTCACCTTCGACGACGGCCCCAACCCCATCTGGACCCCTCGCCTCCTCGACCTTCTCGCCCGCCGCGACGTCCGCGCCACCTTCTTTCTCGTCGGCAGCCGCGCCCAGGCCGAGCCTTCTCTCGTCCGCCAGATCGTCGCCGCCGGTCACCTCATCGGCAACCACTCCTGGTCCCATCTCAACCTGGCCCTGGCCTCCTCCCGCACCATCGATGAGCAGATCTACCGCGCCACCGAGACTCTGGAAGAAATTACCGGCTTGCCCATCACCTTCTTTCGCCCGCCCTTCGGCGCTCGCCGCCCCGCCACCCTGCGCATCGCCCGACGCCTTGGCCTTACACCGGTCCTCTGGAATGCCATGACCTCCGACTGGAAGAACCCCTCCGCCGACGCCATCGCCCTCCGCCTGCAAACCAAAATCGACCGCCTCTATCTTCGCAGCCAGGCCGCCAACATCGTCCTCCACGACGGCAGCCACTCCAACCCCTCCGCCGACCGCGCCCCCTCCGTCGCCGCCGCCGCCCAACTCATCGCCCGCTACCAGCCCACCCACCAGTTCGTCACCCTCACCGCCTGGGCCTAGCGTTCACCCCACCTCGCCGCGCCTTGTATCAGGGCACGGCTTTAACCGTGCTGACATTTCATTTATCCGTTTTTAGAAATCAATCCACACGACGAAGTCGCGATGAAACCTGCTCAATTCCCAACCCCGCAATATCCCACGTCAATTTCTCCCTTTGAGGAAGCGTATTATCCTTTTTTCGGTCCGTTTGGAATTCTTGATTTCACATTCCCAAATGGTGAGAACCTTCCATCCGGCCGCTTTCAATTCTTTGCGATTTCTATCATCGCGTATGACGGTATCCTTTCTTTTCTTTGCCCAGAATTCACGCCTGGTTGCGGAAACAACGCGGCCATACGGGCAATCGTGGCTATGCCAGAAACAGCCGTGTACGAAGATCGCCGAGTGGTATTTAGGCAGGACAATGTCAGGTTTTCCTGCTAGGTCTTTACGATGAAGACGAAAGCGGTACCCAAGAAAATGGAGTAACGAACGAATCCGCATTTCCGGCTTAGTATTCTTTCCGCGAATCGCGGCCATGTTGCGATGTCGTTGTTCCGCGGTGTGTACGTCCGTCATATGCTTAATTGAGTCTTGACCTTTTGAACGAAATTTTCGACACTGAGGAGACTTATGTTGTGTTCCTTTGGAAAACTCTTATGCAGCGAACGCGGGACCACGAGTGTAACGCCCGATGCACGCATCTCCTCAAGTTGAGTACCGGTGATGCCCGGCTGCAGTGTCAGAATATGCTTGAGCTTAACCCGCTTTCCTTCGTTGAGGACCTGTCGCCATCTGTCCTTGCATGTACTCGTAACATCAAACATTGTTAGTAGGACTGGATTAAACTTTGGTTGCCTGTATTCCTTGCTCCCGGGAAAGATAAAATCTGGTTTAGACATTCCTTCGCTATGAGCGGTCCACTCGTAGCGAATACCACATCGGGTGAAGATGGTTTCTAAATGGTTTTCGAGGGCAAAATACTCCTGTCACTTTCCTTGGAGGGAGCAGGGGCCTTCAGGCCCCTGAACGCAGGATTGACATTATAGTGGCTTCAGCCACGGGCATTTCGTTTATGCTGCTTATATGCGTTTTGCACCACAAGAGACTCGGACGTATCTGGTAACCGCGGTGACGGCCGGCCGCCGCAGCCTTTTTCAGGTCACGGCCACAGCCAAATTACTTGAGCGAACCATCCTCGAATATCGCAGTCAGGGGAAATTCCTCTTGCACGCGTTCGTCATCATGCCGGACCATTTTCACGCTCTGATTACGCCCGCTCCTGAGGTTTCGCTGGAAAAAGCGATGCAGTTCATCAAGGGCGGCTTCTCCTTTCGCTTGAAGAGCAAGCTCGATGTGTGGATGCGCAGCTTCAACGAGAGCCAGATTTCGACGGAGGAGAAGTTCATGAGCTGTGTGCGGTATATCGAGGAGAACCCGGTGCGACGAGGGCTCATGGCGAAGCCGGAAGATTATCCATATAGCTCAGCTGCCTCTGGACCGCTTGACCCCATGCCTCTCCACCTATGCGGAACAAAGGCCCGTGCCTAAAGGCCGACAACTTACACGTCGTGTTCAGGGGCCTGAAGGCCCCTGCTCCCTCCAGAAGCATTAGAAAGATTCTCAACCAAAAATCGTGAATAGACCCTATTTATCGCTTGCTTCTTGCGTTATGTAGTATTGTTATTGCGGTATTCGAAGGAGACGACAATGTCCACGCGCCTTGGATGGTCTCGCAAACAACTGATTATTGCGTTCAAGCTGTACTGCGACATACCTTTTGGGAAAATGCACTCTCGCAATCCGCAGATAATTCGGTATGCGAGAGCAATTGGTCGAACACCTTCTGCACTAGCGATGAAATTGACGAATATTGCCAGTCTTGATCCAGCAATCAGATCTACAGGGCGTGTGGGTCTGACGGGAGCATCCCAAGCAGACAGAGAAATGTGGGATGAAATGACGTCAGATTGGAGTCGATTTGCCAAAGAAATTGAGCAATCTGAACGCGCTATTGCTGTTGACTCACCCTCCAATGATTCGAAAGAGGGGTCTTTTGATGATGTGAAGAGCTATACAGGGGAGACGAGAACTGCTCTGATAGAGGCTCGACTAGGCCAAAGCTTTTTTCGGTCCGCAGTTCTAAGTTCCTATGATTACAAGTGCTGCATATCAGGAATTGCTATTCCAGAATTGCTTGTCGCTAGTCATATTGTTCCGTGGAAAACAGACATAGCCAACCGACTTAATCCGAGAAATGGATTATGCCTTTCTTCTATTCATGATCGTGCATTTGACCTCGGTCTGATCACAATCTCACCCGATTATCGTCTCATACTTTCCAAACGAGTACGAATGATTAAGTCAAATTCTTATCTTTCTCATACTTTTCATGATTACGTCGATAAAGTAATAAGTCTTCCGGAAAAATTCTCACCCGATCCAGAATTTCTGAAATTTCACCGTGAGGTAATATTTGTCGAGGGGATGCGTTATCATGAACATTGAATTTCGTTACATGTACCGAGACATGGGTAATTTTAAGAATTATGGTGAGGTTATATTCGGAAACCGTCTGAATCATAATGCAGAAGAAATTCACAAGCAGATATTTCGTATCTTAGGTTCTGATCAGATCATTAAAGCATCGGACTTGAGAATACCCAACCTATTTTTTACAAATTTCCCATACGATCCTGAACTTGACCATGGAATGCACGAATACTTTGGAGTCTCAGAAACAAAACTCCCAGTTAACGATGCTGAACAAAGAGACATCACCGATATATTGGCTAAGATAAAGACAAATTGTATTATGTGATAACTCTAATCACAGTGGTTCGGGGTTTCATCCTCGCACCTATGTAATGTCGCTTGAATATCTCCGGCTCCAAGTTTTCTCTATAGGTTTTCCATGCCCAAGGGTTCCATTCAAAAGTAAAGTCGCAACGCCCACCAGTCCCCGAAACCACTCGTGACATACCCTGAATTGCCCAGTTTTTCGCAGAATACCCTGTATATCATGCACACTTTTTTCGCGCTTTCTGTTCCTTTTTTTATCCTTAACCAGCGTCGGCATGGTGTCCTTGGCCTTGGCTTCGGCGACCGCGGCTTCGGCGATCACAAAGTCTAGATGGACAAGGATTTCGTCCACGGTCATGATGTAGATTTCGCGTCGGGAGTCGAAGAACCTGCTTCTTGCTTTTTGTGAGAAGGTGGGATATTACAAATCTTTTGGCGCGAAGCGCGGCTGCCCTACCGCAGGTGGTTGCAGATAATTACCACGAATTAGCGCATAATAAAATATGAACAAGTTCCAGAGCCGTGCAGTTTTCCTATTCCCTGTTCCCTATTCCCTGTTCCCTGCTTTTATTCTCCCGCCAACGTCTCCAGCAGCCCGTCGAAATCCTCCAGGTGCGCGTACTCGATGATGACTCTGCCGTGGCCGTTGTGATCCTCAATGTGAACCTTCAGCCCCAGCGCTCTCTGCAACTTCTCCTGAACTGCGCGCACATTGGGATCGATGGGGCGCTCCTTCTTCTCATCTTTCTTGCCGCTTCGTTCGGGATGCTGAAGCATCTGAACGTAGGTCTCTGTTTGGCGAACGGAAAGCGAAAGTTTGACGATGCGCTGCGCCACCCTTTCCATCTCCTCCGCGTGCTCAAAAGCCAGTAGCGACCGCGCGTGGCCAAAGCTCAGCTCGCCCGACTCCACCCGCGCCTGCACCGACATCGGCAACTTCAACAAACGAAGGAAGTTAGAAACGCTCGCCCGGTCCTTGCCGGTGCGTATCGCCATCTGCTCCTGCGTCATGTGAAACTCTCGCGACAGCCGCTCAAAAGCCCGCGCCTGCTCCATCGGGTTCAGGTCCGTCCGCTGCAGGTTTTCGACGATGGTGATCTCCATCGCCTGCTCGTCTGATACGCGTCTCAGAATCGCCGGAATGGTCTTCTTGCCGGCCATCTCCGATGCCTTCCACCGACGCTCTCCCGCGATGAGTTGAAAGCGTCCGTTGACCTGCGGCCGCACCAGCACCGGCTGCACCACTCCGTTGGAAGTGATCGAGGCGGCCAGCTCGCCCAATTGCGTCTCGTTCATCTGCGAGCGCGTCTGAAACGGGTTGTGGTCGATTAGCTCGATGGGGATCTCCATGGGCTTGCCGCCTTCACTCTCAGCGGAGGAAGAGGAGGCCGCGGGAACGCGCGGCAGCAGGGAATCCAGGCCCTTGCCCAGGGCGCGGCGTTTAACTTCAGTTGCGGTTGCGGTCATGGTTCATCATCCTCTTTTCCGGAAGAGTGGCCGGGGGTTGAATCTGGTTTTGAGCTGGGGAGAATTGCTAATGCCGGTTGTCCTACCCTTGCGCCTCTTTGTTCCTGCGGCGAGGGCGGAAAGTCGCGCCATCATCCGGAGGCAGGCAAGATGCTCACCTCGGTCACGGGCTCAGCGGCTGCTCCTTCCTTCTTCGGCGGCGACACGATGCCGTTGCGCGCCATGAACTCTCCGGCCATCTCGAAGTAGGCTTCAGTGCCGCGCGATCGCGGATCGTAAAGCGCCACAGGTTTTCCGTGACTGGGCGCTTCGGCCAGCCGCACGTTGCGCGGAATCACGGTGTGGTAGAGGCGGTCTTTGAAGTACTCGCGCAGCGTGTCCGTCACCTGCTGCGCAAGGTTGGTGCGGTCGTCGTACATCGTCATCAAAACGCCCTCGATGGTCAGTGTTGGGTTATACGCCGCACGCACACGCTCGAGAGTCGAGATCAGCTCCGAGATTCCTTCCAGCGCAAAGTACTCGGCCTGCATGGGAACAATCAGTGTGTCTGCCGCGGCCAGCACGTTGACGGTGAGCAGGTCCAGCGCCGGCGGACAATCCAGAATCACCAGGTCGTAGTCTTCCTTGATGGGCACCAGTGCGTGGCGCAGCCGCACGGCGCGATCCTCGGCCGAGGCCAGCTCGATATTGGCGCCGGTCAGGTTCTTCGAGCCGGGTAGCAGGTAGAGCTGATCGATCTCCGTGGGCAGAATTACCTGATCCGCCGGAGCGTCGCCCATCAATACGTCGTACATGGAGCGTCGGTTGTCGTCGCGCTGGAATCCGATGCCCGAGGAGCAGTTTGCCTGGGGATCACAGTCCACTAAAAGAACCTTGAGTCCTTCGAGAGCGAGGCAGGCGGCCAGGTTGATGGCTGTAGTCGTCTTACCGACTCCGCCTTTTTGGTTGACTAGGCCGAGAATCTTACCCATGGGAATCCAGAGTAAAGGGAAGCGCTCTTTGGGGATAGCCGCACTGGCTGTGGAGAACCGTGCCAATCTGTGGAAAGCTGCTCCGGCGAGAGGAGGCGAAAATACAGCAAACCTCTGTATATGAAGGGGTTTGAAGCGAAGTGTGTGACGGCTAGTGGAGCTGTTGCAAAAAAACTCCTTCGGTGGAAAACTTCCGTGATTTTGGGCCGAAAGTTGGCAGGGGGGATGGCTGAACTTGGGTTGTGTGCCAATTTGAGGCTTCGCCCATTTTAGGCAGGGCGAGAAATGTTCCACGTGGAACAATTCCCACTTTGGGCCGCATTCCCAAAAATGTTCCACGTGGAACACAGTAGATTGCAGATTAATTCGAAGTTGTCTTTGCCTTTCCTTCGACTGCGTACCCGACGATAAGTTTTACTCTTGCATAAGTAATGTCCTTTTGGGCCAGTGAGCGCGAACCAGATCTTGTGATTTTGTTTCGCGGGCAGGCGGTCAACGTTTGCTCAAGATGACGATGGGTTTTTACGCGGGAAGAAAATTTATGGCTCAGGAGATTCGTTCTTGTTAGTACATGAGAGCGGGCGCGGGGGTCTGAAAAAGAGACCGGCGGCGGCGAGAGCGGTGGTACACTCGCGGATTATGGCGGAGAAGCGGAAAGTTGAGATCGAAGTACGGATGGCGGCGGAAGGCGAAGCGGGCTGCCCTGTCAAAATGGGTTTCATCGATAACTCAATGCGATGTGGACGCAAGCTTCACATTGCATTAGATGGAATGGACGAAGGGCATGTATGCCTGATGCACTCGAAGGACTTTAACAAGCAGTTCGGACCGCTCTTTGATGAGTTCTGGCGAGAGTTTGAGAGGATTTTGAAAGACGCCGGGGATGGAGAGGCTCACTTCGAGCGTTTTATCTTTCCGAAACTCGATTTCAAAAAGAGAAAATTCCAAGCGATCTGCCGGTTTGATGGCGCAACCTTCACGCATGAAGCAAACTTCGACGGCGCAATCTTCGCGCAGGACGTACGCTTCGATACAGCGACTTTCACTCAGCAAGCTGACTTCAATAACGCTATCTTCACACAAGAAGCAAACTTCTGGGAAACAACCTTCACACAAGAGGCAGACTTCCACCACGTAACTTTCACACAGAATGCAAACTTCTGGGACGCGACTTTCACACAGGACGCAAACTTCTACGGCGCGACCTTCATGCAAAACGCAAAATTCTGGAACACGACCTTCATGCAGAACGCAATCTTCATCGAAGCAAGATTCATGCAGGATGCAGACTTCCACGACACGACCTTCACGCAGAACACCGTTTTCGTCGCCGCGACCTTTACGCAATCAGCAGATTTTACGGATACAAAATTTCATGAAACGGTCGATTGGCGCTTGAGCCAATTTCTTGATCGAGCGGAATTTCGGAAGACAAAGCTTGAACCATCAAATAACGAAAAACCAAGTGCGGTTTTCGCACTGGCAAAGTTCTCCAAACCCGGCGATGTCGTCTTTAATGATGTTGATCTAGACCGTGCTCTTTTTCATGACTGCGATGTGAGTCAGTTCATATTTACTTCATCGGTGCGATGGGGAAGACGAAAAGGTAATCGTGGACTTGCAATCTTTGAAGAGACCATTGATCTCAAAAATGAGTTCGCTAAAGGACTAAAGAGAGATGGTCAGCGCGATTACAACGCCATCAAACAAATCTATCAGCAACTAAAGAAAAACTATGATTCCCGCCTAGATTATGGGACGGCCAATGAGTTTCATTTTGGCGAGATGGAGATGAAGCGGCTGGCTGTGCCGACGGCGGGGCGATTGCTCTGGTTGCGGCAGTGGTGGCATCCAAGGCTGAGTTTTGTGGCGCTTTATCGATGGGCGAGCGATTACGGGAACAGCTATCGGAAGCCGCTAGCGTGGCTGGCTTTTTTCCTGCTCTTGTTTGCGGTGGTGTTTCCTTTGCCGGGGGTGGTGCGGCAGGGAGAGACGAAGGCGGAAAGTTACGTTTCACGATGGGATTTTCAGAAAGGCTACGGAGAGAATCTATGGGCTGAAATGGACATGTTTGCGAATGGCTTGATCGCGTCGGTGGATGCGGCGGAGTTTCAGAGGAGTCCGAAGGTTGAGCCGGCGCGGCGCGTGGGGTGGTTGATGGCACGCTTTGAGACGGTGCTGACTTCGTCGTTGTTTGCTCTGTTTTTACTGGCGATGCGGAGGCAGTTCAGGAGGTAGGGGTTTGGTATTATGGCGAAGATTTGGCGAAGATAGGTTTTGTGTTTTGACGGCGAGATGGTGGCAGGGCTCAATTCACCCCGGCGAAGCCGTGTCCTGATACAAGACGGAAAAAGCAACCACAGATCTTTCGACTCGCTTCGCTCGCTCAAGATGACAAAGTGGAGTTTAAATTTGTGTTTTCTCCGGTTTCCAACCGCGAGAGACCCCACCCCACAGACGAAGACCTGTCCGTGGGGACCCCGGACCGAGGGCACCCGCGAAGGCTTCGTACTGGGGCGGTGAAATTCTCTCAGTGCGAGCGGACGGTTTGCTGGTTGGTGGCCGCGGGTTGTGACGTGTCGGGGGCGAGGGTTGCCTGCTCGCCGCGGCGCGCGCCGTAGACGAGGCGGTTGTAGGCGTCGGCGAATTTCTGGGCGGTGGCCTCGTCGGTCCAGTCGATGCCCGTGCCGCCGAAGATGAAGTTTTCAGGCGTGCCCTTGGGGAGATGTGAGTGGCTGACGGAGTAACAGTTGACGCCGTTGCAATGAACGCAAAGGGGATGAAAGACGCCGAGGTATCCGGGTTCGGATTTGAAGTTGCCGATGATGTTGGTGGTTTGGTTGGACTTGTGGTTGTAGACGTAAGGATGGGAGTAGGAAAAGTCCGCCGGGGTGATGTTCATGGTGGACTCTTGCACATCCCAAGTTATGCAGGAGCCCAACACGCAGCACTTCATTTCGCCGACGAAGCTGCGGCTCATGGAATCCCGGAGTTGGGCGAGGGCAGCATCCATGGAGAGGGACATGGCGTTGCCGGGGGGCTGGTCGCCATTGACCAAGGAGGCCGGGGGCGCTTTTTCTTTCTTCTCTGCTTTCCTTTGTGCGGCATCGAAGGGCGCGATCAAAATCGCCAAGATGAGAATGACGCTAAGGCAACGCAGATATTTGCTGATCATGGATGAGTCCTCCCGGAAATATGAGACTTGTTCGTACGGCTTGGTTTTAGTGTGAGCGGATAGTGGCTTTACCTTCTCTTTCCTGCTGATCCTCGATTCCCTCGGGGGATTGGGCGTAGGCAGCGAGGCGATTGAGGGCCTGGACGAGTTGGTCGGCATCTTCGCGGCTGCCAAACATGAACATCGAATTGATGTATTCCTGCTGGGTGCTATTGATCAAACAAAATCCCGAGCAGTAACGGGGAGCGGAGGCCGAGTAGGTCAAGAAACCGGGACGGCGGCCTCCTCTGGAGGGCGGAGACCAGCCTGAATTCACGACCTGGAAGACGGGGCCGATGGCTTTCAGGTCGAGGGTTCCCGTTCCGCTGTTGCTGGAGGGCTGGGGATGATAGCTGAAGCCGTGCTCCGACTCGGTCAGGGAATAATCATATTCCACTTTGGCGCCGGTGACGCGGGCTGCGGAGATGTTGATGTCCCGCTCCTCTTTAATGCCATTGCCCATATCACGGGTTTGATGAGAGAGGACGCGGGGGAGCCTTTCCTGAATGATGCTGCGCGCCTGTTCGATGGAGATCGCCGGAGATGCCGACACCTGAGCGGTTGCGGCCTGCGCCGCGGCAAGGAAAAGGATTGCGGGGATGAATATAGACATCTTCGAATCGTTGAGCTTCATTGCGGGTTCCTCTTGTAGCCGGTCTGGGCGTGGGGCGCTGTTTGTTGCGCTTCTTCTGGTTTCTGGCGGTTCATGTTTCAGTGAGAGCGTACTGTCGTCTGGCCTTCTTTTGCGGGCTGATTATTTTCTACAGGCTGACCCTCCTGTTGAGACGGGTTCTGCCTGGCTTTGTCATCCCAGACGAGCATCTGCTCACGGGCGCTCTGAGCTTCGGGCGCGTCGGGGGAAAGCTCCAGAAAATGTTTCATAGCGTCGGCGGCTTCGGTATAATCCTGTTGCTCGGAATAAACCGTAGCCAGGTTGTACCAGCCGGTGGGCCAGGCAGGCTGGATTTCCAGCGCGGACTGGTAATGCTCGGCGGCGTAGTCGAGGTTCTTTTCCCGGGCGGCATTTTCGGCCAGGATGCGTTCGTTGTCGGCTTCGGGGCTGAGCGGCGGCTTGGGGTTGGCTGCACGATAGTCCGCGGCTGCCTTAGAAAAGGCCGCTGACTCCTGCTGCAACTCGCCGCGGTGGGCAGCATAGACCAGACGGTTGAAGGCGTCGGCAAATTTCTGGGCGGTGCCCTCATCCTGCAAAGCCAGGCTGAGGGCAGACATGGAAGTCCCTTGATCATGTTTCAACATATACCCGCACATACTTCCGGTACAGGAAAGCAGATCGGCGGCGATGGCATCGGCGAGCACATTCTTGCGCTTGAAATGATTAATCCGGTGAACGCTAAAACATTTATTCCCTCCGCAGGAACTTAAGGGGATATGGTTTGGAGTGATGTAATCCTGGTCTTTATTGAAGTCGACGCGAACCTTGGTGGTCTGACTATATTTTCCATCATTCGTGAATATTCTCTGCATGAAGTCAAAGCCATCGGCGCGCATCCAGACCTGAAACGAATCTAATTGCTCTGTACTACTAATCCCCAAAAAAGATGCCTTTAACTCCCGCGACAAACCCGAGCGCAGCGTTTCTTTCAACACGGTGCGTGCCCGCGCTATCGACAAAGACATGGCGTTGCCGGGCGGCGGATCGCCATTGGTCACCGACGACGGGAGCGCCTTTTCTTTCTTCTGCGTGCAGAGCGGCGTGGCAAATACCGCAAACAACACAAGGGCAACAAAATAGCGCAAATATCTGCTTAGCATGGTAAGAATCCTCCCGGAGTTCGGCCTTCGTTCAAAGGAGATGAAGCTGCACGGCTTGCTGTTGCGGCCGCTTCTTTTCTTTTCAACAAGATATTCTTCATGAGCACGGCGATACAACTCAACGAACAGAGTTTTGAGAATATCGCGCACATTGTTACGCTGCCGGGCGAGGAAGTCAAATCCCGTATTTCTTGCGCGGCGAGAGAGGGGCGGAAACGTGATTCATTTACGATCATTTCAGCGTGGCAGACCGGCCGGCTGATCAAATTTTGGGATTGAGGAGCAGAGGACGAGGAGAAAGATGGAAACAGCGAATGCGTTTATCGGAAAAACCAAGGTGCCTACGGAAACGGAAGTGGCGGCGGCGCTGGGAGCGACGGCGGCGTTGTGGAAGCAGTTGTTGGAGTGGATGGCGGAGCAAGGGGCTGGCGTGAGGGAGTGGAGTTCGTCGGGGATCAAGCATGGGTGGTCGCTGCGGCTCAAAGAGAAAAAGAGGAACATCGTTTACCTGAGTCCGTGTAAGGGCTGCTTTCGGGCGGCGTTTGCGCTGGGGGAGAAAGCGGTGGCGGCGGCGCGGAAGAGCGATTTACCGAAGAGTACGCTGAAGATTCTCGATGAGGTGCCGCGGTATGCGGAAGGGACCGGGGTGCGGTTGATGGTGAGGGCGGAGAAGGATTTGGCGGCGATCAAGAAGCTGGCGCTGATTAAGATGGCGAATTGAGGGCGCGATGGCCGAGGGCGAGGATGCGGGAGGAGCTACTGGGAAACAGAGGCGTGGAGGTCCAGGAGAAGTCAGGTCCTGCGGCGGCCCGGAGAGCGGGGAGACCTGTGGTGGTGGTTAGGAGCGCGAGCCAGCCTCCGGGGCGGACGAGGTGAGCGGCAGATGCGACGGCGCGATCCATTTTGTCGACGGCGCGGAGGGTGACGCAATCGTAGGTGGCGGTGAGCTGCTCGGCGCGGCCGGAGTGGACTTTGGCGGAGATTTCTAAGACGCGGATGGCCTCGCGGAGATAAGCGGCTTTTTTGTTTTGGGACTCGGCCAGGGTGACGGCGATCTCCGGGCGGTAAAGGGTGATGGGGAGGCCGGGAAATCCGGCGCCGGAGCCGAAGTCGAGGAGAGTGGAGATGCCGGGGGGAAGGGCGCGGGCGCAGGCGATGGACTCGACGAAGTGGCGGGAGAGGATTTCGTCATCGTCGCGGATGGAGGAGAGGTTGATGCGGGCATTCCAGCGGAGAAAGAGCGTAAGCAGAGCGGCAAAGCGCTGAGCAAGGGCGGCGTCGAGCGTGGGCTGGGCGGAGGCGGCGAGGAGGTCGTTGAGTCGGGAGGCGGCGGGTTGAGGGGATGAGGTCACGCGATTGTCGATTCTTCGATGCGGCGGGGCTGGTAGACAGTGGCGGCCTGGACGAAGGCGGCGAAGATGGAGCGGGAAAAGGCACTCTGAGTGTAGGAGCGCTCGGGATGCCACTGGACGCCGAGAACAAAGTGATCGCGCGAGTCGAGCTCGACGGCCTCGATGACGCCGTCGGCAGGGGAGAGGGCGCTGACCAAAAGACCGTCGCCGGTAACTTTGATTGCCTGGTGGTGGGTGGAGTTGACCGGGGGCTCAGCGGCAGGGGCTTCACGTGGAATCATGGCGGCGAGGCGGGAGCCGGGAGCGATGCGGATGGAATGGGCTTCGATAACTTCCCGGCCCTGTCGGTGATCGACCGCGGTCGAGAGGTGCTGGATGAGCGAGCCATTGAGCCATACGTTCAGAGACTGCACGCCTGCACAGATGGCTAGGATGGGCTTGTGGAGGTTGAAGGCGTCCTGGAGGAGGAGTTCGTCGACGGCTGCGCGGGCGGGGTCGGACGCGGAACACTCGGGGATGGCGCGTTCGCCGTAGCGCTCGGGGTCGATGTCGAATTTGCTGCCGGGCAGAAGGACTCCCTGGACGCTGGCGAGGAGGCGGGCGACGCGGTCCTGATGCTCATGGAGAGGAACGAGGATGGGCGTGGCCCCGGCAGAGCGGAGGGATTCAAGATATGGGGGCAAGGCGCGCTGGTTGTATTCCGAATCGGAGGCGGTAGGCTCGGGGATCGCGATGTAGATGCACATGGCAGGAAACAGTGTAACCATGAGGGCGGCGGATGTGGTAGTGGGGCGGCGAGGCGGAGTGAAACTAATGTACCCAGAGCGGCAACCACCTGCGGTAGGACTGGCCATCCAGGCATATGGCGCTAGCGCGCCTTGAAGTTTGAGGTATCCCACCCAAGATCACCCCAGCGAGCAAAGATCGCTCGTTGGGGACCCCGATAGCTGCAAAAACAAGTATGCGGCGAGGGCGGGGCACCCGGTCATTGTCGTGTAGACAGGACTGAACTACTTGCCGGGCGGCTGGCGGAGGTTTTCGATAGCGTTGCGGAGGAGGGCGGTTAGCTCGTCGACCTGATGCAGGGTCATGCCGGCGGTCTCAATCGGCCGGCCGATGCTCATTGTCAATTCGACGGGGTAATAGTGATGGGTGTGAATGGGCATGAGGTCGTAGACGCCGCTGAGCGCGATGGGCACGAGAGGAACCTGGGCGCGAATGGCGAGGTAAGCCGCGCCAGGAAGAAATGGCTGCAGGCTTCCGTCGAGAGTGCGGCCTCCTTCGGGAAAGAGGAAGAGGGGCATGCCGGCGCGGAGGACTTTGGCTGCCGTTCCCAAGCTGGAGAGAGTGGCGCGGGGGTTGTCGGTATCGATGGGCAACTGACCGGAGCGATTGAGATACCACCCGATAAAGGGAATGGGCCACAGGGCCTTCCACGCCAAGATGCGGAATTGGAAGGGCACGGAGGCGAAGATAACCGGCACATCCATGTAGGAGGTGTGGTTGGAGGCGTAGACGGCGGCGCGGCGCCCGAGGAGATTTTCCGCGCCGACGACCTTAAGCTTTGAGGCTGTGTTCCAGACGCAGGCGCGCGCCCAGATGCGCGCAATGCGGTGCTGCGCGTTGCCTTTTTTGTCGACCAACGAAACGACGAGCGAAAGACTGCCGCAGAGAGCGGTGATGAGCACGAAGAGCGGCGCTTGAAAAAGGTTGGAGCGCCAACGATAGAACCAGGGGAGCGGATCGGGGCGCTGGTGGGGGCGCTTTTTGAAACGCGGTTTCAGGTTTTTGTGTTTTTTGAGGCGCTGTATCACTCGATGCGCCCTCCTGATTCGGCTCTCTCAGCCAGCAGCAGCGAGCGCGCCTCACCTACAAGATACACCGAACCGGTGATGACGATGGGCTGACCACCGGCATGATTGCGCGCCAGTTGCACGGCTTCGGCGACCGACTGGGCGACGAAGAACGGCGTCTGAGCAAGTTGCGCGGCAGCTACCAGATCTTCAATAGACGCGGCGCGCGCGGCATGGAGCGGCGTTAAAATCACACGCTCGAACAGGGGAAAGAGAATGTGCGCCATCTCCGCGATGGGCTTATCTCGCAGGCAACTGAAGATGAGGCACCGCGGGCGCATTTCTCCCAACAAGCTCGTAAGTCCTGAGCAGACCGCCCGGGCGCCTGCCGGGTTGTGAGCCACATCGAGAACCCAAACGGTTCCGTCGCGCTCGATGCGCTCGAGACGGCCCGG
>Ga0187770_10000827_pt1 | contig 15689 bp, 12 predicted proteins | sample 0116_SJ02_MP02_2_FD_133154 | JGI IMG/M metagenome (GOLD analysis project Ga0187770, IMG submission 133154) | Tropical peat soil microbial communities from peatlands in Department of Meta, Colombia - 0116_SJ02_MP02_20_MG | ecosystem: Environmental > Terrestrial > Soil > Wetlands > Peat | place...
CGGGGCTGCATCGTCCTTATGGTGCTTTTCCATTGCTTCCTGATGGTATCGTTCTCCCTATACCGCAACCGACAGATTCGCGAAGGAGACCAGTTCATACCCACTTTCCCGAATCTTGAAGCCGTGTACCAGGCACTGAGAAATCACGCGGGGCCAAACGATCGAATCCAGGTTGAAGTCGGTCGCTTTATGAAGGAAACGCCCGAGAGCGCCCCCGGATATAGCGCTTTGATACTGAAGCCGTACGTTGAGGCGCGTGAACGAGAGATCCACGGCCTCAACTCGCCGGATGTACTGACACGTTCCTATGAACTGCGGACCCTGGACAGCCTGCCGCGAGACCGCTCGCTGGTCGCGTACCAGGGCCATGGCATCATGTTGATGATCCCGGCGGCAGGTGTCGCGCCCTAACCCGAGCTGAGGCGGAGATGCCCCCGGTGAGGAAGAAAAAAATTTATTGGGAATTCGTGTTATTTTTGAGCGAGGAGATCTAATAAAGTTGTGCGTGAGGGAATAGGCTGAATCCATCTTCTTAAAAGAGATAAAAAGGGAGTCAGACAATACGAAGGTTCCCTTCCATTTGGCTTTATAACAAAATCTCTTTCAAGATCGGGATTTCAGAGATTTTTTGTTCAGTAAGATGATCCCTGATAATCCCTCTGGGTCGACCTCCTTCGCGATGAGTTGGAATAATTTCATCCGGGGAAATAATATAATCAATCCTAAAATCGTGATCTGTCTCCGGCAGATCTTCATCCATGATCTGTAAAGGATGGACAGTTGTCAGGAGGGTGACTTCCTCTTTGACAAATCCGAATTCCCGGCCAATCGCATATTCTAAATCAGAATAACCCCCACCCTTGCCAATTCTGCTCCCTTTTCTATTGACTGCTACTGATCCAGCAACAATGAGATCAATTTGAGGTATTTCCTTCGGATGAAAAGGAAGACCATATCGGAAGGCTCCTTTTATGGTAGAAGCCTGATGAAAATTTTTTCGAGGAATCTTCGAAGGATCAAGTTCAATAAAACATTCCTTTTCCCTCAGCCGAGGCACGGCCATATAAATGGTCTTACCTGAGCTCAAGGCGAGATGGCGAACGGGTCTCTGTGGAGAATCGGGATTGCATTTGATATTTTTGGCCCTTTGCCATTCGGGTAATGTTGAAAGAAGACGGGCTGCTATCTCTGCTCCCTTAAAATTAGGGATCCGTCCGCGGGCCCCAGGAAAGAGAGCCACTTCTTCGTTTTCTAAGATCCCCCAGATTTTCTCTCGAATTTGGTTCTTGTTATCCATCTAGAAACTTCTGAGAAAAGCTATCCCCCTAACTCCCTATCCCCTTATATCCTTATCTCTCCATCTCCTCAACTTGTTAGAGATCAGCCCAGGTCGCCCAATTCGTATTGAAGAATCCCCACCACGGTAATCGCTGCGGTTTCGGTTCGTAAAATCCGCTGTCCCAATTTGACAGGGACAAATCCCTCCCTCTTTGCTAAATTGGCCTCCTCCTCGGTGAAACCGCCCTCCGGTCCCACCATCACATAAACCTTTTGGGGAAGATATTGCTTCAGGATTTTCTTGATCGTTTCGCCTTTCTTTTCCCAGAGGAAAATCTTCAAACCCTCCCCATCACAAATCTTCAAAGCTTCTCTAAACGAACGATAAGCCTCCACTCGCGGCACCTTCGCCCTTCTCGATTGCTGCACCGCTTTCACAGCGATCCCTTGCCATCGATGCGCCTTCTTCTGTTTGGCTTCTCTCTCCTCTATGGAGATCGACCTTTCGGATTTAAAGGGAATGATGGCCGAAACACCCAGTTCCGTCGCTTTCTGGATGATCAACTCCATCCTCTCTCTTTCTGGTAGGGCTTGGAGGAGGATAATCTCCACAAAAGATTCAGTCGGAGTTGGAAACGTATCGAAAATAAGAATGGAAGCCTCTTCTTTCGAGAGGCGGAGAATCCTTCCTCTGAAGTCACTCCCCTTTGAATCGGTCAGAGTGATGAGGCTCCCCACGCGGCCCTCTTGAAAACGAAGGGCCTCCAGAGGAGGCCCCTTGATCAAGACTTCTTTGCCGATATCAGTCTTTTGGTTGAGAACGACTCTATCCATTGCAGGTGGGAGACTCGACGCTACGAGAAGATTTCTCTCTTTTCTTCTTTTTCTCCTCTTTTGCCCCCTCTTCTCCGCCTCCTTCAAACTCCTTGATCTTCATTCCCAGCTCTACAAGTTTCTTATCCACCATGTCATTCACAGTCCCTTCTTTAAATTTTCCGCCATCCAGTCTCTCTCCGGCCTCCACACCGGTGAGAATCTCAATCCCCTGGTCAATGGTTTTGACCGAATAGATATGAAACTTTCCTTCTTCCACGGCTCGCAGGACATCCTTCCTCAACATCAGGTCATCGATATTGAGATGGGGAATCATCACTCCTTGTTTCCCTGTCAATCCCTTTGCCTTGCAGACATCGAAGAACCCCTCAATCTTCTCATTCACACCGCCAATGGGCTGGATCTCTCCTTTCTGATTGACCGAGCCGGTCACGGCAACATCCTGCCGAAGAGGAAGCCCTGAGAGACTTGAAAGCAACGCATAGATTTCCGTAGAGGAGGCGCTGTCTCCATCGACCCCGCTGTAGGATTGCTCGAAACAGATGCTGGCACTCATGGTGAGCGGTTTATCCTGCGCGTATTTTCCCCTGAGATATCCGGCGAGGATATAGACCCCTTTGTTATGAGTGGGACCGCTCATCTCCGCCTCCCTTTCGATATTGATAATCCCTGCCTTTCCCATGGACGTCTTGACGGTGATCCGGGAGGGTTTGCCAAACATATAATCCCCTAAATTATAGACGGAGAGGCCATTCACTTGGCCTACGACCGCCCCATCAGAGTCGATCAGAATCGTCCCCTCGTCGATCATCTCCTGAATCTTCTCCTCGACGAGGTTCAGGCGATAAATCTTCTTCTCGATCGCCTTATCCACATGTTCCTCTCTCACCACATCACTCCCATCCTTCACAGCCCAGTAGTTAGCCTCCCTTAAGAGATCGGCGATGAGGTGAAACCGTGTCGAAAGTTTCTTCTGCCTTCCCGTCATTCTCACCCCATACTCGACCACAGCGCCAATCCCTGTTTTGTCGAAGGACTTCAACTTCTCTTCATTACAGATCTTTCGAATGAACGATGCATACTGTTGGATCTTATCCGCATCCTTTTTCATCACTGAATCGAAGTCTGCTTTGATTTTAAAAATCTTCTTGAAATCGTCATCCAAATTGTAAAGGAGGTGGTAAAGGTAGGTATCCCCGATCATGATGACTTTCGTATTGCATTCGATGGGTTCGGGTTTCAGAGCAGAGGTAGCAAAGAGGTAAAAAGGATCGTAAGTCTGAACCTCCATCACCTGGTTCTTCAACGTCCGTTTCAAGGCAGGCCACACCCCTGGCTCCACGAGGGCCTCCAATGCATTGAAGATCAGATATCCTCCGCTCGCCCTTAAAAAGGACCCCGCCTTGATATGGGTGAAATCGGTTTTCCAAAGGCCGGAGCGGTCGACCACCCGTTCGATGGTTCCAAAGAGGTTTCGGTAGTTGGGTGTGGTCTCCACGATGATAGGTGCTCCCTTGGTCTCCGAATTGTCCACCAATACGTTGACTTGGTATTCCGTAAATGAGTCAACCGCTTGAGGGAAGACCAATCCCGGGATCGGAGGAGTAGGGGTTTCTTCTTTCTCCCTGAAACGAGCGGAATTAGCCAAGATATCTTCCTGAACCTCTTCCAGGTGGCGAAGAACCTTCTCATCATTGAATCTCTCTCTGATATCCGAGATCGAGTCTTTGATCACCGGAGAAATGACCTCATTGTCTAAAGAGGTTAACTCCTCTTTGATTTCCTTCTCCGATTTTCGGGTCTCCTTAAAGATATTCTCCAATTCATTGATCAGTTCGGCTTGCTTCTCCTTGACCCTTTCCAGATCCTCTTTCGGGTATTTTCCCTCCTCCACCATCGTCTCCACCTGTTCGATGTTGACAGGATTTCCTTCGACAACAGGAAAGATACCGGGTCGAGAATAAGGTCCCATTTGGATCTGAACCAGCGCAAAACCCTCCTTGTTTACCTTCTTCTCAAATTCTTTAAACACATCCGCCTGTTTATTCCGAAATTTCTCCACTACCTCTTTCTTTTTGTTGAGATAAGCTTCATTCTCAAAAAGCAGAGGAATTTTCTTTTTCAGGGATTCGATCAACGTCTCCATCTCTTTTTTGAAGGCATTTCCCTGTCCGGCAGGAAGACTGATCATACGAGGCATATCCGGGTTCTTGAAGTTATTCACGTAGCAGAGATCATTTGGAATTTTTCCCTTTGCATCCATCTCTTCCAAAACGCATTTGATCGTGGTAAAGCGTCCTGTCCCTGCCAGCCCGGTCACGAAAATATTATACCCGATGCTGTTGATATCCAACCCAACTCGGATCGCCTCCAATGCCCGATCTTGCCCGATAATCTCATCACAGGCTTCGATGGCGTTGGTGGTCTCAAACGGGAATGCATTCGGATCACATCTCCACCTTAACCTCTCTACAGGAACTTCTTCAAATTGCTTATCGACCATAGCCTCCCCCTCTTCATTTAGGAATGCGGTTTATTTCACTTTTTTATTCTCTATCAGAATAAGGGAAAAGTCAACTCTGAGGAAAGATTAGAATGATGAGTTCTTAAGTAAGATCGTCATTTCAGATCGGGGAATCTTGGCCTGATCGTGAAAAGTCTCAAGTTTGTGACGGCTCCTCTGCCCTATTTGCACTTTGTCCATCGGGCCATTTGACATTTGAAATTTGTCATTTGATATTTGATTCAGATGCCCTCTTTTGCGAGTTCTTGAATCAATCCTTTGCCCTTTTCTGTCACTTTCTTGGGAACTCTGACGATCACCTTTACGTATTCATCTCCCCTGCCCTCCCCCTGAAAATGAGGGATCCCGAGGCCCTTCAAGCGCATCTTTGTGTGGCTCTGAGTTCCCGCAGGAATTTTTACTCTTTTCTTTCCCTCCAAGGTCGGAACTTCGACGGTGGTACCCAGTACAGCCTCTGAAAAATTAATCTCTCTCTCGACAACAAGGTCGTCTCCTTCCCGGCCGAAAATGGGGTGTTCCTTAATCGCAATTTGAAGGTACAGATCGCCTGAGGGACCGCCGTTTCTCCCTTCCATTCCTTTTCCAGCCAGTCTAAGCTTCTTTCCCGCAACAATGCCCGGTGGGATTCTTACAGAAACCTCCTCAACCTTTCCGTCCTTTCGATAAGAGATCCTCTTCTCTCCACCGGAGGCCGCCTCTTCCAAGGAAATGGTCAATTCATACAGGACATCTTCTCCCTTTTGGGGCATTCGTCCCATATTCTGGTAGGGTGATTGCCCTCCGAAAAAATCTCCAAAATCGAAGCGACCTCTCCCGCCGTATCGGGATTCCCGCTTGCCCCTCCCACCAAATAGGCCTGATAAGATCTCATCGAAATCGAACCCCCGGAAGATGTCTTCCTGAGTAAATCGCTGACGGAAGCCCTCCGCCCCAAATGCATCGTATTGCTTCCTCTTCTCCTTATCGCTCAGCACAGCATAGGCCTCATTGATTTCTTTGAAACGTTCTTCGGCCTCTCTCTTATTGGGATTTCTGTCCGGATGATACTTCATGGCCAGTTTCCGGTAGGCCCGCTTCAACTCTTCGTCGCTCACGTTTTTACCCACGCCCAAGACATTATAATAATCTTTTGTTGCCATTATTCACTACCCTCGATCCTCTCGTCTGATTGCCTGCTGTAGATCTCCCGGATCATCCGGTTGAGATATCCCTCCGGGTCATCGACCGCCTCCTTTGTAATGATGAATTCTTTCCGACCCATTTTGTCGCGGATCAACTTCATTCCATGCTCGTAATCTTTTAAGAGCCGGGAGCAGACCGCTGCCCCCTTCCCATCTTCATCCAGGGCAATCTCCGTGAGGCGGTCAATGGCCTCCTCTCCAAATTGGAGATGAATTCCATTCCTTCGTCGAAAATCTCTCTCAAAATCCTCCACCTGTCGTTGAATCTCAACCACCTCCTCGATGACGGTGTTCACATCGTATCCCTTCTCGATCATCCGATTCGCGATAAGATCAATCCTGCCTTCTTGGAAAACGATTCCATAGCGTTTTTTGAATTCGACCTCTCTGTTCCGGATCGATTCTTTTAGGGTCATTTTTTCTCGGGAAAGAAGCGTTTCAAATTTTTCCAACATTTCCGGATCCATGGGTTCCTTGAGCAGTCGCTTCAATTCCTGATCCGGATGCTCCACCACAGCCCGGGTGACGACAAATTTCCGGATATCGGTAGAGGGGAGTCGCTTTTCAAATTTGAGCAGGACCTTCTCCACCGCGCTCACCAATCCCCTTGCTCCGGTCTTCTCCTCGTACGCCTTTACCGCCAACTCGTAAAGGGCCTCTTCTTCGAACTCGATATCAATCCCGTAGGATTTGAAATCCTTCTTCTTTCCAAGGATGATTGGGTTGTTAGGGTTTTTGAGTATGGCATAGAGGTCTTCAATCTCTAATTTCTCAAAAACAGCCGTGACCGGAAGCCTTCCGATGAACTCCGATTCGAATCCGTAGACGATGAGATCCTCAGCCTTCACTTGTTTAAGATAGTCCGCCCGTTCGTCCTTCGAACGAATCTCGGCCCCGAAACCGATTCCCTCCCGGTTCAAGCGTTTCTTGGTAAGCTCTTCCAGACCGTTAAATGCGCCACTCATGATGAAGAGGATGTATTTGGTATTGATCGTCCGCTTCTCCCTTTTCCCGGTCTTCCGATAATGCTCAATGGCCTCCAATTGAGAGATCGGATCGTGGGGAACCTTGAGGTCCACCTCGGTCTCCTCCATCGGTTTGAGCAGAGCCCTTTGAACCCCGGTTCTCGAAACATCCGGACCGATCAGGTTGTTGGACGAAGCAATCTTGTCGACCTCATCGACGTAAATGATCCCATATTGGGCCAGCTCAATATCTCCATTGGCTTCGTAAACCAGATCTCGAACGAGATCCTCCACATCCCCTCCCACATACCCAGTTTCGCTGAACTTCGTCGCATCTCCCTTGACGAAAGGAACGCCAATCTTTTTCGCGATCAATTTGATCAGATAGGTCTTTCCCACCCCGGTGGGGCCGATCATCAGTATATTATTCTTGATATGTCCCACCCCTTCATATCGATTTCGACCCCGGGTCAACTCCGTAAACTTGATCCGATTGAAGTGAGTACAAATTTTTGTCGAAAGAATCTCTTTGGCCTGATCCTGCCGGATGATGTAATCATTCAGAAAAGCCTCCAATTCCTCCGGCTTCAGGTCAAAGTCAATCTTGTGCTTCCCTTCACCGGGCTCCTTCTCTTCCTTCGATACTTCTTCCGCCTGAGGCTTGGGAAAGAGCATGGGCACGACCAATCGAATTCGATCTCCGTACTTCTTCCCTAAGTATTCATTCAATTCCTTTTCCAGCTCTTTCTGATCTGGAACTTTCGAATCAGAATCTTTCATCGATACCAAACTCCTTTTTTTTTCAATGAGTTCTCACACCAATATAACCATTGTCCATGCTTTTTTCAACTTCTTTTCCGCCTGCCAAGGAGGATCCCAAGATTCGAGCCCGCCACCAGGCAGGAGCCCATGGGCTCAGAGGAACCCAGAACAAAAAACTATTCATCGAATAGCAGAAGAAGGAGAGCAGCCGACTGAGAGCTAGCTGATGAGGAACTTAAACGAAGTTGATCGATTGGAGTCTGTCTCCGTCCCATATGAAACGGCGCCTCTTCCTTTTTCGATAGATCTTTCCTTCCTGGAGGATCGCACCAACCAGTAGGGGAAGAGCCACGGTTGCATCCATATACAGGGCGGCATAGGTTGAACCCTTCTCAATTTTCCCCCACGACTTTGCCTCATCAAAGGTGCAGCCAGAGAGACCTCCCCATTTCGGGTCATCGGTGGTGATCTGAAAGGCATACCGGTGGCCGCTCTCTTTTTGGAACAAAAGTTCGCTGACCGGTCCCAATTGTTGGATGTAGTTTTTCGGAACCCCTCCCCCAATGTAGATCGCCCCGGTCGCCGAGGCCATCCTCTTCAATTGAGCAATTTCGTAGCTATCTCGAATTTGATCGATGACGAGTCCCTCCGAGGGAACCTTCTTTCGAGCGTGAAGGAATGTAAGGCCGATGCCAATGGAACTATCGCTTAAGGCCGGAACGAAGACGGGGACCCCACAATGAGAGGCGGCCCTGAGGATGGACCCCTCATCCTTGAGACATTTCCCCAAAACCTCCAGATACCGTCTTGAAGATATCACCTTTTCCTCTAACTCTTCGGGGACCTTTGAGAGAAGCTTTATTACCTGATTGATCTCATCATCATCCATCAGGGCATCATAAACGCGCACGACCCGATGTTTCCTGAGGGCATCGTCATCTCCGTTCTCGGACCCGACATAATGTCGATACCCAAAATTCTCGAAGAGATCATGGAAGATGTTGGCGCCGGTGGAGACGATCACATCGATCAGCTTTGTCTCGACCATATCCCTGATCACCTTACGCATCCCCCCCGGGATCATGGCTCCGGACAATCCCAAGAAGATAACGCAGGTGGGATCATCGAGCATCTTCAGGAAGGCTTCGTAACATTTAAAGACATTTCGGCTTTGAAAGGAGGTATGTTGGAAGGCCTGGACCAAATCCAAGATGGTCTGAGCCTCTTCCAGGTCCAAATGCCGGATGGATTGCTGAAGAAGTGTTGACTTACTTTTTTTTCTCATTCGCCTCAGAGGAAACGTTAGAAAACCGGTTTTCTGCGGAAGGTATCAAATAAAAGGAGATAAGTCAAGAAAAATGGTTACAGAAAAATGGTTCCAAATTTCTTGACAATTGAGATGAAATACGATAATTAGATTGACTTAGAACTCATTAGGGATAGGATTGGAAAGGTTGAACTTTTATGAAAAAGGACACGATTCGAATTGCCATCGTAGGTGTTGGTAATTGCGCCAGTTCTCTCATTCAGGGCATTGAATTCTATAGGGAGAACAGCCAGAAGAATCCAAAGTTTGAAACCCCGGGGTTAATGCACCTTGATATCGGAGGTTACAAGCCTTGGCATATTCAGGTGGGGGCGGCTTTCGATATCGATCGAAGAAAAGTGGGGAAATCCCTCAAAGAGGCCGTCTTCGCCAAACCCAATTGTACCCGAATCATCTATCCGAATCTCAATGATTCAGGGGTTATGGTGTCTATGGGAGAGGTCTTGGATGGCGTTTCGGACCATATGAAGGATTACCCAGAAGAACGCATCTTCGTCGTAGCAGATGAAAAGCCTTGCGATGTGAAAAAGGTCCTCAGAGATTCCGGAGTGGATATTCTCCTGAACTACCTTCCGGTGGGCTCGGACAAAGCAACCGAGTTCTATGCGGAAGCTTGCCTGAACACAGGGGTCAGCTTGATCAACTGTATGCCCAGTTTTATCGTCTCCGATCATCACTGGGCAAAACGGTTTGAAGAAAAGGGCATCCCCGCGGTGGGGGACGATGTGAAATCCCAGATGGGTGCGACGATCATCCATCGCGCCTTGGTGAAACTCTTCGAGGATCGCGGGGTTCGGTTAGACCGAACTTACCAGATCAACACGGGTGGAAATACCGATTTCCTCAACATGCTCAATCGAAGTCGGCTGAGGAATAAACGGATCTCTAAGACAGAGGCAATCCAATCCCAACTTGACAATCCTTTGGAGCCAGAGAATATTCACATCGGCCCTTCCGATTATGTCCCCTGGCAGAATGATAATAAGGTCTGTTTCCTTCGAATGGAAGGAAGAGGGTTTGGACAAGTTCCGTTGGATCTCGAATTAAGACTTTCCGTAGAGGACTCACCCAACAGCGGTGGGATGACGATCGACGCCATCCGATGCTGCCAAATTGCCCGAGACCGGGGGATCGCCGGTCCTCTCCTCTCGATCTCAGCCTATGCCATGAAACATCCCCTCGTGCAGTTTCCTGATAATCAAGCCAGATCGATGGTGGAGGAGTTCATTGCAGGGAAGCGGGAGCGGTAATTCCTCTTCCTCACTTCTAACGAAGCATAAAGTCCAAATTCTTGTGCCGACATTGTCGAGAATGATTTCATAACGCTTGGACGGGTGGGTCATTCTCTTTGCTCACGGGCAAGCATATGTTGCCGCTGTAAGATTTTCTTCGCCATCCTTGCCGGATCTCGGCAGATTTCCACCGTAGAATGAGGCATTACATGACCCCTCCTTTTTGTCTTGACTTTCCGGCGAATTCAGTTATAGCATGTTCGGGTGTCCGTTGGTTCCTCTTTGGGATACCCGAACTCGTTAAACCCCGTTCGAAATTTCGCCGGGGCCGTATTTCTAACGGGGTAAACAAAAGAATGAGTAGAAAGGAGGACAAGATGCAACTGAATAAGTTCTGGTTTGTTGCCTTTTCTTTACTGTTGGTTTTATTCTTATCGGCTCCTGGTCACTCCCAACCCAAGGTCATCAAAATTGGGGCCATCTATCCCTTGACAGGGAATTTGGCGACAACAGGTTTAGACTGCAAGCGGGGCGTCGAGATGGCCGTCGATATCATCAATGGCAAATATGATCTCAATCTCCCCCTGGCAAGAACCGAAGGACTCCCAAATTTGGGGGGCGCCAAGATCGAGATCATCTTTGGGGATAGCAAAGGGGATCCTAAAAACGGCATGGCAGAAGCAGAAAGACTCGTCACACAGGAGAAGGTGGTTGCTGTGATCGGGGCCTATCAAAGTGCGGTCACCAAAACCGCGAGCCAGGCTACAGAAAGGCTGAAGATCCCCTATGTTTGTTCTGATTCCACTTCTCCGACCTTAACCGAAAGAGGATTTAAGTATTTCTTCAGGGCCGAATGTACAGATACGATCTTTGCCAAGAATCAATTTGAATTCCTGGAGGATATAAAGAAAAAGACAAAAAGCAAGCTTGAGACAGTTGCCCTCCTTTACGAAAACACAGAATGGGGCGCGAATGTTGGAAAAGAAGAGCAAAAGTATGCCAAAGAGTTTAAGTACAAGGTCGTCGCGGATATTCCCTATTCACAAAATGCGACCGACGTATCCAGTGAAGTGGGGGTTTTGATTAAAAACAAACCGGATGTACTACTCCATGCCTCCTACATCACCGATGCCATCCTGTACACGAAGACCTTCAAAGAACTGGGTTTTTCTCCTAAAGGGTTCGTGACCATGGCCGGATATCTGGAGCCGGGTTACCTTGCCACAGTTAAGGCCGATGGAAATGATATGGTTGTTCGCTCGACGTTTGCCTTAGATCTTGCCAAAAGGAAACCTCTCGTAGCCCAAGTCAATGACCTTTACAAGAAGAAATACGGAATGGAAATGAGCGGCAATGCGGCTCGGAGCTTTACCGCACCCCTTGTCGTTGCCGAGGCGATAAACAGGACAAAATCTACAGACGCGGAAGCGGTGACCAAGGCCCTGATGGGAACGAACATCCCGGGAGACCAGATCATCAACCCGTGGAAGGGGATCAAATTCGATCCCAAGACTCACCAAAACGTTTATGCGACGGGGATCCTTGTGCAAATCCAGGAGGAACAATACTATACCGTATGGCCCTTTGACATGGCCTCCAGAGATGTCATTTGGCCTTTCCCTGGATGGAAAAAATAAATTGGCTTCAGACCAAAAGAGGAGGAGCTTGACATAGGCTTCTCCTCTTTTAGTCTGGAAGGGGAAAGATCATGGCAGATCAACTCATACAACAGATCGTGAATGGATTACTGATTGGGTTTATTTATTCGCTGATTGCCATTGGTCTGACCCTGATCTGGGGGGTCATGAATATTGTCAACTTCGCCCATGGCGATTTCTTAATGCTCGGGATGTTTACGTCCTTTTGGCTTTATACCCTCTACGGTGTCGATCCTCTTTTTTCCATTCCGGTCTGCACAGCCCTTCTCTTCATTTTGGGTCTTCTGATCTATCGCTACATTGTCAGCAAGGTGATGAAGGGACCGATGCTGGCTCAGTTGGTCGTCACCTTCGGGGTAAGCATCTTTCTTGCCAATCTGGCTGTATTTTTGTGGACTCCTGATTTCCGCCTTATTGAAAAACCGCTCCTTCATGGGACTTGGGATATCGGAGACATTAAGCTGAGCGTCCCCAAATTTGTCGCCACGATCGGAAGCGTAATCGTCTCCCTTTTTGTCTTCCTCTTTTTAAAAAGAACCAAAACAGGAAAGGCCATCCTTGCAACCGAGATGGATCGGGAGGCGGCCTCACTGATGGGGATCAATCCAGAGCGCATCAATTCTATCTCTTTTGCACTGGGTTCGGCGCTGGTGGGCATCGCCGGTGCCTTTCTATCGACCTACTATTACATCTATCCCCAAGTGGGAGGCACTTTCGGACTGATCGCCTTTTGCGTGGTGGCCCTCGGAGGCTTTGGCAGCATCGAGGGAGCCTTTATCGCAGGGATTATTGTTGGCCTGGCTCAAACCCTCGGAGGCTTCTTCATCGACCCTGCTTACAAGTTTGCCATTGTCTTCCTGATCTATCTCATCACCGTGTGGATAAGGCCCGAGGGTCTTCTGGGATGGTAAGACATGAAAAATTTGTCCCTTAGACAGATTGCCTCTTGTATCATCGTCCTCGTCCTGCTCATCCTATTTCCTCTGGTTTTCTCCAAGCCCTTCCCCCAGCATGTGATGATCCTCATCTTCATGTTCGGAATGATGGCCGTCGCATGGAATATCATGGGAGGATATGCAGGGATGTTCTCCTTTGGCCAGGTGGCCTTCTTCGGGATCGGGGCTTACACCTCGTCTTTTTTCTTAATCACCTATCACGTCAATCCTTGGCTGGGACTGATCGTTGGCGGATTGATCGCATCTCTAATCGGGGCGGCCATCGGCTACCCCTGTTCTAATTTGAGAGGCCATTACTTTGCGATTGCGAGCATTGCCTTCGGTGAGATCGTTCGGACCCATTTTAATAACTGGAAGCTCATCGGGGCGGCGGAAGGAATGACGCTCCCGATGTTGGATGAATCGTTCGAGAACTTCATGTTTCATTCTTCAAAGCTGCCTTATTATTACATCATCTTAGCCTTTCTTATCATCTCTCTGATCGTCTGTCACTTTGTGGCGAATTGCAAGATGGGCTATTATTTTCGTGCCATCAAAGAGAGCCACGATGTGGCAAAAGTTCTTGGAATCAATGTGGTCTGGTATCGCCTGATCGCCATCATGATCAGTGCCTTTCTGACCGCCATGGCAGGAACTTTTTATGCCCAATATGTCTTGTATCTTGATCCGGAAAGTGTTCTGATCCTCCCCATATCCGTACAGATTGTATTGATCTCCATGCTCGGTGGAGCGGGTTCCGTCATGGGACCTGTCATCGGCGCAGCCATCTTAATCCCTATTTCTGAAATCACCCGGGTGATGTTGGGCCATAAAGGAACAGGAATTGATATGCTGATTTACGGGGCTTTGATCACTCTGATCTCCGTCTATCAGCCCAAGGGAGTCTGGGGTTTGCTTTCGACTATCGGAAAGAGGGCGAAATGAAGAAGGCTCTTTGTTTAGAAGTCAATGGAGTGACCAAGCGATTCGGGGGGCTTTTTGCAAACGAAAACATCAGTTTCATTGTTGAAGAAGGGGAAATTGTAAGTATCATCGGACCTAATGGCGCGGGGAAGTCTACGCTCTTTAACTGCGTCACGGGTTTTTATCGTGCCAATAGTGGAAGAATCTCCTTTTTGGGCGAGGAGATCACTGGTCATCGGGCCGACAGGATTTGCAAGATGGGGATTGCGAGGACGTTTCAGATTGTGCAGATCATCAGCGATATGACCGTCTTGGAAAATGTGATGACCGCCGCACTGCTGCGCTTTAATAAAATCCGGCCTGCCGTTGAGAAGGCAGAAGAGGTGTTGAGCTTTACAGGCCTCGTCGCGAAAAAGGAGCTCTTGGCAACAGAACTGACGATCGCCGATAAAAAGAGACTTGAGGTTTCGATGGCCCTGGCGACCCAACCCAAACTACTGATGCTCGACGAATCGATGGCGGGATTGACGAGAGTTGAATTGGGAGGGATGATCGCATTGATCAAGAAGATTAGAGAGAGGGGGATGACGTTGGTCGTCGTCGAACATGTCATGGAAGCTGTCATGGAAATATCGGACAGGGTGGTCGTCCTCAATTCAGGCAGAAAGATTATGGAGGGTTCACCCCGAGAGGTCGTTGTCAATAAAGAGGTCATACAGGCCTATTTAGGGGAAAAGTATAATGTTGTCGGTTCATGAGATCTCTGTCGGGTATAAAGAGCTCTTAGCTGTTCAGAAAGTCTCCTTTGAAGTCAGGGAAGGGGAAGTGGTCAGCCTTGTCGGTTCCAATGGAGCCGGGAAATCCACCGTTATAAGAACGATCGCAGGTCTTCTTCATCCCAAAACGGGAGAAATCTATTTTAATAAGGAACCCATCCATATCATCCCCCCCTACGAGATCGTAAGGAAAAAGATCTCAATGATTCCTGAAGGTCGAAGACTCTTCGGCCGCTTAACCGCTTTGGACAATCTCCTTCTCGGGTCTTACGCCCTTGACTCAAAGGAAGAGATCCAGAAGGCCCTTAAAAATGTGTTTGAGCTCTTCCCTATTTTAAAGGAGAGGAGAAACCAGCGGGCAGACACCTTGAGCGGAGGGGAACAGCAACAGTTAGCGATCGCTCGTGGGCTGATGTCGCGACCCTCTCTTTTGATGTTGGACGAGCCCTCTTTGGGGCTGATGCCTAAGCTCGTCTCCGAGATCTTTAGAATTATTCACGAGATCAGCCAAAAAGGGGTGACGGTATTAATGGTTGAACAGAATGTTTTTGAGGCCCTCCAGATCTCTAATCGGGCTTATGTCCTCCAGACCGGCTGCATCGTCTTGGAGGGCAGTGGGGAGGATCTTTTGAAATCTGATCTGGTTCGGAAAGCTTATCTTGGAATGTGACGAGAACCTCACTCGTTCTTCATTCCCTCCAATTCATAGCATCTCTACTTATCCAGACATAGCGGGGTTCAAAATCAGGACTTGATCCTTACGGATGGTGCCAAGAATGACTTTCTGAAACCTTCCCGTGAGAGAAAAAACTGGGGGGGGCGCTGCCCCTTGGGACATTGACAAGTATTGCATCCTTGGTATTTCTAAGTTAAGTTTTTGCAAAAAGACCTCTATAGACAGGAGGATGTGATGTCAAAAAATGTGTACGAAAGATTGGCTGAGCATCTAAACAAACTACCGGGGGGATTCCCGCCCAGCCCCAGTGGTGTGGAATTGCGCCTGCTCAAAAGACTGTTCACACCTAAAGAGGCGAAGCTTGCAGTGCATCTGACCCTGAATCGTGAAGAAGCCAGAATGATCGCACATCGGGCTAAGCTCGTTCTCGGCGAGGCAGAGCAGAGGCTGAGGGAGATGGCCCGTAAGGGGCTTATCTTTTCTGTCGAGACGGAAGGCGCACCAGCCTTATATCAGGCGGTTCCATGGGTTGTTGGCATCTATGAATTCCAGGTCAACAACCCAGATGAGAGTTTCTTTCGGGATTATGACGAGTACCTCCGTACAAGGAGTAAGGC
>Ga0187770_10000828_pt1 | contig 15678 bp, 12 predicted proteins | sample 0116_SJ02_MP02_2_FD_133154 | JGI IMG/M metagenome (GOLD analysis project Ga0187770, IMG submission 133154) | Tropical peat soil microbial communities from peatlands in Department of Meta, Colombia - 0116_SJ02_MP02_20_MG | ecosystem: Environmental > Terrestrial > Soil > Wetlands > Peat | place...
ACGTTAAGGGCTCGCATCTCCAGCGGGTCCATACCCACCTTCCCTGCCAGCTCGTCCATAAGGACCTCGCCGGCGAGGAAGCTCTGTGGGGAGCCGTAAGCTCGGAAGGCTGAACCCCACGCATGGTTGGTGCACACCGTGCGGCCACGGCCCCGGATATTGGGGATGCCATAACCGGCGCCTATGAACTGTGCTCCGCGCAGGGTAAGAAGATCTCCGAACTCGGAGTATGGACCATGGTCCACAATCCAATCCGATTCCATGGCGATTATCTTGCCGCTCTTGTCCGCGCCGTACTTTAGCTTGAGGAAAAAGGGCGAGCGCTTGCCGGTATATGTGATATGTTGATAGTAATCGTATTTGAGGAAAACCGGACGGCCGGTCGCTATGGCGGCGACCCCGACCAAAGCTTCCATCGTCGGGCTGAACTTGTAGCCGAAGGTGCCGCCGGCCGGGTTCTGTACCAGCCGCAGCTTGTCAGGTTCAATGCCAAGACCCGGGGCGATCATGGCGTGGTGCAGGTGGATGCCTATGCTCTTCGAGTGAATGGTCAGCCGGCCTTCCTCATCATAATAGGCAAATCCTACATCGGGCTCCATCGTCAGATGAGGCTGCCTCTGTAGGTAGAACTCGTCTTCAACGACGTAGGCTGCCGAATCCATAAGCGGTTTTGTCTCACCGCCCTTTGCGATCTTTTGCTCGAAGTAGACGTTGGGCGTTCCGGGATGGATCTCAATGGCGTCATCGGCCATGGCGGCAGGAGCGCTCATGTAGGCCGGAAGCTCTTCGATTTTAACCACGACCTTTTCAGCCGCTGCCCTTGCGTTGGCCTCCGTATCCGCGCAGACAATGCCGATTGCGTCTCCGAACTGAAAGATCTTCTGATCGCACAAAATGGGACGGTCCCAGCCGTCACCTTTGTTGGTGGGGAATGTGATGAGCCCGGTGATGCGGTTTTTACCCTTGATGTCCTTGTGGGTTACCACCTTATGGACGCCGGGCATTTTCTCAGCTTCGGACGTGTCTATGGAAAGAATGTTGGCATGCGAAACCTTCGCTTGCACCAGGGCAAGCCGCAGGGTATCGGGAGGCATTTTCAAGCCAAGGTCCCCACCGTAATCGCAGGTGCCGGTAACCTTGGCAAGTGCGCTGGGACGCGGGTACTTGCCACCCCAGATCCTGCCGTCAGCAGGAACCTGGTAGGCAAGCGCCTCTTTTTTTATCTCGCCGCGCACTACGCGGGCTGCATCCATGACGGCATCCACCAGCGGCTTGTAACCAGTGCAGCGGCACGTATTGCGATGACTCTGGAACCAGTTGCGGACCTCCTCGCGGCTGGGATTGGCATTGGTGTCCAAAAGGCCCTTGGCCGACACGATGAATCCCGGGCTGCAAAAACCGCATTGGGACCCGCCATGAACCATCCAGGCTACCTGGAGAGGGTGGAGGTTATCGGGCGTACCAATTCCCTCAATGGTTGAAATGCTGGCGCCGTCCTCGACATTCTTCATTTTGACTGCGCAGGAACGAATGACCTTACCGTCCATGATGACGGAACAGGAACCGCAATGGGCTGTTCCGCAGCCCACCTTGGTACCCGTCAGGCCCAACTGCTCCCGTATCACCTCCGCAAGGACCGCTTCGGGATCGACAATCATGGTTCTTGGGACTCCATTTACATTGATGGCTTTCTTGAGCATCTTTTCCTCCGTTGCCTCGAAGTTCTTTCCAAAACTGCAGGTTGGGACACCTTCACTCCACGCAAAGGACACTCTGCTAGCCATGTGGCAACCTGACAAAATCCGAGCGCGCTGTTTCTTCGCCGGGCGAAACTCTGTCAAGCGGCTTGGAAGTTGGCCCCGAACACTTAACAGGACTCGCAGGAGTAGGAGTTAAGCAGACCGGCTTCAGCATCCAGATAAAATCAGTGCCTCCGGGTAAAGCGGCAGTTCCGTGCGCTCGTTATGCGCCTGAAGGTATAATGCCCGAAATGCCTCACTCTTGCAAGCACATTCATCGAGGCCGTGCGGAAACCCTTTCTTCCATCATGTCTCCTCTTCTCGACAATTACACCGGAGTCCCTTCGAGGTCCTCGCCCCTAAACCCTCTCACCTTGACCTGGAGCCGTTTTCCCGGGCAACTGATCTCATTGCCATGGACAAACATCCTTATATAATTGTCCGAGAGTCCTTCCCACAAGCCGGGTTGAACTCCGGTTTCGATAAGCACATCCAGGCTTCGCCCAATGAATCTTTCCCGGAAAGCACGCTTTTTCAGCCTGCTCAGCGCCTGCAAAACGGCTGCCCGGCGCTTTAGCTCAACTCCGTGTATGAGGCCGGGAAAACGGGCGGCGGCAACCCCCGGGCGCGGCGAAAAAGGAAACACGTGAAGGTAGCTCAAAGGCAGGTCTTCAATAAAGGTGAGAGTGTTTTCAAACTGTTTTTCGCTCTCCCCCGGAAAACCGGTCAGCACATCGGCCCCGATTGACGCATCGGGAAAGACGGAATGGATCTGGGAGACAAGTTCGGCGTAATATTGAGGATTATACGGACGGCGCATTCGGGCCAGGATTTCAGAATCTGCGCTTTGCAGGGGGATATGAAAATGGCGGCAAATCCAGGGGGCTGACGATATCACGCCGAGCAGTTCGGAGTCGAATTCGTCAGGCTCGAGCGAACTGAGCCGAAGGCGCGACGGCCGGCGCTGAGATCCGATCCTTTCGATCAGATGCGACAAGCTGAGTTCTGGTTCGAAATCTCTGCCCCATTTGCCCAGATGGATGCCTGTAAGCACTATTTCCTGGTATCCCGCGCACACTAGTTGCTCCATCTGGGCCAGGACCAGGTCGACCGGAAGGCTCCGGCTCCGCCCCCGCACGTGCGGCACCACACAGTAGGAACAAAAAGAATCGCACCCGTCCTGAATTTTCAGCATAGCCCTGGTTCGGCCCGTATGCATACCCGATACCGGGAGAATTTCAAATTTGAAGCACGAACGGGGTGAGCGATCCAGTGCAAGACATGGCTGTTCAAAGCTGGCGGGTCGGTTAAGCCAATCCAAAATGTTGAGTTTCCCAGGGTTGCCCAGAATGTGAGTCGCCAACCTCTCATCGGCTATCCGCTCACCTTCCAGTTGAGCATAGCACCCCGCTGCCACGACCATCGCATCCGGATTGGCGCGCCGTGCCCTTCTGAGCAACTGTCGTGACTGGGACCCCGCCCTGGCCGTTACCGCACAACTGTGTACGATGTATATGTCCGCTCTCTGCCGAAAAGACACAATCTGATAGCCCGCCAGCTTCAATACTTCAAGGAGATATGAAGTTTCGTACTGGTTGACCTTGCATCCCAGTGTCTCAACGGCGACGGTGTGTCTTTCGCCGTTCACCGTTCACTCTTCACGGTCGTGTCTATAGAATGCCATGCTTGCGAAGGTCACAAAAGAGCCCCGTTCATCGACAATCGCATGAGACTGGCGAAGGGTGCTCCCATGCACACGCCCTTCAAGGGCTTTGGTCAGTGTGTAGAGGGGCGCAGCCCCGCAAATCTTCCTGCTGTTTGCATCCCGGTTGACCTGATTGATGAAATCCTCCGCACGGCATTGCTCCAACAGCTTCAAAAGAGAACCATCCGATAAAAGATTCTGCTCGATTGTTCCCTTATGCGGAAAGTACCTGTCTCCATAGCGTGGACCAACGTGAGCAAGATCGACACTTGCAATAATGCCGACCGAGTGCTTCTGTCCGAAAACAAGTTCGGCCAGAGTCCGGGCGAATTCATCGACGAGATTTTTGCACGAGATCCATTGATCGGGCGCAAAAGAACACAATATCGGGACTATACGCGCTTGCGGCTGCAAATAAGAAAGAAATACCGCCTGGAATTCTATAGTATGCTCGGTCCGGTGATTGTATTCGCTGGCGCGGATGTCAAAGGGCGCGTTACGCAGCAGTTCATCGCAGACCCCCGTATCGCATTGGACCACGCCGAGAGGCGTCTGGAAATCCTTAACAGTCAGCGCGAAGCAATTTTCGATAAAATCATGCCCCGTTCCAAGCACTATCCAAGTCCCCGGGACCGATGCTTCGGCAGCCGATTTGTAGGCGTGGGCGAAGCAGGTGCCACCTGCGTTAAGATCGATATGCGGCGCCACGAGGCCCACGATTTGGGAGGAGTGTTCGCCCGATGCATCGGGAAAGCCGGGGCCTCCGTTCTCGACTGCGAAGAAGGAATGGAGTCTTGTTTTCAGCTCTTCGGCGTTTGCCGGATAGCTTACCCCGGCGTAGTGCATCTTTCGAACCGGGCTGCCGAGAAATTGGGAAATCTCTTTTGCCGCAAGGCTTCGGAACCGCTCGTTATCCAAAAAGAGGTGTTCATCGAGAGTGGCCACCAAGTTTTGCAACTCCTCAATGAATAGCAACCGACCGGTTCGCCTCATGAAATCGGCCTGCAAGTCCCTGAGCGAATTGCTGCCGTTCATGTTGGCAAGAATTGGGATAACGTGGCCCGGAAAAACCAGATTCTCCTGCGCATAGCCGATCCGATCCCGAAGAAGCAACATCTTCTCCCCGGAATGTTCAATCGGATGGGCTTCGAGTCCGTTCCGGAGTTTTGGATATTCATTTTGTGCCATAATTGAAAATTCCCGGATGACATGTTCATCTCAACGTGCTCTCCCCCTGGTTAAGAAGGGGAATTTATTGACTGAAAACTACGATCATGTTAATTCTGAAAAGCTGTGCCGCAACCGCTTACTGGCCCTTCCAACTGGAGGATGAGTCTTTTCATGTCTTATAAACGCTTGCTCTTTTGCCTCTTATTTGCCCTATCCGGTTGCGCTCACTCGCTCACCGGACCGGGTCAACCCCGCTCCGCCCCACAGAATGCTGCTGGCGTCAGGGCCGAAGTTTATTATGATTACCTCGCCGCACAAAGATATGTTAGCGAAAAACAGTTCGATAAGGCAATAGAAGCTTACGAGAATGCCTTGCAGATAGACCCGCAATCGCCGATATTGCTGAGTGAGCTCGCTCTGATATATTTGCGCCAGGGTAAAACTGACTCCGCCCTGAAACTTGTCGAACAGTCAATCCGGGCCGCCCCTGATCACGCGCCATCCTACCTCCTGCTGGGTCAGCTCTATGCCAGCAAAGGGCAGATCGGGCTTGCCATAGATGCTTACAGGCGGGTCATCGAGATTGACCCCTCTGAGGAGGACGCCTATCTGCTGCTGGGCGCCTTGTATGCCCAGGAAAAACGCTTCAATGAAGCCGTTGAAATTTTCGATCAACTCAAAGAGGTGGTCCCTGACAACCCGATGTCCCTGTATTACAAGGCGCGGATTTTCCTGGACATGAAATACTACGGGCAGGCGGAGAAAATCTTAAGGGACCTGCTCGCTTCTGACCCGGGTTTTGAGAACGGGCTGCTCGATCTGGCCTATATTTTCGAAGTTACAGACCGTCCGCTTGAGGCTGAAAAGACCTATGAAAAGATTATTTCAGCCAATCCCGCAAACGTGCAGGCCCGCACCAGACTGGGTAACCTTTATATGCGGGAAGACAGAGCCGGTGATGCAATTCGGCAGTTTGACCAGTTGCTCAAGATTAACCGCAGAGATCCGGAAAGCCGGCTTAAGATCGGCATAATCCAACTTCAGCAGAAAAACTATGAAGACGCCATAAAAGAGTTTGCATATCTGCTGAAAGAAGATCCCAAATACGATCAGGCCCTCTATTATCTTGGGGCCGCATACGAAGAAAAGGCCGACTATGAACAGGCAATACGCAACTTCCGGCTGATTCCCCAGTCAAGCCCCATGTGGAATGCCGCGCAGTCCCGCCTGGCCGTCGTTTTCGTAAAACTCAAAGATATCGACAGCGGTGCAAAGGTCCTAAACGACGCCATCGCCAAAAGCCCTGAGGTGAGTGATCTCTACCTGTACCTGGCGGCCATATACGAAGAAACCAACAAATACGAAGAGTCGATCAGGGCCCTGGATCGCGGTCTGGAAAAGCTGCCCAACAATACGGAATTGCTCTTCCGCAAAGGAATTGTGATGGACAAAGCAGGGCAGAAAGAACAAGCCCTCGAGATCATGCGCGAAATCCTGGCCTTTGAGCCCAAAAACGCCAATGCTCTCAACTACATCGGTTACAGCTACGCCGAAATGGGAACAAACCTTGTCAGCGCCAAGGAGATGATAATTCAGGCCCTCGACGCTTCGCCTGATGATGGATATATCCTGGACAGCCTTGGCTGGGTCTATTTCAAGATGGGACAGCACAAAAAGGCCTTGGACACCCTTCTCGAAGCAATCAAACGAGTGCCCGACGACCCGGTCATTCAGGAGCATCTGGGTGACGTCTACCTGGAGCTCGGCAGGAAGGCGAAGGCCACTGAGGCTTACCAGAAAGCTATCCAGTGCAATCACTCCGAACCCGAAAAAATCAAGGCAAAGCTCGACTCCATAAGATAGAGAGCTCAAAATATGGCTTTGATTTCGTGTCTTTCCATGTCCGGACCTGGATCCACCTCCGGATCAAGTCCGGGGAAGGCTTTGCGTTGCAGAAACCGTTTTTGTCTTCTGTTGGTTGTGGCGATCTGTGCAGGATGCGCTCGCCTACTCGTTCCCGCCGTGTCGGAAAAGCCTCCTGCTCCATCTTTGGAACTCGCTAAGCTGAGAGAAAGATCGGAGTCGTGGCGCGATTACCAGTGCAAATTCCGGATGAGGGTTGACAGCAAAAACTCTAAATTCAGCTCTCGGGCCCTCATCCTGGAAAAAGAGCCCAATTTCGTAAGGTTCGAAACATTCACTCCCCTAGGCCAGACGGCTGCCCTTTACGTCTCTAACGAGACCGGCCCATTGCTCATGATTCCTTCTCAAAGGGCGATCTTCACCGCTAAACGCCCTGAAACCCTTGCCCGCGAGTTTCTGGGCATCGACCTGCCGGTCGATCTCTTTCTCTGGCTGCTGACCGCCTCTGTGCCTCCGGAGCAGCTCGATCATATTGAGAGCAGCTTGGAAGCCGGCGTGTGGCACCTCATTTCAACCAGCGCCAGCACCTGTTTCGAGTGGCAAATCTCAGCCCACCCGCCCGCCCTTCAAGGTCTGCTGGTTCGCAGCACCGGCTTCGAGGGCCGGGTTTCATACGATCCGCCCGTTCTGCTCACAAAAGACGCCGTACCAGACAAGATTCTAATATCCTCAAGTGAATGGTCGTTGGAAATTTCTCTGGAGGCGTTAATGCCCGCTCCGCAATTCCGGCCTTCGATATTTTATTTGCCAAACCTGCCCAATGTGCAAAAGGTCGACCTGGACAAGATAAAATGAGCACGGTGGAACATCTGCGAAAGCGCTTTGCTGTGGACATAATGCTGGGCAGGCTGGCAAAATGGCTCCGGGTGCTTGGATTCGACGCTGGATCGGTGCCTGTCAGTCGGCCCGGCATCGATTCCCTGCTTGCTGAAGGACTCATTCCGGTCACCCGCACGGTGAAATTCCGCGATGTCGAGGGCGTCCTCTTTATTCATGGCAATCATTACCTCGAACAGCTCAAAGAGTTGATAGCCTCGCTGAGCATAACCATCGACGAGTTGCGGCCGTTTTCAAGATGCAGTCTCTGCAATGCCGAGTTACTCCAGATCCCGAGGGAGGCAGCCTTGGGCGCTGTTCCTGACTATGTTTTCGAAACTGCTCCGTATTTCCACAAATGTCCGGAATGCGCGAAAGTGTACTGGCCGGGGAGCCACAGGCAAAAAATGATCGCTAAGCTCAGGGAATTAGGGATTCAGGGATTTGTCGATCCAGGGGTTTTCGAATTTGGGGACTAACGCGCGGCCGTGCTGGCGGGCGGTCGTTTGGATAGGGCTATGGGACCTGTAGGAGATAGAGGACTTGTCTGTCATTTTCGGGGGGAAAAATGGAGAACAGTGAATTTGCAGAGAAACTCTCGCACCTGCTTTCCAAATGGGGAAGAATTTCAGGGGTGCGGGTTCTCAAGTTCCTGAAAATCAGGGTCCAAAAACTGAGGCTTCACAAAGCCAAAAAAAACCTCGACAGGAGAATGTCCAGGCTTGGAGCTGAATTTTACTCACTCTACGGGCAGGGCGACACTGAATTTCTCAAATCGCTCGTCGTCCTCCAGCAACTAAAGATCGTCGAAGAAGCCGAAAGGCAAGTATTTGCCATTTACGACCGCATCGAGGCCATTGAGAAGGAATATACGGGAAAGATTGAAGAACTGAGGGATTGAGGAATTGAGGGAAATATGTCTCACACATCCCGCCTCAGCAGACTTGTCCTGAGACGAGATTATGCTTTGAGAGCCCCTAGAGGCTTAAACCAGCAAGGCAAGAAACGAAAGCATCGACCCTTCGAAAACTTTTTCGACGGCAGCCCCTAAAATCACCCTGCCCAGGGTCGGTCCGACCCTCGATACCACGGTCTCGATAGGGTCTTCCTTTTCCTCCGTTCGTGCGACTTTATAATATCCCTTTTCTTCGAGAACCTCCAAAATGGATTTGCAATCCGTCTGGGAACTCGAGTAGTTGATCGTGACGCTTCCGGTCAGGTCGTTGATTGAAAACGAGTCGATTCCCGGAAATGAGTGAAGCAATTGGCGAACTTTTTCAATCTCCGCAGGGTTTTGTCTGATTATTGGTGTTTTGATTCTGAGTCTCCCTGGAGTAATGTGGCAATAGTAGCTCATGGTCACCTCTTCATTTTTGTGTCTTTAAAGCCTTCTCTGCCAAAAATCTTCCATCCCTTTGACATCATTAAAATACACTCGGAATGTTACGAACTTGTTACAAAATCCGCACAATTCACAGACATTTAGCTCTAATTTGAGTTTACGTTGTTTTCAGGAAGATTTACTGACTGGAAAAAGCCTCTCCAGCTCTTTCCTGACAGAGTCTTGGACGGAAGGGTCTTTTTTCCCGTTGACCAACTGCTCCCACAAACCCGGAGCGATTGTCCCCGTATCGTATACGATAACTATGGACCGGGCAGCCATGTTGGCTCTGGTTTCCAGAATGCCCTTAAAGTGATCCGCCAGGTCTGCGACTTCGAGATCCTGCGCGAGAAGCAACCCCGCAAGTTTCACCTTGAGCCTTATGCGTCCCGGAATATGGTGGACAATTGCCGTATGACCGGCAAGTTCAATGAGCCTGTCCAAAAGAAGATCTCTGTTTGAGGTATGCTGCGGCATTGCAGCGCCTGCGCGATCCTTTGCTCGTGTAGCTATATGTTATTAAAATGTAACAGAGATGTAACTTGACACAACCAAAATGGCATCCTAACGTAACCTTTTAGAAATAGTCTGATATGTTTCATAACTATTTACCTCAAACGGGACTTGAACCTTCATGGCCGAGCATACACAAATTGTATCGAGCACCCCCCGGCGTACCCGAATCAGGGTCTCGAGAAAAAGGCGTAACCCAAAAGAGATGGCCCGGCTTGCCGAGGCCCTCCAGGAATCTCCAAAGGTCTGTAGCATCGAAACTAATCTACACGCCGGGACTATAATTGTCCACCACAACGAAGAAGCGCTCGCAGATATCAAAGCGGAACTGAAAGACCTTGGGGTCATTTTGATGGCGGCCGCAGGTGTCGAAACCTCGGCGCGGTCGCTGACCGATGCGGTTTCACGTCTTGACGGGAAACTGAGTTCTGCGATTAAAGGCCTTCCGAGTCTTAAGCTCCTGGTGCCGCTCGGATTCAGTGCGCTTGCCGTTTTGCAACTTGCCCGGCGCGGTCTCGAGATCGGGGGAGCACCCTGGTACCTGCTCGCCTACTTCGCGTTCGAATCTTTTGTCAGACTTGGTAACCAGGCAGAACAGAGCGCGCCGACAGAGTTGAACGCCCAAGAGCAGGCAGATATTGCATAATAAAATCTTGCAAAAGAACAGAGATAGTTCCCAACACGCAAGCGATGAAGTTCCGGTTGCGGCGGGGGCCGCTTTACCCGGTATAGAGGAGGTGGCAAATGGCTCTTTTTGACAATGGGTTTAAGATTGGAGCAGGTCTGGCAATCGGTCTCGGAGCAATCCTCCTGGCGCCCGCGATGGCTCCGGCGGTGGCGGCTGTCGTGAGGCCCCTGGCCAAGGCGTCGATAAAAGGCAGCATATTACTGTTTGAAAAAGCCCGGGAGTTTATTGCCGAGGCAAGGGAATCGGTGGAGGACCTGGCTGCCGAAGCGCATGCAGAACTTGTCCAGGAAAAACTACAGGCCTCTTCACCAGTGTCAGGCGGCCCCGTGGATGCGGCTGACACCTGCTGAGAGGTGGCCGTTCAGTTTATAGGAATTCCACGTGGTCGAGACTTTGCACGCCGCCATAACCGGCAGAACGAGGTTCAGGGTAAGGCAGCTCTATCGTTGCGGTGCGCTGAAGGACCACCTCGAACGTTGGCTTGGAGCCGATCCCGCAGTGATCAGCGCAAGGGCGAACATCCTGACCTCAGCCTTGCTGGTCCGCTATGATTCCGGCGCCGGTCCGGACCGTATCAGGTCTTTGATCGAAGAGGCCATATCAGAATTCGATCCATCCTGCGAAGCGAAAACTGGCAATCCCCCGCCGGTATCAGTTATCAAAGATCGCAGGGCTCGCGAAGGCCGCCCCCCACGCCGCGATCCAACCCGGACCGAGCTGCCGTTAAGTTCGCACCATTCATCCCAAATTCAATATCCAACCAACGGACGCCCCTGGCACGCAACCGGCGCTGAGGCTGTAATTTCCGCCCTGGGCGGGTCGGCGCAGTCAGGGCTTACGAAGGAGGTTGCGCGTGAAAGGCTTGCCGCATATGGCCCCAATCGCCTTCCGGAACCTCAACTCAGATCGAAGTTGGAGATTTTTCTCAACCAGCTGAATTCTCTGCCGGTCGCTCTGCTCGGCATTGCCGCTGGAATCTCCGTCCTTACCGGAGCTATCGTCGATGCGGTCGCAATTATCGCGGTGGTGGCAATCAACTCCTCGATCGGCTATGCAACGGAAACTGAGGCTGAAAGGACGATATCCTCTCTTAAAACCCTGATGCATCCATCCGCCGTGGTTATACGGGACGGCACCCGGCAGCGAATCGAAGCCCGCCAACTCGTGCCCGGAGACCTGGTGATCTTGGAGCCCGGGACATACATCGGGGCCGATTGCAGACTTCTCGAAGCCTCCCGCTTGAGCCTCGACGAATCGAGCCTCACCGGCGAGAGCGTCCCGGTGCTCAAAGAGACCGGCGTAATCCAGAAAGCCGACATGCCGCTTGCGGACCGAAAGAACATCGTCTATATGGGCACGCTGGTTACCGGAGGACAGGGAAGCGGCATCGTGGTCGCAACGGGCCGCTTCACCGAAATAGGAAAGCTTCAGGCGATGATCAGTGAAACCGTCGCTCCGCAGACCCCGATGGAAAAACAGTTAAACACGATCGGCAACCAACTGGTCTGGGTGACCGGGGCCATCTGCGGACTTGTTTTCCTAACGGGAGTGATCAGGCGGGCCGCGCTTGCCTTGATAGCCAAAACAACCATTTCTCTTGCCGTAGCCGCAGTCCCCGAAGGACTTCCTGCAGTGGCCACCACTACTCTGGCGTTGGGCATTCGCAAGTTGAACGCACGCGGAGTAATTATCAGGGACCTCGAAGCAGTGGAAACGCTTGGACAAGTTCAGACGATCTGCTTCGACAAGACGGGGACCGTGACCGAAAACCGCATGTCAGTTAGGAGGATTTTTTCCGCAAACCGTGTATCTGAACTCAAACAGGACGGGTTTTTCCGAGACGGTAGAAAAATCAGCCCGCACAGAAACCCTGATTTGCTGCAACTGGCCAAAATCTGTATTCTGTGTGGGGAAGCAAGCGAAAAAGAGGTGGAACAAATTTCATCTACCGAAAAAGCATTGCTCGAATTCGCGGTTCGCACCGGTTTGAGGATAGCGGAGGTAAACGAGCGCCATCCAAGAATCAAGACCGTATTTCGCACTGAAGAGCGTCACTTCATGGCCACCCTTCACGCGGCAAATCACAGGCGCAGCCCCACTCCGGCCCTCTCCCATTCGGAAGGGGCCTCAGCGGGATTTCAGCCCGGACCCCATAGGTTTTTGGCGATAAAGGGAAACCCGGTGGAAGTGCTTGCAATGTGCGACAGGCAGCTTGTCGGGGGTAAAAAGCTCCCGATAAGCGAGCATGATATCGCCAGAATCGAGCTTGAGAACGAGCGAATGGCGGGAGATGCGTTGCGCGTGCTCGGATTTGCCTGCGGGGCCGCTAAAGACGAAGAGGCCCTCGAGGGTCTCAGCGGTCTGATATGGCTGGGGCTTATCGGCATGGCCGACCCGTTGCGTCCCGGAATGAAAGAGTTGGTAGCGCGCTTCCACAACGCAGGGATCGACACCATCATGCTCACAGGCGACCAAAGCCCGACTGCCTACGCAATCGGAAAAGAGCTGGGGCTCGCCGGTGAAGATCCCATAGAAATCCTTGATTCGACGAACCTTACCAACATCGATTTGGAGGCCCTCAAGGCCCTTTCGCAAAGAGTTCACGTTTTTGCCAGGGTGAGTCCGGCCCATAAGCTTCAGATAGTCCAGGCACTGCAGGATGCCGGGAGAATAGTTGCGATGACCGGCGACGGCATAAACGACGGGCCGGCGCTCAAGGCCGCCGACATCGGCATCGCCATGGGCCACGGCGGCACTGACGTGGCGCGGGAAGTTGCCGACGTAGTGCTCGGGGACGACAATCTGGAAACAATGATCTTGGCCGTCGGCCACGGCAGGGCGATACATAACAACATAAAGAAATCGCTCCACTTCATACTGTCGACCAATTTGAGCGAAATTCTGGTGATGTTTGTGGCAGGGGCGGCCGGTCTCGGCTATCCGCTTAGCGCCATGCAGCTTCTCTGGATAAACATCATGTCCGATGTCTTCCCCTGCCTCGCCCTTGCTCTTGAGCCCCCGGAGCTTGACATCCTGGAGCGGCCTCCGCAGAACCCCAAAGATCCGATCTTAGGAAAATCGGACTTCAAGCGCATGGGGATCGAATCCAGCGTTATCACCCTTGCAGCCCTTGGCGCCTATGGGGTTGGCCTGGGCCGTTATGGGATGGGGCCAAAGGCCTCCACGCTTGCGTTTCAGAGTCTCACCTTCGCTCAGTTGCTTCACTCCATTAGCTGCCGCTCAGAGACGGTAAGCATCTATGACCCTGAAAAACTCCCTCCGAACAGGTACCTCACCTGGGCGCTGGGAGGCTCGCTGGGATTGCAACTGCTTACCTTTCTCGTCCCGGGGCTTCGCAATCTTCTCGGGATCGCACCCGTAAACCTTTTCGATGCCGCCATAATCGGGATCAGCTCAATCCTGCCGCTCCTTGTAAACGAGGCGACCAAGGGAAAGATCAATGAAAAACAACTTTATGCTGACGTCGGAATCGGTGACTGAGGGCAACCCTGACAAACTGTGCGATATCATCAGCGACGCCATAGTGGATCACTTCCTCGAACAGGACCCCTACTCCAGGATAATCGCCGAGTGTGCTCTCTCCGCATCGATAGTTTTCATCGCTGCCAGATTCGCTTCGCAGGCCGCCTTTAGTCTCTCCGAAATTGCCAGGAAAGTAATCGCAAGGGTTGGATACCAGGGCCCCGATTTCAACGCGAGCACATCCAGCGTGCTGACGAGCATCAAGGAGCTTTCCATGGAACCGGTTTACCGGTTTGACGAAAGAAAGCTGCCTCCCAGGCGAATAGAAGCGATACCGGCCGGGAATCAGGTTACCACCTTCGGCTTCGCCTGCCGTCAGAACCCCGCGCTGATGCCCCTGCCAATTTGGCTCGCCCATAAACTGTCCAGACGATTGGCGCAGACGGCGAAAGAACAAGTCCTGCCCTACCTTTGTCCGGAAGCCAAAACCGACGTGGGAATCGAGTACAGCGACCGAAAGCCATCCCGCGTTCACAGCATCACCATCACGGCCAGCCAGAAAGATGCCTCAAGACCAGGCCTGAACCAGCTGAGAGCAGATATTCGAGAGACAGTGGTCGAGGAGGTGTTCCGCGACGAACCGCTCCGCCCCGACCGGCGCACCGAGATATTCATAAATCCCGAGGGCATCTTTCACCTCGGAGGCCCCTCGGTTCACTCAGGTCTTACCGGCAGAAAAACCTCCATAGACACCTACGGCGACTACTCCAGGCACAGCGGGGCCGCTTTGAGCGGCAAGGACCCGCTTCGCATTGACAGGGTCGGGGCCTACGCGGCTAGATACGCAGCCAAGAACCTGGTTGCGGCGGAACTCGCAGATGAGTGCGAAGTGCAATTGAGCTACTCGATTGCCCGGTCGCTCCCCGAATCCGTCCAGGTGGAAACCTTCGGGACGGGCAGAATCTCCGACGAAAAACTTACCTCGCTTCTCGAAAACCATTTCGATTTCCGGCTGGCTGCAATAGTCAGGGATTTCGAACTGAGAAGGCTTCCTGCAAAGACCCAGGGTGGATTCTATCAGAAGCTTGCAGTCTACGGACATGTGGGGAGGCTGGACCTGGACCTGCCCTGGGAGAAAACCGACAAGGCGGAGATGTTGAGCAGTGAGCGGTGAACAAAACGGATTATGCTGAATCTTGTCAGCCGAGGCCAGCGATGGGCAGATTCTTGCTTCTGGACGTGGGCGCCGGGACATTGGACGTTCTTTTTTATGATGATCCATCCGGTCTTCATTACAAGGCAGTGGTGCGGTCCCCGGTGCTTTACCTGGCCGAACGGGCCCAGGGTATCTCCGGAAATCTCCTGATAACCGGGACTGAAATGGGGGGAGGGACCCTTTTGGATGTGCTCTCTCGTCATGCTCAAAAAGCCCGCGTAGTTGTTTGCGCTTCTGCCGCCAGCACCCTTAGCCACAACCCCGATCGAATTCGCAGGGCGGGCCTCACCATTATCGAAGATTCCCAAGCCTCAGCAATTGCCGGTCTAGAAGGCTATGCCTCTTTAAATCTATCTGATTTTCCGCGCGAACATTTGGAGGGCATTGTAAAAAGTTTCGGAGTTCCTTTCGAATTTGACGTTGTCGGCGTGTGCGCTCAGGACCACGGAGAGCCGCCGGCAGGCAAATCGCATCTGGACTTTCGCCATGAAATCATTAAGGCTGCCCTGGACCGGGAACCCTCAGCGCAATCCTTACTCTACGAAATAGGGAGCGTCCCTCCTTTTTTGAACCGTCTGAAGTCTGCAGCCCAGACAGCCTCGAGTCTTCCCTGCAAAGAGGTTTATGTCATGGACAGCGGCATTGCAGCCATAGTTGGCGCTTCCATGGACTTCCAGTTGAGGGGCAGGAGAAGGTTCATCGTGCTCGACATCGCCACTTCGCATACTGTGTGCGCGGCAATTGAAGACGAACAAATTGCAGGCTTGGTGGAATACCACACCCGGGACCTCAACCTGGAAAAACTTGAGTCGCTTCTGGTTGACTTGGCTGAGGGCAAGCTGCGCCACCGGCAAGTGCTGGCCGAAGGAGGTCACGGGGCATACATCAGGAAGGCTTTCGGGTTTGAAGCCGTCGAACTCATTGTGGCCACAGGCCCAAAACGGCGGCTGGTCGAAAACTCGAAACTCCCCATCACATTCGGGGCGCCGCTGGGTGACAACATGATGACCGGAACGACGGGATTGCTCGAAGCGATCAAAAGAC
>Ga0187770_10000829_pt1 | contig 15670 bp, 14 predicted proteins | sample 0116_SJ02_MP02_2_FD_133154 | JGI IMG/M metagenome (GOLD analysis project Ga0187770, IMG submission 133154) | Tropical peat soil microbial communities from peatlands in Department of Meta, Colombia - 0116_SJ02_MP02_20_MG | ecosystem: Environmental > Terrestrial > Soil > Wetlands > Peat | place...
AGCACGTCGCCGACAATCTCTTCAAGCCCTCTTTCCCGCCCTATCTCTATGAGCATGCTCACCAGCTTGTACCCGAGTCCTTTGTGCTGATAGGCATCATGGGCGAGAATCGCGAACTCGCCGGAACGGAAGTCGGGCTCCATGACGAGCCTCGCCACCCCGATTATCTTTCTCTTACGGTTTTCTGTAATCTCTGCAACGATCGCCACGTGGCGGTCATAGTCTATGTTGCAGAACATGATGAGCCATTCGTGGGACATATCCTTAACGGACGTGAAAAATCTTCTTCTGATGCTCTCTTGAGACACAGCGGTGGCCATCTCGTGCAGCAGAGGCTCATCTTCTGGCTTTATCGCCCTCAGCAGCGCCTCCGTGCCGTCCGCCAGCTTCCAGGTCGTGGTATATCTCGTTGGATGGGGCGTGATGACCAGGTGCGGGTACCTCGATCCGCGCTCCACGTACTCCCCGTCCAGCACCATTCGGGCATCCAGGGCGTATGCTTTGCCATCGGCTACAGCCAGAGGGTTGATATCTATCTCGGCTATTTCAGGGAAATCGATGATTAGATTGGAGAAATCCACGAGGATCTTTTCCAGTTCTTTGCGATGCGCCGGAGGCTTGCCCCTGAAGCCCCGCAGCATCTTGTACACTTTCGTCTCCTCCATCAACATCTTCGCCAGTGTCTGATTGAGCGGCGGAAGCCCGATCGAGAAATCCTTGATAATCTCTGCAGCTACCCCTCCCATGCCGAAGAGGATGACTGTCCCAAAGTCCTTGTCTTTCTTGGAGCCCAGGATGAGTTCGTAGTCGACGTCCTTGATCATGCGCTGGACGGAGACACCCTGTATCGCGGCGTGCGGGGCTCTTTCCCTTACTGTTCGTAATATCGTCTCACATGCCTCGTTCACCGCAGGGCCTGAGTCGAGCCCCAGCAGCACGCCGCCCACGTCGCTCTTATGAGAAATATCGGGCGACACGACCTTGACGGCTACAGGATAGCCCAGCTTCTCGGCTATGCTCACTGCCGTGTCGCCATCTTGTGCAAACTGGGGCGCCGTGGTCGGGATCCCGTAGCTGAGGAGAAGATTCTTGGACTCCTCCTCGCTGAGAAGCGTTCTGCCTTCCCGCAGTATATCCCGGATCTTTGCTTTGGTCTGTTCCTTGTCCGGCGGCCGGGCGACAGACAGTTCGGCCGGCGTTTCATAGAGCTGGTCGAGATTCCGTCTGTATCTGTAAAGGTTCACATAAGCCTTGACTGCCTCTTCCGGCGTTTCATACGTTGGAAGATTATTCTGTCTTAACATTCTTCTCGCGTTCTCAACCTCTTCAGCGCCCATCCAAGTGGTGATGACAGGCTTCAACCAGCCCTTGGCTGTTTCGACAACCGTCGCCGCAACCTGGTCAGATGGAGCGGATTCCAGAGGTGCGTAAATGATGAGTACCCCGTGCGTCATCGAGTCGCGCAAGGCGACGCTGAGTGCTTTGGCGTAGCTTTCCACACGCGCATCCCCCAGAATATCAATGGGATTGGCGTGGCTCCAGTATGGCGGCAGGAACCTGTTGATCTCTCTCATACTGTCATCGGAGAGCGTTGCAAGCCTGCCCCCGAGGTCGATGAGCGCGTCCGTAGCCAGCACTCCCGGGCCACCCGCGTTCGTGATGATGGCGAGCCTAGGCCCTCTCGGCAGTCTCCCGGAATCGAGCACCGCGGCAGCATCAAACAGTTCAGCTATCTCCCCGACCCGCACGACGCCGGCCCTCCTGAAGGCTGCATCGTATACCTCGTCGTCCCCTGCCATGGCACCCGTGTGTGATTGCGCGGCTTTTGCGCTTTCGGCGTGCCTGCCGGGTTTCAGGATAACGATGGGCTTGCGGCGTGCGAAGGCCCGTGCAGCGCTCACGAATTTTTTTGCATTCCCCACGCCCTCCATGTAAAGGAGAATGCTCCTCGTGTCATCGTCGTCACCCAGGAAATCGATAAGGTCTCCGAAGTCTATGTCGAGCATCGACCCCACAGACCCAAAGAGGCTGAAACCTATGCCTGCACTGACCGCCCAGTCCAGGATAGCGCTGCCCAGCGCGCCACTCTGCGAGATGAAGGCGATATTCCCTGAGGGCGGGTCACCTTTGAGAAACGTGGCATTCAAGCCGATACGGGGCCTCATGAATCCCACACAGTTCGGCCCGATGATGCGCATGCCATATTTTTTCCTGGTCCCTTCTATCTCGGCCTCCAGCCTTATTCCCTCTTCACCGATTTCTTTAAACCCTGCAGAAATGATCACTACCCCGTCCACGCCAGCGGACCCGCACTGCTCGACAACGTGGGGCACGGAGCGGGCAGGTGTTGCGATAACCGCGAGGTCCACGTGTTCGGGGACGCTTGCTATGTCAGGATAGGCGTCAACCTCCAGGACCTTCTTTCTGTTCGGGTTTACGGGGAATACCTTACGCAGTTTTGAGCGGAGCAGGTTCTCCAGGGCTATGCGTCCGACAACGCCCTCTCTTTCGGTTGCACCAACGAGGGCTGCAGTTTTGGGATTGAGCATGGTTTCTAGTTTGGCCATGTTCTGCCTCTTTTTGCATACGCTTCGGATCAACCATACAAGACCACTGAATCCCTTAGGTCCCGTGCTTCTTAATATAAGCCTTACCCCCGGGGCATGACATTCCTAAAGAACTGGGTCAACAACCGTATCAGAGGAAGCGATAAGGAATTTGGTCCTTTCCTCAATGCAAAGGGCATAAGCCAAAGCCGACGGGCTGGATAGACGTGATGGGATTTTTCGGAGAAAAGCAGGGGACCGAAAAGCAAGAACGTTTTCCTCCTCGATAACCGACAGCTCTCTTGCACTCCTCGAGTACCGCGGCAAAAGAACCTTACGGCTGTCCGGGACGATATTCTTTGTGGCTCGTCTCGCGGGTAGTATAATGTTTGCCATAGAGAGAACATGGACGAGAATGACCCACACATCCTGACTTACGAAATGTGCTGACGAACAAGGGAGGGGCAGAACCATGAGGAAGACCACTCCGACAGGAAACGTTCGACACCCTATGCTTGATCCAATACCGGCGATCCGCATGAAGAAGGGGAAGATCGTGACCGCTGCAGACGCCGTCGAGCTCATCCACGACGGCGACACCATCGTCACTGCAGGCTTTGTCGGTGCGGGATTCGCAGAGGAGCTCGCCATTCATCTGAAAGAGCGATTTCTCAGAACAGGCAGACCAACCAACTTGACGCTCACCTACCCGGCGGGTCAGGGAGATGGAAAAGCCAAAGGCTTGAATCATCTTGCCATCGAGGGCTTGGTCGGAAGGATCATATGTGGCCACACTGGACTCACCCCGGCGCTCGGTGAATTGGTCAACAACAACAAGATTTTGGGCTACAACGTCCCTATGGGGGCGCTTGTCCAGTTGTTCAGAGACATAGCAGCCGGCAAGCCAGGCAACCTGACGCATGTGGGACTGGGTACCTTCGTCGACCCGAGAGTCGATGGAGGCAAGCTCAACGAGCTTACCAAATCCAAGGGCGAAGATATCGTCACGGTGATGAATGTCGATGGAAAGGACTATCTGTTCTACAAGTCGTTTCCCATTAACGTAGCCTTTCTGAGAGGCACGACGGCAGATCCAGACGGCAACATTACCATGGAGAAGGAGGCCCTGACTCTCGATGCTCTCGCCATGGCGACTGCGGTGAGAAACTGCGGGGGCGTCGTGGTCGTGCAGGTCGAAAGGTTGGCCGAGCGCGGCACCCTCAACCCCCGCTACGTAAAGATCCCCGGCATCATGGTCGATTGCGTGGTGGTGGCCAGACCGGAAAACCACTGGCAGACCTTCGGTGAGCCCTATAGCCCCGCCTACAGCTGCGAGATCAAGGTGCCGATGCAGAGCATACCCCCCATGGAAATGGGACCTCGCAAGATCATCTGCAGACGCGCCGCCTTCGAGTTGAAGCCGAACAGTATCGTGAACCTCGGCATCGGTATGCCCGAGGGGGTCTCGCGAGTGGCGCACGAAGAAAGGATTCTGGAATACTCTACGCTCACCGCTGAATCGGGATTGATCGGCGGGCTTCCGATGGGGGGACTCGATTTCGGCGCAGGCGTGAACTGTGATGCCCTCATCGACGAGCACTGTCAGTTTGATTTCTACGATGGGGGCGGCCTCGACATCGCGTTCTTGGGTATGGCGGAGGTGGACGAGGAAGGCAACGTCAACGTGAGCAAGTTCGGGCCACGTTTTACCGGCCCGGGCGGATTTATAGACATCAGCCAGAACGCGAGGAAGGTGTGCTTTGTAGGGGCGTTTTCAACGGGCGCGAGGATCTCTATCGAGGATGAAGGGCTCAAGATCAACCAGGAGGGTCGGGAGAGGAAGTTGGTGCGACAAGTTGAACACAAGACCTTCAGTGGCCGATACGCGGCCAGCAAGAAACAGGCGGTGCTTTATGTCACCGAGCGCTGCGTCTTCTCGCTGTCTGACGAGGGGCTTGAGCTCATTGAAATTGCTCCCGGCATAGACCTTCAGGCACACATCTTGGGTGCCATGGATTTCATGCCAATCATGCGTAAGCCGCCGAGGTTGATGGACCCCAGAATATTTAGAAATACCCCGATGGGCATAAAGGAAGACCTCCTCACGATCCCCCTTGAGGAACGTTTCACCTACCATGCGGCAGAGAACGTGTTCTTCATCAACCTGGAAAACTACTATGTCAAAACCAGTGAAGATATCCAGAGGATGAAAGAGTTGGTGGGCAGCATCCTGGGACCTCTCGGCAAGAAGGTTCACACTATCGCCAACTATGACAACTTCAACGTCTCCCCGCATCTCATTGATGAATATGTAGAGATGGTGAAGTATGCGGCTGGGTTCTACGATAGCGTGACCCGCTACACTACCAGTACTTTTCTGAGGATGAAACTCGGCGATGAGCTCCGGAAGCGGGGAGTGGCTCCGCACATCTACGAAAGCAGGGAAGAGGCCCGAAGGGCGCTAGGTGGTTAAGCCAGCATAATCCCGGTAATCGTCACGGTCGTGGCGGCTTCGGCAGGTAACCAATTGCAGGTGGCAGCAATATTTGACATAGTTCCCATAAATCCTTGATTATCGATATATTTCTTGTAATACTTGTTGCGGATGCTTGTCCTCGCGGCTTTTCGCGACACAGGCCCGCGTGAATGACCTGATTACCATAGATATCTGAACAAAGGGGGGAGCGAGAATGACCAAAGCAGAAATCGTCGCAAAGGTGGCACAAGAGATCAAGATTTCAAAGAAAGCTGCAGGTAAGGCACTGGCCCTCGTTACGGATTCTATTGCCCAAAGCATCAGGAGAGGGCAGAAGGTCACCCTCGTCGGTTTTGGGACGTTCTCCGTGGTCCAGCGGAAGGCGAGGAGAGGCAGAAATCCTCAGACGGGCAAGGAGATCAAGATAGGCGCGAAGAAGGTGCCCAAGTTCACCGCAGGAGCCGCCCTCAAAGCAGCAGCTGAAGGAAAGGCTCCTGCCAAGAAAGCAAAAAAGAAATAGACGGGACGGGGGCGGGTCTTCGGGGCCCGCCTTTCCCCAGGGCTCAAGATTTCAAAGGCAAAGTGCGCAGCGGGGGGGTGGCTGCAGCCGAAAAAAACTGTCTCCGTCTCCGGCATCCTCAGGATTTTTTCAATCCGTTACTAATCTGTTACTCCCCTCATGACACTCCTTAAGCTAGGGAAGGAGATGTTCTGGACAGAGGCTCGTTCTCGAAGGGTTGCGCGCGCAAACTATCCGACTCGGCGAAATGGCAAACCATCAATCATTACTGATAATTAGTAGCTGATACGAGGAAAAATCGAGGAATCTAGAGTTGATTCAAGAAGCGGCTCTGGAGCCCTCCCCTCATGGCACATGCTCCCGGCCCCACGGAACATTCCCGCTGGATGTTGTATCGGGGTACGTCTTACGGTTTGGTCCATACGGCCAAGCCGAGTACCCTCAGTGCGTGCTGCACAATATAGCCACATTTGTCGCACGCGACAATTACGGTCGGTATGGAACGTCCACCCAGGGTGTACGTGCTCTTTTCTTCAAGAATGATAGAAAATTCGGCGACGACTTCAAATTGGGAGTTTCCGCAGCGAGGGCAAGGCCGGTCCGCCCCTTTTGAACTAAGCGCCTCGGATATTTCTTCTTTACGCTTCTGGTCCATGTCTCCTCCTTGGGTAGAGCCATACCCTGAAAATCAGCTGGTCATCCAGGCTAACTCCTGGAGAAAGTGCTGCCGAAAACCTCGCCGTCTTCACCAATGGCTTACCCTAAATATTACATCACCGATAGCACTACTTCATCACATATGACAAAATGTTTCGTCGTATTTGCCATTCTCAGGCAGGCTATCCTCGTCTATCATTGCTATCATTTGTTGAGTCCTTCGGCACGGTTTATGCCTTATGAAAGACATGAGGTGGTTGGAGGAGATACGAGTGAAGACGCGCAACCCCGAAGAGAAAAGGAAGTCATGGAACTTCTCGAGACAGCTCTATCAATCGGCGAACCAGAGAACTCTATTCGGCGCGTCTTCACTCGTATCATTCACCCTCTGCCGGCTTCACCCTGATCCTCTTTTGGGGATACAGCGTCCATCCCGGTGAACGGGAGCGAGACGCCCTGCTCATTCTCCGCCCCTTCAGGGAAAACCGGAATCGCGGAGGTGGTCATCTCGGTGGATAGCTGGTATCATGGGGGTGAAGAGGTAAACGTGGAAGCGCTCTTCGGAGGGCGGGAGGGGGGTTTCGCGGAATATGGAGCTTGCTCACGAAACCCTTGTGCGTGCTTATGAATGGGAGGCTGTCTCCGCTCCATCGAGCGCCCCCAAATCGTCAGGATGAAGGAGAAGAATCATGAGGCCGACAAACAGCTTCGCGGGGTCCTTGCTCACGGACCTTTATGAACTCACGATGGCCTACGGGTATTGGAAAAACGGGAAACACGAGGATAAGGCGGTGTTCGATCTTTTTTTCCGGAAGAACCCGTTCGGCGGCGAGTTCACGATCTTTGCGGGACTCGAGGAAGTGCTTCGCTCGCTGCATTCCTTCAGGTTCAGCGAGGCTGAAATAAGGTACCTCCGTAGCGGAATCGTCCTCGAAAAGAATGAATTGCAGTCCCGCTTCGAAACGGGCCTGAGGGACGGGCTGATCAGGCAAACGGCCCATGGGTTTGAGAGACTGCACCTGGACCGGTGGGGCGCCGAATTCTGGGATCCCATAGAATATCCCCAAGATGACCTGCGCGTGGAAGCACCTTTGGGTAATTGCGAGCCCTCCTTCTTTGAATGGCTCAAGAGTGTCGATTGCTCGGAGCTGAAGGTCTTTGCCCTTCCCGAAGGCACCATGGCCTTCCCTCGAATTCCCCTCATTCGCGTGGAGGGGCCCCTCGCGCTTGCCCAGATGCAGGAAACGCTATTCTTGAACCTGACGAACTTTCCCAGCCTGATGGCCACCAATGCCGCCCGTTTCAGACTGGCGGTAGGTCCGGATAAGGGACTGATAGAATTCGGTCTTCGCCGCGCACAGGGACCGGACGGTGGAATTTCGGCTTCCAGATACGCCTACATGGGCGGCTTCAACGGTACGAGCAACGTGAAGGCAGCGCAGCTGTTCGCCATTCCCGTCAAGGGAACCATGGCCCATTCCTATGTTTCCTCGTTCTTACGGCTTGACGAAGTGAGGGAGCGCCTCCTTACCGGGCCGGACGGTAAAGAACACGACTTTCTTGATATCGTGCTGGAATATCGCAGGCAACTCGGTTACGACGGAACGAACGAGGGAGAGCTTGCAGCATTCATCTCCTATGCTCAGGCCTTTTCCGATGGTTTCCTGGCCCTTGTCGACACGTACGATTCGATGCAATCGGGCGTGCCGAATTTTATCTGCGTGGCCCTGGCCCTCATCCGGATAGGGTACAGACCGGTCGGTATCAGGCTGGATTCAGGCGACCTTGCCTATCTTTCAAAAGAGGCGAGGAGACTGTTCAAAGAGATAGAGAGAAGATTCTCCATTGATTGGTTCGGTAGCACCTCAATTCTCGCAAGCAATGACATCGAGGAGGCAACCCTGCTGTCGCTCAGGCAGGAGGGGCACGAGATAGACGTCTTCGGCATTGGAACTCACCTGGTCACCTGCAGGGCCCAGCCGGCCCTCGGGTGCGTCTACAAGCTCGTGGCCATTAACGGCCGCCCTCGGATCAAATTATCCGACCAGCCCGACAAAATGACGATTCCCGGAGTGAAGGACGTTTACCGGCTCGTCGGAGAGCATCAGTATCCGGTCCTCGATCTCATGACCGAGGCTGGGCAGCCGGAGCCGAAGGCCGGTGAGAAAATCCTCTGTCGCCATCCCTTCAGCGAGACAAAGCGCGCCTACGTCACGCCGGTAAAGGTTGTCTCTTTGCTCAGATGTGTCTGGGACGGACGGCAGACCTTCTCTTTTCCGCAGCTCGATGAGATCAGGGATTACGTTCTCGACCAGATCGAGTTGATGCGGCCCGATCACATGAGGACGGTCAATCCCACCCCCTACAAGGTGTCGGTAAGTGAGGATCTCTATCGTTCTATCCACGAGCTGTGGATGCGGGAAGCCCCTGTGGCGGAGATCGGTTAGAGAACCGGGGCCACAGGAGGTCAGGCAGGCGAGCGAAAGGATTGGTCTATGTTGCCCCTTTCGCGGCCTTGTCGAATCCATAGGCCGACAGCATCTTTCTCAGCTCCTCCCCCTGCACCATCTCCTCCTCGGTCAGGCGGTGGGCCAGATCGTCCAGCACCTTCCTGCGCTCCGAGAGGATCTTCCGTACCCTTTCGTGAGCCTCGGCCATCACCCGGGAAACCTCCTCATCGATCTGGGTTGCTTTTGTCTCGCTGTACGGCTTGCCGGGGGAGTAATTCTCCGGGAGGAACACGGGCTGGCGGGGACGCTCGTAGGTGACCGGTCCCAAAAGATCACTCATGCCGTACTCGGCTACCATAGCGTGGGCAATGTCCGTCGCACGCTGGAGGTCATTTTGGGCCCCCGTGGAGATATCGCCGAATACGAGCTCCTCCGCCACCCGGCCGCCCAGGAGAACCGCAAGCTGGTCGAGGAGCGCGGGGCGCGTCATGAGGTAACGGTCTTCCGTGGGCCGCTGCTGGGTGTAGCCGAGGGCAGCTACCCCTCGGGGGATGATGGAGATCTTGTTGACCGGGTCTGCATACTTCACCGATTCGGCTGTGATCGCATGACCAGCCTCGTGAAAGGCCACGATCTCCTTGTCCTGAGCACTCATCACCCTGTTCTTCTTCTCCAATCCTCCCACCACCCGGTCGATTGCCTCGTCAAACTCCGCGGGTCCCACCGCCTGTTTGTTCTTCCTGGCGGCAAGCAGAGCGGCCTCATTGACGAGGTTGGCCAAGTCCGCCCCTACAAACCCTGGGGTGAGGGCCGCGATCTTGCGGAGGTCGACGTCAGGACCCAAAAGCACATGACGAGAGTGGACTTTCAGGATAGCTTCCCTTCCGTTGATATCGGGACGGTCGACCACAACCTGCCGGTCGAACCTCCCCGGCCGCAGCAGCGCTGGATCCAGGATCTCCGGCCTGTTGGTGGCCGCCATGATGATGACTCCCGTGTTCGATTCGAACCCATCCATCTCCACGAGGAGCTGGTTGAGCGTCTGCTCCCGTTCGTCATTCCCTCCGATGACGTTAATGCCCCTGGCCTTCCCCAGGGCGTCTAGCTCGTCGATGAAGATGATACAGGGCGCCTGGCCCTTCGCCTGGGAGAAGAGGTCGCGCACCCGGGATGCCCCCACGCCGACAAACATCTCCACGAATTCGGAACCGCTGATGCTGAAGAAGGGTACTTTCGCCTCTCCTGCCACGGCTCTCGCGAGAAGAGTCTTGCCCGTCCCCGGAGCGCCGACGAGAAGAACCCCCTTCGGAATCCTCCCACCCAGTCTCTGAAACTTCTCCGGGCTTTTCAGGAACTCAACGACTTCCTGGAGCTCTTCCTTTGCCTCATCAATCCCCTCAACATCTGAGAAATCGACCTTCGTCTCGTTCTCCGCGAAGACCCTGGCTTTGCTCTTGGCGAACGACATGACCCCCGCGCCGGGCCCCATCTTCCTCATCGCGTAGCGCCAGATCAGGACCATGATGCCGATGGGAACGATCCAGGAGAGGAGACTGCTCAGGAATTTGCTCTCGTACCGTCCTGAATAGTCGACCTTGCGGTCGTCCAGCTCTTTCACGAGACCGGGATCGTCGACCCGGACCGTGATGAACTGCTGGGCCGGCTTCTTTTCCTTTGCTTTCAACGTTCCCGTGATGTTGTCAGGGCCGATGGTGAGTTTATCGACGCTGCCCTGGGCCAACTCCTGCTTGAACTGGCTGTACGGTATATTTTCTGCTTTTGGGGTAAGATAGTACTGCTCCAAGGCAATGATCAGGACCATCATGATCACAAAATACCAGATGCTGAAGTGTGCCTTGGGCGGCAGGCCGTCCTTTTTACCCTGTGTAGTTCGGGGATTGAAGAGGAAGCGCACCCTATCCATCACGCTGTTCTCTGGTTCCTTTTTTTCACCTGACGCCATATCTCCCTCGCATGTGTGGCCAAATCCTGACAGGATAGCCATCTCACTCCAGAGCTATGTTTCACCGCGTTCGTACATAGATGTTCTAGGCCCTAAACCCGATTGTCGGTTACGCACTCTCATCCATTCTCACGATTCTACGTCCACCTGTCAAGTCTGCTATCTATGACCAGAGCCTCCGCAGTCGAAATATCACGTTACGTCACTTCTCAAGCGTTGGAACACCGCCAGAATCCCAACATGCCTCCAATAGCACACCAGCCCCAAAGGCACGACTGGCCATCCCGGGAGGGACCTACCGAGGGCTTTGGTGGCCTGTCGGACCACTAACGTCTCGGAATCTGCATCTTAAGACGAGGCTACTTCTCCTCCGAGATCTTCCTCTCGAATTCCTCCCAGAAAGCCGAATCGGGCTTCCTCCAGTAGGGGCCCCATCCTTTCGCAAACAGACCCTCCACCTCCTTGAGGAGCCGCTTCCAGGCAGGGCCGTATTCATAGGTCAGGACGTCCTCGAGGAAGGGGACCAGGGCCCCCAGCCTCTCCTTCGGCAGGTAAGCCCGGGCACCCAACTCTATCGACTTCTTCAAGGCTTCGGCCGAGAAAGCGTGGGCGGTGAGCATCACGGTGGGTATCGGATAGGGACGGGCAGCTGCGTGCCGGAGAAGATCAAAACCCCGGACGCCCATGATATCCAGGATGACGAGATCGTAGCTCCACGTGGTCAAAAGATCGAAGGCTTCTTGGTAGGTGGTGGCCGTGTCCACCCTGCTCTTCGGAGCAGCCGACTTGATCTCTTCCTTCAACACCTCGAGCACATCGGGTTCATCGTCCACAGCGAGAATTCTCTTATGGTTTAAGACCGATTCTGGCATATGCTCCCCCTTCGCACGCGACAAGTCAAATGACCGCGCATGAATAGATGGCGGGCTCGGAAACTCGCGGTTTTCTGTACGATTATTCGCTCGCCCCGATCGAAAAGTCAACAGAAAAGGGAGCCAAACAATGCGAAACAATAATGTATGTCAAACAATAATTTATGTTAGGAAAGTTTCATTGATCGAGCCATTAGACCAATTGCAGTGGTATTCTATGCCCGGCCGGTAGGATGCTTCGTGTGCGGCAACGATCCAAAGAGATGCGGAAGCGCCCCTATCTCGACGACGGAACCCCCTCTCCGATCACTACATCGCACATCCCCTCGACACGGGGAACGAAGGCGTACACGTTAAAACCGAAGGGCTTGTCCGTTAGCTTCTTGCTCTTCACTTCGACCTCAGGTACTATCCAGCTATCACCCTCTGCGATCCCGTATAGACGTTGCCCCTTCCTTTTCGGGCAAAACCAATGAGAGTGAGATTGATCCTCGCGGCCAAGTCGATGGCCAACGACGTGGCAATTGAGATGCCGACGAGGACTTGGGCACCGCTTCTGCCTGTCTTCTGAACCATCTCATAGGTGAGCCGCGATGTGGCCACCACAACCATGGCTTCATCAATCCTGCCTTCGGCGACGAGCCTACCCACGGCCTTGTCCACGGCGTTGTGCCGGCCCACGTCTTCAGCGAAGGCGATAAGCTCGTAGTCTCTGTCGAAGATCCCCGTTGCATGAGTTCCACCTGTTTGGGAGAACACGAGCTGACGGGCTTCCGCCTCCCTGATCATGTCGTCGATCCGGGAAACGGGCATTCTGAAGGAGTCGTCGCACCTCTCGAGGCGGCTGCAGATATCCGCAACCATCTCTTTGCCGCAGATGCCGCAACTGGAATAGGCAGGCAGCACCCTTCCTTTGATTTTGAGCCCTTTTTCGGCTAGTCTCTTTTGGTCCAGCGTGATCTCCACGCGATTCCCCGTCCCTTCTTCGCAGTAGCGGACGAGAAGCACGTCCTGCATGGAATCGATAATTCCCTCCCCGAAGCAGTATCCGAGGGCGAGCTCCATTTCTTGACCGGGCAGCCGCATTGTCATATAGTACGGATCACCGTTGACATAGATTTCCAGGGGTTCTTCGACGACCACCCGGTCATCAAAGAAGCTTATCGCTTCTTTCTGATAGCGTCTGATCACTAAGGGACTTTCCGCTTTCCCCACATGGGTCTCCTTCTCATTAGGCTAGCTTCGTCACCTTCACGAGGTGATCGAGGGGGGCACAGGTAGGATCAAAATCGGTGAACCACAATTCTATGAGGGAGTTGAGGTTGACCGCCTTGCAATAGGCTATCGGTTGCCCCTTGGCCCAACGGCCGGACGTGCCCATGATGGCCAAGGTTTCCCGGTGCTGGCCTTTCCGGACCTGAAGCACTCCTCTGACCTTGAGGCCCCTCCACGATTCTACTTCTACACGGTCTCCCGATTCAAGGCCCTTTTTTGCCGCCGCATCGGTATTCATAGTGACGAAGTATGTGAAGGGGCTCATGTTACTCGCCTCGACGATCCAGGGCCGCTCCGCCGTGTTCGTGTTGACGCTGCATGGCGTGGCCCCAGGAAAAGAATAGAGGTCGAACTGTAGCTCTGCCTTCTGGGCCGGGACGGGATACCAGCGGGGTACGGGCACGTAGTACTCCCGTGCGATGGCGCCGTCGAGGCCTGCCTCCCTGGTAATCGCCTGCGTCTTCTCTTTCAGGTCGATGAGCAACTCCCAGTAGATCTGAGACCTCACGTTCTTGAAGCAGTCGGGCAGCAGATCTTTACACGTCATTGTGCCGTCGCTTCTGCGCAACTCTGCCTCTCGATGGGTAAAGGTTGTGTCTCGTGCACGGTTGCGCGTGCGTCAAGAACATGTTAGCATCGGGTCCTTAGGTGATCAAGATGAATAGGAAGGCTGGCAACTATCGCGGGCAGCGACCTATGAACTTGTAATGCTCTTTCTCATGGTAATCGACATCCTCAGCCTTTATGCGAGAAGCTCTCTTTGCAGGTGCCATCGATAACGCCGGCCCGCTCAAACAAAGGAATTACGCAAACAGCGTTGCGGCTTGACATCGCACCCCTTCTTGGCTATACTTCGGATATCCACAGGAGGTAGTAACATGGTGACGAAAATCCAGAAATGGGGTAATAGCCAGGGGTTGCGTCTTGCCAGACAGGTGCTTGAGGACGCTCATATTTCTGTTGGCGACGATGTTGACGTCACCGCGAAGGACGGCCTCATTGTCATTGCTCCGGCGAGACGTGTCCGTGGAAGGCAGAGCTTGAAAGAACTCGTGTCGCGCATTCCCAAGAACTACGAGACAGCGGAAACGGATTGGGGCACGCCCGTGGGGAGGGAGGTCTGGTAAATGAAGGCGCATGTTCCGAAGAAGGGGGACTTTATCGCCGTCACCTTTGACCCGCAGTCAGGTCACGAGCAAAAAGGGCGTCGCCCTGCGCTCGTCGTAAGTAACACCCTGTTCAACGGACAAACCGGCCTTGCCATTGTCTGTCCCCTGACCAAGACGGACTGGGGTTATCCTTTCCATGTAGCCATCGCCGATAACCCAAAGGTGAAGGGATTCGTCATGGTCGAACAGGTCAAGTCCATCGATTTCCGTGCGCGTCAAGCCAAGCTCGTCGGAAAGGCTTCCGATCATCTGCTCGACGAAGTGCTGTCCATACTTGATGCGTGCATCTATTGAAGGCTGAACAGGCCAGCGCACGGCAATCCTCTTGGCCGTCCGGTAACGGTGAGAATGAAGTCCGTAAATCGTATCTCGCACCTTATCAAGGCTCAGATGGGGGGATATGGCGCGGGAGTATCGTCGGGCATTTCCTCAAACACTTCTACGGCCCTTCTCAAATCTGATGCCTCTGCAGGGCTTAACCATCCCGCATAGTTTCTAATAACCTGCTCCCGGTTCTCGATCAGACCCAACTTCGTATTCAGTGCGGGTGGTATCCTGACGTTTATGGACACTGCAGCCTCCATTATCTCTCATATTCATTGTAACGCACTACACGCCCCGTCGCAATGCTCCGTATCGTGCATGCTCCTTCCTTAACCGTGATTTCCAATCGTCCGATAAATTGTCACACTTTCAATCGTGAATCGATAATCCGTAAAGAAAAAAGACAGAGCCAGTCAGGCCGCTGCATTACAATTACGGAAACAGGGGTGACAAGACTCTCAAGACCATCACAATCAAAGGAAACTCGACACATGCCTTCAAACGTGATTGCCAAAGCCGTCGGCGAGATAAGGATCACCACCTCTCAGCTTGAAGCCGGCCTGAAGTGCCTCACTAAATGCTTTCTTCTGTCCCACGGTGAACAGGGATCGGCAATGCTTACGCCAACTGGGCCCGCTCTCATAATGAGTCTTACCAAGCTAAGGCGGTCGAACGCTTGATAGCCTGAACCGGGGTAGCGGACGCAGCCGAAGTGACCGACGCTAGGAACCTTTCATCGACCGGGTGGCGGCTGGCAGTGAACATGAAGGCACACTGGCGCAACATCGAATCCGCCATCCCCGTGATAGGGCGCGTGTCAGAAGGGCAAGGCAAGTCTGAACACCTTATTCCTGTATGATTCGTGAGCGCCAATACGCATGGATACTCATCACGGAAGACCCGGCGATGCGGTTGAAGTACCTCAAGCTGAAAAACCTCAGGGGAGGAAAGCGGGCCACCATCGCCATCGCGAGAAAGCTCCTCCTCGTGATCAGGCGCATGCTCCTCGATAATGTGCCGTATCGGATGACGGCCCCGGCTGCGTGAGAAACAACGAGAAACTGTCGGTATAGGAAAAAGATGACAAGAATCCCTTATGATATCGAATTGACCGCGGCTGCGCCTTGTGACCGGGTAAAGATCACGTTTCGTAGAATGCGGCAATTTGAGTTCCACCGGATAAGAATCATGTCGGCGGTACCCACGGGACCGACCACGGAAAGCAGGCTGGGGGATACTTACACATGACAGGCTCGCGCTCCGGCCACGGACTCTGAAAGGTCGTTGGCCTCGCGCTCGCGGGCGAGAAGAAGATGCCCGTGAAGGTGAGAGGGAGAGAGCAAAAAAACGAAAAACTTTTGTCTAGGCCTTGACAATCTACATTGCAGGTGCTGTAGGTAATTTGGCTCTGGCGGCCT
>Ga0187770_10000830_pt1 | contig 15659 bp, 14 predicted proteins | sample 0116_SJ02_MP02_2_FD_133154 | JGI IMG/M metagenome (GOLD analysis project Ga0187770, IMG submission 133154) | Tropical peat soil microbial communities from peatlands in Department of Meta, Colombia - 0116_SJ02_MP02_20_MG | ecosystem: Environmental > Terrestrial > Soil > Wetlands > Peat | place...
ATCACCGTGTAGGTGATCTCCAGGGGGATGTGGTACTGGAACTGGCGGGGCATCTCGTCGCTGCCCCGCCGCCGGTAGGCGACGATCGACCAGATGATCAGCACCGCCACGATCACGCCGACGACGATGGCGGCGATGAAGGTGCCGGCGTAGAGCCTGAAGGTGTCCTGGGCCTGTGACGAGTTGCCACGGAAGCCGAAGAAGGTCGGGACCTGGCATCCGCCGAGGAGGAGGGGGAGGGCGACGGCCGCGACGAGGGCCAGCCGCCGGCGTGCGCGGGCCCGCATGGGGGTGCTTCCGTCGGTGCCTGGGGCGTTCACGGGCGAGACCTTAGCCAACCCGTGTCCGAGAGTAGTAGTTGACACCGAGGGCTCAGCCGGCGCTCGGGGCTGGCTCCTCGGAGGTACGGGAAGCCCAGGTGAAGACCCCTTTGGCCATGGTCGAGGTGGCGACACGGGCGCACGTCGCGAAGACCGCGGCCCGGACCCGGTGCACGCCCGGGTCGCCGGGCTCCGCGAGGGCCGCCGTCTCCGCCAGTCGCGCCGCCAGCCGGAGCGCGGTCGGGAACGGGACCTCGGAGGGCGCCGTCCCCTCGCCCGCCGCCCGGACCTCCTCGTCGGCCACGGCCAGGAGCGCGAGCGCCCGCTCGGCCAGGGCGTGCGCCCCGCCGGCCAGGGCGGCGAGCTCCTGGGCCAGGGCCGCCTCGGGGGCCGGCTTCAGGCTGGCGGGGTTGCCGTCCCACCATCCGCCGAATTGGCGCCAGACGTTGTGCACCACGAACTCGGGCTCGTCGTAGACCGGCTGCAAGTAGGGGCGGTCCAGCAGGTGGGGCGGCACGCTGACCCCGTGGACGACGTCGTCGAGGCGGGCTCCCTCGTTCATGAGGGCGAGGGTCTGGTCCACGAGCGACTCGAGCAGCTCGGCGGTGTCGGTCAGGGCCTGGCGGATGCGCTCGACGCCGAGGACGGGAAAGCCGTGGCCCGGCAGCAGCACCTCGGGCGACAGCGCGGCCATCTCGCGCAGCGCGGCGGCCCATTCCCGGGGATAGCGCTGCACCTTCTGCGGGTTGCCGGCGTTGGGGGACGCCCAGATGAAGAGGTCCCCGCAGCACAGCACACCGTGGGCGGGCACCCATGTCCAGGTGTGGTCGTCGGTCTCGCCCCTGGCGTGGTGCAGCTCGAAGGACAGCGCGCCGATCTCGAGCTCGAGCCGCCGTTGGTAGGTGCGGTCGGGGTAGCGATAGTCGACGGGCCACTGCAGGCCCGGCACGTCGAACTGGCGCCGGTTGACGACGGCGTTGTAGCCGGCCGTCAGGACGTAGCGGTCGAAGCGGGCCGGCAGGGCCTCGTGGGCGACCACGGTGGGCTCGGGCCAGCCCTTGTCGGCTGCCTCGGCCTCCCAGACCGGGACGCCGAAGACATGGTCGATGTGCCCGTGCGAGTAGACGGCGGTGTGCAGCCGCAGCGGCGACCAGCTGCGGAGGGTGTCGTGGACGGCCTCGGCCACGAACACCGAACCCGTGTCGATCAGGACGAGGCCGTCGCCGGTGGCGAAGGCCGACACGTTGGCGAACGAGGGGACGAAGGCGACGCCCGTGTCGACCTCGGCGATGCCGCCGAGATGGCCGCCCACCGGGTGCAGCGAGGTGATGTCGATCTCGCCGCGCCAGAGCCGGTCCGCGATGTCGAGGACGTCGTCGGGCATCGGCCGCAGCCTACGGAACGGGCCGGTCCTGCGCCGTGTCCTCTTCCCCGGCGCGCCCGCCGCTCATGTCGCGCCGGCCTTCTCGCCGCGTCGGGCCCGGCGCGAATAGTCGGTCAGCGTCGCCAGCCGCAGCCAGCCGACCGCGGCGAATTCGGCGAGGAGGATGCCGGTGACGTCGGGTCGCAGTGCCGGGAGGACCGGCGCGAGCGCCAGGCAGCACGCGACGGCCACGTCGAGGACGGCGTGGACCCTGGGTGGGCAGAGCCGCCGCACGGCGAGCGGTCCGGGACCGGTCAGGGCCAGCAGGCCGAACGCGACGCCGGCGCCGACGAGGAGCCGGCCGTGGGCGACGTGGACCGACGACGTGACCAGCGCGACGGCCAGCGCATACTCGGCCAGCTGGTGGAGGAGGAGCGGGATCGGACGGCGCCGGCGGCGATCCGCCCCGGGCCGATCCGCCCCGGGTCGATCCGCCTCGGTGGCGATGGCCTACGCCTTGGAGTTGGCCGAGCCGTCGCTGTCGGCCGCCTTGGCGCCCTTGTCGGACGCGGCGGCCTCGGCGTCGCTCTGCGCGCCCTCCTCGATGCCCTTCTTGAACTCGTGCGACGCCGACCCCAGGGACCGGGCCAGCTTCGGGAGCTGGCTGCCCCCGAAGACGAGCAGGACGACGACGAGGACGATGATCAGGTCGTAGGCGCTGAAGATCTCGGCAAGCATGCCTGGACTCTCGTTTCCGGCCCCCGGGAAGCGGGCCACTCCGGAAAGGTTAGACCTCGCCCGCCGCCGTGGGCATCAGCCCGGGCGGGGCGTGTCAGCCGGCCAGGAGGACGCCCAGCACCAAGGCGGCCAGCGATGCCAGCGACGACACCGCCCCCCAGGCCGCCAGCCCCGCCTTCGTCGTCGATCGCTGGTGCGCCAGCGCGCCGACGCCGGCCAGGGCCACGACCGCGATCTTGACCCCGAGGACGACCTTCCAGGTGGTGGAGGCGCCGGACGCGACGGCGGACACGTTCCAGAACCCGGTGACCACGACGAGGGCGTAGGCCGGCCATTGGACCCGGGCGAAGGCCCGGGCCAGCGTGCCGGGCGCGTCGGGGCCGAGGCGTCGGGCCGTCGGGACCAGCCCGGCCATGGTGACCTGTCCCCCGACCCACACGGCGGCGCCGAGGACGTGGAGCGAGAGACGCAGCGTGTCGAGGGCCGGGGCGAGGCTCTGTGCCGACGCCGGCATCACGCCTCCGACGCGGTCGAGCCGGGCGCCCACCGCGGTCCGCCGGAGGTCACCTGCCCTGCCAGTTGGGCTTGCGCTTCTCGGCGAAGGCGACCGGCCCCTCCATGGCGTCCGCCGAGGAGAAGACGGCGGCCACCGCCTCGGCGTTGAGCTTCCACGCCTCCTCGTCGGTGAGATCGGCGGCCTCGCGCATGACGCGCTTGGTCCAGCGCACGGCGAGCGGCGCGTTGTCGGCGATCTCGTCGGCCAGCGCGATCGCCTCGTCGATCAGCTTGTCGGCGGGCACGACGCGGTTGACGAGGCCCAGCTGCAGGGCCCGGGCGGCGTCGATCGGGTTGCCGGTGAGGCCGAGCTCCATGGCGACGGCCCGCGGGAGGCGCTTCGGCAGCCGGAAGAGCCCGCCCGCCCCGGCCACGAGCCCGCGCTTGGCCTCGGGGATCCCGAAGGTAGCGTGGTCGGCGGCGACGACGAGGTCGCACGCCAGCATGATCTCGCAGCCGCCGGCCAGGCAGGTGCCGTTGACGGCGGCGATGATCGGCTTTGGGAATTGGCGCTGGGTGATGCCGCCGAACCCGCCCGACGCCCCCATGATGTCCCCACCCTCGCCGGATGCGAAGGCCTTCAGGTCCATGCCCGCCGAAAAGGACTTGTCCCCGGCGCCGGTCAGGATCACGACCCAGCAGTCGTCGTCCCCGGCCAGCGCGTCGAAGGCGGCGGAGAGCCCCTTGGTCACCTCGCCGTTGATGGCGTTCCGGGCCTCGGGGCGGTTGATCGTGAGGATCTCCACGTGCCCCCGGCGCTCACGTTCGACTGCCGACATCTCTGCCTCCGTTCGCAGGATCGGTTGTGGCTCGGGCGCCCTGCATCTTGCCCGCCGCGCCACGACCGGGGCGAGTCCGTGCTCAGGTCTCCACGCGGTACCTGGGCTGGGCCCCCCAGACCCGGACCGTCGTGCCGACGAGGTCCCGGTCCGCCAGCGCGGCGAGGTCGGTGTCGGCCGCTGCCGCGGCCACGTGCCGTCCGTCCTCGAGTCGGGCGATCACGGGCGCGGCGAGGGGGACGCCGCCGGGCCCGTAGGCGATGGTGGCGCCGACGACCTCGGCGAGCAGGCTTCCGCTCGGGGCGTCGTCGAGGACGGCGGCCACCGGCACCGCGCTGTCGTCGATGGCCGCCTGGGCCGCGGCGGTGTCGGCGACGACGAAGCCGCCGGGCGGGGGGGTGGCGGAGTAGACGCCGGCGGCGTGCTTGGTGGCGTACCAGCCCAGCCCCGTCACCAGCCCGGTGCCGCCCGTCTCGCGCAGCCGGTCGGCCATCGTGGCGATGGCGTGGAGGGTGTAGTTGTTGCCGGGGCCGCCGAAGTAGGGCAGGCCTCCGGTCACGGACAGGCCCCGATCGTCGTCGAGGGCGACGCCGATGGCCTCGGCCGCCATCTCGACCGCGCACGGGAAGCAGGAATAGAGGTCGAACGCGTCGAGGTCGTCGACGCCCACCTCGGCCGCCGCCAACGCGGCGGTCACCGCGGCGGCGATGCCCGGGGACCGGCCGAGGTCCGGCCGCGCGCTCGGGAACCAGACGTCGGCCACCGATGCGCCGGCGCGCACGAACACCGCCTGGTCGGCCAGGCCGGCGGCGCGCGCCGTCCCGAGCGAGGTGACCAGCACGGCGGCACCCTGGTCGACGCCGAGGACCGCGCACAGCCGCTTGGGATAGGGCTCGCTCACGAGCCGGTTGTCGGCCGACACGGTCGCCAGCTCGTCGGCGCTGCGGGCCTCGGGGAACCAGGCACAGGGGTGCGTCGCCGCGACCCGGGTGAACGGCGCCATCACCGTGCCCAGCACGGCCCGGTGCTCGGCCGGGCTGCGCCCGGCGCGGTGGGCGATCGCGCTCTCGAAGAGCGCGTAGACGTTGACGGGGGCCACCAGGCCGGCGGCCAGCTCGGCGTCGCCCATTCCCGGCCGGTCGTCGCCGACGACGGGATCCGGCGCGTGCGCCGGCGCGTCGCCGGCGCACGGGGTCCGCGCCGGCGGGGAGCCCACGGCCTCCGACCCGGTCTGCGCCCGGCGCCGGGCCTGCATCGAACGCTGGGCCTCGGCCCCCGCCACCAGCACCACGTCGGCCTCGCCGGCCGCGACCGCACGCGCCGCGCGGGTGACGAGCGTCTGCGGGGAGTTGCCGCCGATCGTGGACACCTCGGTGCGCGCCGGCTCCATCCCCAGACGGCGCGCCAGCATCGTCGCCGGCGCCGTGCCCGCCGGGGTCAGCATGTGCACCACCGAGACGACGTCGACCCGGTCGCGCAGTTCCTTGGCCGAGCCGAGGGCCGTGTCCGCGGCGCGTGCCGCGAGGTCCAGGGCGCCGACGACGTCGGTGCGCTCCACCGCCTGGCCGGTGGCCACGATCACGGGCAGGCGGTCGTCGGGCACGGTGCGGGCAGGGGATCGAGGCTCAGCGGGGCAGGAGCCCGTTGAGCAGCAGGGAGACGACGAAGTCCGCCACGACGGCCGCGCTCAGGCCGTCGTCGGTGACCACGCGGCGGTGCGCGATCTGGCCGACGAGCGCGGCGACGGAGAAGGCGACCATCCGGGGCGGCGCGTCGATGATCTGGCCGCGCCGCTGCGCCTCTGCGATGACGACCTCGATGTCGCTGATGAAGCCCTCGTAGATGCCGAAGAGGTGCTTCTCGAAGCGGTCGCCGAGCGCGTACGAGTCGCGGAACAGCAGCTTGACCACGGCGCGGTCGGACTCGAAGAACTCGAACGTGGCCTGCACCGCGGCCCGGAAGGGGGCCTCGGGGACGCCCTTCGCCGGCGTCGTCGTCAGCGCCTCGGTGACGTGGGATCGCAGGGCCTGGCCCTCCACCTCCATCAGCGCGTGGAAGAGCGCGTCCTTGGAGTCGAAGTACCAGTAGATGGACCCGTACGACAGCTTCGCCACTTTGGCGATGTCGGCGATGGTGGTGGCGTGGTAGCCCTTGCGGGCGAAGACCTTCTTGGCCGCGGCCAGGATGTCGAGCCGGCGGCCCTCCTTCTCCTCGTCGCTGATGGCCCGCCGCACCGCCCGCGCCGGGCGGGCCGGGGATCTCGCCGGGGTGGTGGCCGCCATGCCGGCAACGTACCAAAACTCCAGACTGACGTATCAGTCAACGAGATCGGGCCGGCGCGCAGGGCGCGTGTCGCTCAGGGGCGCGTGCCGACCTCGGCGTGGGCGCTCTTTCGCAGGAGCCAGCGTCCTGTCGTCTCCCACCGCGAGGCACGCCGGCGCTCGAGGACGATCTCGGCGTCGGCCAGCTCGCTGTTGGTGCAGGTGGCGGTGTCCCCGTCGGGATCCGCGTACTGGACCGCGACCGAATGGGCCGCGGGCAGCGTCACATCGGCCCGCAGCCGCCAGCGCCCCACGGTGCCCTCCACGCTCCAGGTCGGCAGCCCCAGCCGGGCCCGGAAGAACGGCGCGGTGAGCAGCGGGTCGCGGGGCCAGTCCGTGCCGCCGAGCCGCAGCTGCAGCAGCGTGAGCGGCGGCATCCGCTCCAGGCCCGACGAGCGGCCCACGGCGCTCACGATCTCGAGCACGTCGCCGGCCCCGAGCTCGGCGTGGAGCCAGGCCCAGCGGTTGGCGTTCCCGTGGCCGTAGATGTGGGCCAGGTTCCCGCGGGCGTCCTCGGTGAGCTCGAGCGGGGTGCCGTCCACGGTGATCGAGCCCGAGCACGACGCGCTGGGGATGGGCACCACCTGCGCCGCCGGCAGCACCTCGCGCTCCCATGCCCACGCCGGAAAGGTGAACAGGCCGGGCGCGCCGTCGCCGTGGAGCCCGAGGTCCCATTCGACCGGGCCCGCCCGCCCGCGCAGCCCGGGCGGCGCCAGGACGACGCCCGACGTGCTGGGCAGGGGCCCTGCCAGCCGCGCCGGGGGCATCGGTTCGGGGCCGTAGCGGGCGACGACGGGTGGGTGGTGCGCCGGGAAGGCGGTCACGATCCCGTGGACGAAGGCGCCGCCGTCGACGGGCGACACCAATTCGTGGTGCAGCCAGAACCCGGTGTGCGCCGTGGGATCCGACACGGTCGCGTACCAGACCTCGAGCCGGCCGCGCTGTCCGCGCCAGCGAGGGGAGACGGCGTCGACGGACCGCCCGACGCGTGGGCTCGGGGTCGGCCCGACGCCGGGGTCCTGGCTCCGTGCAGTGCGCGACACGGCCCTCCCTCCGTCGCGGCAGTCTACGGCCGCGCCCACGACCGTGCCATGCTGGCCGACGTGCCCCGTTCGGAGCGTCCGACGCCCACCGGCGTCGAGCGCCCGCTGGTGCCGGCCGAATTCCGCTTCGGCGTGGCGACGGCGGGCTTCCAGGTCGAGGGCGGGTTCAACGGCCCGGGCGAACCGGCCAACAACTGGCTGGCATGGGAGCGTGCCGGACGGGTCGAACCCTCGGGGATCGCGGTCGATTTCTGGCACCGCTACGAGGAGCTCCTCGACCGGACGGCGCGCATGGGGTGCGACGCGTTCCGGATGAGCGTCGAGTGGGCGCGCGTCGAGCCGCGCCCCGGCGACGTCGACGAGGGCGCGCTCGACCACTACGCCCGGATCCTCGACGCGTGCCACGAGCGCGGTCTGCAGCCGTTGGTCACGCTCCTGCACTTCGTGCATCCGGTCTGGCTGGGCGAGGACTTCTGGCTGTCGGACGAGTCGCCCGACCGCTTCGCCGCGTGGGTGGAGCTGGCCGTCGCCCGGCTGGCGTCGAGGTGCCGCCACTGGGTGACGCTCAACGAGATCAACGTGATCGGCCTCGGCTCCTACCTGCTCGGCATCTTCCCGCCAGGCCGGCGGGGCGCGGCACGCGAGATGGCGCGGGCGCTCGATCACGTGGTGGCCGCCCACGTGCGCGGGTACGAGGTCATCCACCGCATCCAGCCCGACGCGATCGTCACCACCAACAACGCCTCGATGAGCCTGTACGAGCTCGACCGGCTGGTGGTCGACGTGCTCCTCTCCCGCGCCGCCGGCGTCGAGCGCGACCGCGTCGGTGCATGGCTCGAACGGCGCCGGCGCGACTGGTACGGCGCGGTCGGCGAGCCCGGCGGCCTCGAGCGCGCGTTGCGGCGGCTGTCGGCCCGCGTGACCGAGGGACAGGGGGACCGGCGGCGCTCGCTGGCAGACGCCGTGCCCCGGGCGCTGGCCGCCGTGTGGGACAGCCCGCACGAGCGCACGCTCGACGTCGTCGGCATCGACTACTACGACCCGACGGTCGCCCACCACGCGCGCCTGCCGGGGCGGCGCACCGCCGGCGGCCGCTCCTGGGTGCCGGCGGCCGACCTGTGGGACGACCTCGTGGACCCCGGCGGGCTGGCCACCTACTGCCGGGCGAACGCCGCCGGGGGACTCGGGCTGTGGGTCGTGGAGAACGGCCTGTGCAACCGGGTGCGGCGCGGCCGGAGCTGGCCGCGGCTCGACGGATGGGACCGGCCTCGGTACCTGACGGCCAACCTCGCCGCGCTCGTCGACGTGGCCGAGGCCGGGGTGGCGGTGGGCGCGTACTACCACTGGACGCTCGCCGACAACTACGAGTGGGGGAGCTACGAGCCGCGTTTCGGGATCTTCGGCGTCGACCGCGAGCGCGGCGTGCGGGTCCTCGACACCGACGCCATGGGGGCCGACACGGCCGGTGCCTACCGCCGCGTCATCGAGGGCCTCCGCCAGGGGGACCGCACCGTGCTTGAGGCACGGCCGGGGCCTTGAAAGCCCAGGTCGACGGCTTTTCGGGAAATTGCCTCAAGGTCGGGACGGCACCTGCCGATGCCTCGGTGGGCGCAGTCCCTAGCCCGTCACGGACGCCACACCTGCCGACAAGGAAGTCAGCACATGAGCACGGTCAACCTCCTGGTCGGCCGCCAGCCGATCTTCGACCGGGCCTCGAGGGTTGCCGGCTACGAGCTGTTGTTCGCCCCTGGCGTCGCCGATCGTGAGTTCGACGCTCCACAGGACGGGGACCTGGCGTGGGCCGAGGTCCTCTTCGGGTCGGTCGGCATCGGCCTCGAGCACCTCGTCGGCTCCAAGGTCGCCCATTGCGACGCCACGCCGGCCATGCTCGCCAGCGACGCCGCCTTCGTGCTCCCCCCGTCGAAGACCGTCGTCGAGGTGCCCGAGTCCTGCGCGCTGGACCCGGCCGCCCTGGCCGGGTGCCGCCGCCTGGCCTACGAGGGCTTCGCCCTCGCCGTCGACCACTACACGGGCGCGCGCGAGGCGGAGCGGCTGCTCGAGGTGGCGTCGCTCGTGAAGGTCGACGCCTTGCTCGAGGAGGCGGCGGTGCGCGAGATCGCCAAGCGCTGCTACAACCGCTGCCTGCGCCTGGCCGTCACCGGCATCACCAGCGCCGACCAGCTCGAGCGGTACCGGGCCCTCGGCGTCCACCTCTACCAGGGCGACTTCCTGTCCGAGCCCCGGATCTCGCACGGCCGGGCGCTGAGCGCGACACAGGCCGCGAAGCTGCGGCTGGCGGCCAAGGTGATGGACCCGGACTATCAGCTCAAAGAGCTCGAGTCGATCATCCGTCGCGACGCCGCGCTGAGCCACCAGCTGCTGAAGCTGGCCGGGCTCGAGGCGGCGACCGGCATGTTCCGGACGGTCCGGTCGATCCAGGAGGCCCTCGTGCTCGTCGGCTGGCGCCGGCTCAAGAGCTGGGTCGCCCTGCTGCTGGTGGCGGATCCCGGCTCGGCGTCGGAGGAGCAGATCGTGACCGCGCTCGTCCGGGCGCGCATGACCGAGCTGATGGCCGAGGCCGTCGCACCCGACCAGACCGACGTGGGGTTCACCGTGGGCCTCCTGTCGAGCCTCGACATCCTGCTCGGCGTCTCCCTCGAGACGGCCCTGGCGGACCTTCCCCTCGCCTACGACGTGCGCGACTGCGTGCTCCACCACAAGGGCGTGGTCGGTGACCTGCTCAGCGACGTGATCGAGTTCCAGGGGGGCCACCCCGGCCGCGCCACCCGCAGCGGGGCGAGCCCGGGCATCCTGCAGTTCGCGCACCTGAAGGCGCTCGCCTGGGGCGTGGAGATCTCCTCGGGGATCGACTCGACCGTCGCCGCCTGAGCCTCAGGGGGTGGTGGCGCGCCGTGCCTCGGCCGCGACCGGGCGTTGCGGCGCCGGCCCGGTCGGTGCGGTCAGTTCCGCTTGATCTCTGCCCACGCGAGACCCTTGTCGGCGTCGGGGTCGCGAGGCAGCCCGAGGATGCGCTCGGCCATCTGGTTGCGCAGCACCTCGGAGGTGCCGCCTTCGATGGTGTTGGCCCGCGCCCGCAGGAAGGTGGTCGCCCGCGCCTCGGCCTGGCGGTCGCCGGGCAGCCAGGCCACGGCCCCGATGCCGTTGGCGTCGAGAACGAAGCTCGAGCGGCGCTGGTTGTACTCGGCGTTGAACACCTTGTTGACCCCGCCCTCGGGACCGGGCTGGACGCCGCGTCGGCGGGCCGAGTTGGCCCGGAAGGCGGTGATCTCCTTCACCTCGGCCTCGATGTAGAGCTGGGCCAGACGCTGGCGCACGAGCGGGCCGCTGCGGTCGGGCACGCCCTCGAGGAAGCTGCGCCACGGATCGCGCCTGGTGCCCCCGAGGAACGACACGGGGTCGAGCGAGATGCCCGCCAGCGTCGTGCGCTCGTTCATCAGCGTCGTGCGCGCGCAGCGCCAGCCGTCACCGACCGCTCCGACGCGGTTGGCGTCGGGGATCCGGACGTCCGTGAAGAAGACCTCGTTGAATTCCGAGGACCCCGTCATCTGCTTGAGCGGCCGCACCTCCACCCCCGGCGTGTGCATGTCGAGGATGAAGTACGTGAGGCCCTCGTGCTTCGGCACGTCGGGATCGGTGCGGGCCAGGAGCATCCCGAACGCCGCCATCTGGGCGAGGGTGGTCCAGACCTTCTGCCCGTTGACGACCCATTCGTCGCCGTCGCGCACGGCGCGCGTACCGAGCGACGCCAGGTCCGAGCCCGACCCCGGCTCGCTGAAGAGCTGGCACCAGATCTCCTCGCCGCTGAGGATCTTGCGCAGGTACCGCTCCTTCTGGGCCTCGGTGCCGTGCTCGATGATCGTCGGGCCGGCCAGTCCCACGCCGAGGAGGTTGACCGACACCGTGGGGAGCCGGTGGGCGACGAGCTCGGCGCGGATCGCCTGGGGCATCCACGACTCGCCGGAGAGTCCGCCGTGCTCCTTCGGCCACAGCGGGGCGGCGTACGGGCTCTTGCCGATCGTGACCATCCACGACAACGGATTGAACCCGCTCGACGACTTCACCGCCTCGACGGCGGCGTCGTCGCCGGCCCCGACCGCCTCGGTCCATCCGGCCGGCAACGTCTCGCGCAGCCAGCCCCGGAACTCGGCCCTGAAGGCGAGCTGTTCGGGCGTGTCCTCGGTCTCCCAGCGCATGTGCGGCTTCCTCCCTCGCCCTCGGCCACGATCCCCTATCGGCCGGCACGTCCCGGCCCGGCACGTCCCGGGCCGTCCCGGCCCCGGCCCCGGCCCGGTGGACGGCTCCCTGGCTAAACTGATCCGTCAGTCAGCACGCGGCCCGGACCAGTGTAGGGGAGGCACCCGATGGCCACCACCGACGACGCATTGGCGTTGACCGAGGCGGACCAGCAGCGCCTGCGTGGCGCGGTGCCCGGGACGATGCTGGCCACACCGTACCTGTCGGCGTTCCATCTCGTCTTCGACCGCTACGAGCCCGACGACGTGCTCCTGCGCCTGCCGTTCCGTCCCGACCTGACCAACGACGGCACCTACTACCACGGCGGCGTCATCGCCACGGTCCTCGACACCGCCGGCGCCGCAGCGGCGTGGTCCAACCACGACTTCGGCAAGGGCGCGCGCGCGTCGACCGTCGCCATGTCGCTGCAGTACGTCGGCGCGTGCAAGAAGAGCGACCTGGTGTGCAGCGCCCGCACGGTGCGGCGGGGCAAGGAGCTGACGTTCGTCGAGATGACGGCGACCGACGGTGACGGTGCGGTCGTCGCCCAGGGGATGCTCACCTACCGCATCGTCTGAGGCCGACGTGGTGCCGCCGGTGCCGCGGCCCGTCGGGCGGGGCGTCAGCGGACGACGCGCATGGCCAGCCGGCCGAGGGTGGAGCGGTCCAGCCCGAGCAGCGAGCGCCGGCGAGCCTCCACCGCCGCCATGAACTCGCGGCCGTGGTCGAGGTGCAGCAGCACGTCGGCTTGGCCCTGGGGCCGGGGCAGCATCCAGGAGTGGCCCCCCGGCACCCAGAGCACCTTGTGGCGCGACAGGTGGCTGAACTCGGCGGCGGTGGCCAGGTTCACGATGCGGTCGAAGCAGCCCCACACCGGCAGCAGCGGGATCTTGCGCTCGGCGATGCGGCGGACCTCCTCGCGCAGGTCGATGGCCATGAGCATCGACCCCACCGGCAACGTGCGGCCCATGGCCCTGATGTTGCGCCGGGCGTCGGGCCACAGGCCCCGGACGGTGGACGAGAACCGCCGGCCGATGAGCAGGTCGGGGGTGTCGAGGACCGCCGCCACGAGCAGGTCGAGGACGCTGGCGACGTCGGGCAGGAAGGGGGCGAGCAGCGACACCAGGAGACCGTGGCGCTCCTTCCAGGCGGGGGTGGCGGCACCGTCGCGGTAGACGATGCCGAGGGTCCGGTCCGGGTGGGCCTCGGCGAACTGGACCGCGACGGCGCCGCCCATCGAGTGGCCGAGCAGGAGGACCCGCTCCACCGCCAGATGGTCGAGGAGGCGCACCACCTGCTCCGTGATCTCGCGGATGTTCACGTGCTCCCACGGCAGCGGGTCGCTGCCGGCGAAGCCGGGAAGGCTCGGGTTGACCACCCGCCAGCCGAGGCGTTCGGCCAGGTTGGCGCTCTCCCGCCAGTACATGCCGCCGCCGGCGAAGTACCCGTGGATGTTGACCGCCCAGACGGGCTCGCTGCCCGGTCCCTCGGCACCGTGGGCGTCGACGTTGTCGGACACCGCGAAGCGGAGCCGCCGGTCGTCGAGGACGATGCGGCTCGGCACCATCCGCACCGCGCCGCGCGGGACCCGGCCGCCGCCGGGGGGGAGCGGGGGGACATCGGCGTCGCCGGGCTCCGTCCGCCGCCGGGCGCGCTCGCGACGGTTGGCGCGGTCGGCGTCGTCCACCGGGCGCGGGAGCGGCGAAGGAGGTCTGACGGCGATGAACGGACGATAGCCGCGCGCTCGCGACTGCGAGCGCCTGCGTCGGCGGTGCGGCCTCAGGCCGTGGTCATGAGGGCGGAGACCCGGCCCAGCGCCTCCTCGGCCTCGGCGACGAACCGGCGGACCAGCTCCCCGGCGGGCACCAGCGAGTCGATCGCGCCGACACCCTGGCCGGCGGGGTAGCACTCGCGCGCCGGGTCGACCTCGAGGGTGTCGATGTCTCCACCGAGGTGGAAGGCCTTGTCCGCCACCGACCGGCCCAGCTGGGCGGGGAACCGCTCGAGCTCGTCGGTGTGGTCCTCGAAGTAGGCGGTGTAGTCGTTGCGCACGACGCGCATCGTCTTGCCCGAGTACGCCCGGCTGATCACGGTGCCGTCCTCGGCGCTGCGCAGCAGCGCGTCCTTGTACCCGGCCACGGATCGGGCTTCGGGCGTGGCGATGAACCGGGTGCCGACCCAGACGCCGTCCGCGCCGAGGGCGAGGGCGGCGGCCAGGCCGCGCCCGTCGAAGATCCCGCCGGCGGCGGCGACGGGCACGCGATCGCCCACGGCGTCGACGATCTGGGGCACGAGCGGCATGGTGGCCACCTGGCCCGTGTGCCCGCCGGCCTCGGTGCCCTGGGCCACCACGACGTCGCAGCCGGCGTCGACGGCCCGGCGGGCGTGGTCGACCTTGCCGCACATGTTGACCACGAGGAGCCCGGCCCGGTGGCACTGCTCGACGACCTCGACCGGTACTCCGAGCCCGGCCACGAACACCGAGGCACCGCCGGAGATGATCTCGTCCACCTGCTCGGCCATGGATCCCGGCATCGCGGTGAGCAGGTCCACGCCGAACGGCTTGTCCGTGAGCGCCCGGGTGGCGGCGATCTCCTCCACCATCGCGGGCGTGGACATCGTCGACGCCCCCAGGCACCCGAAGCCGCCCGCCTCGGACACCGAGGCCACCAGCTGGTGGTAGGAGACCCCGCCCATGCCGGCCAGCATCACCGGGTGCTCGACGCCGAGGATCTGGGTCAGTCGGGTCTGCATCGTGGGGGATCCTCCTGTGCCGGCGGCGGGTCCGCCGGGCGCCGTGCCCGACGGCTGCTCGCCCGCAGGGCCGCTCTGACTGATGGGTCAGTCTAAGGACGGGCCCCGACGAGCTGCCAGCTGCCACCTATCCTCGGGCGATGCCCGACCGGCGACCGTCCCTGTTGCAGACAGCCGACCGGCTCCGGATCGGCGCACGGGTCGTCGCCGAGCTCGGGATCCCCACGATCGGCCGTGCGCTGGCGGCCTCCGCCCGCGCCGAGATGGCGGCGCGGCGCGCCCGAGCGGCGGCCCGCGCACCGCTGGCGGCGTCGGAGCCGGGCGCGCTGCGCGAGGTGGAGCCGTTCGAGGCCGGGGCGCGCTTCCAGTTCGAGCGCGCCGAGCTCGAGGTGCTCGTCCTGGCCGACGACGTGGCCCGGATCACCTGGGGGCCGGGACGGGTCCTGCCTCCCTACGGGCTGGCCGACGACCCCGGGTTCGACCCGCCGCAGGTCGAGGTGCGCCTCCAGGGCGGCAGCTGGCGGATCCACACCCCGCGCCTCTCCGTCCGGGTGCACGCCGAGGGCGGACTGACCATCGGGACTCCCGAGGCACCCGATCGCCGCGTCGACGCCCCGCCGGCGCGCGTGGGGGCCGGGTGGCGAGCCCGGTTCACGATGCGCCCGGGTGAGTCGTTCCACGGGCTCGGCGTGCGCGCCGCCGGGTTGGACCTGCGCGGCGGGCGGTACCGGCTGTGGAACCGGGACCCAGGCGGTGCCTGGGGGCCCGGGAAGGACCCGCTGTACCTGTCGATACCGGTACTCCTGTCCCGGCACCCGGAGGGCGACGTCCTCACCTTCTACGAGAACACGACCCGGGCCACGGTGGACCTGCGCGGCGAGGAGGACGCCGAGCTCTCATTCGCCGGCGGCGCGCTGCGCTCGTACGTGGCCCTCGGCGACGGCGCGCACGTGCTGGACCGCTACAGCGCACTGACCGGGCGGCCCGCGATCCCGCCGCGGTGGGCCCTCGGCTACCAGCAGAGCCGGTGGGGCTATCGTGACGCGGCCGAGGTCCGCGGCGTGGTCGACGGCTTCGCCGCCGCCGCGCTGCCCCTGAGCGTCGTCCATCTCGACATCGACTACATGGACGGGTTCCGCGTCTTCACGGTCGACGACGGCCGGTTCCCGGACCTCGCCGGGCTGAGCGCCCATGCCGCGCGCGCCGGGACGCGCGTGGTCACCATCGTCGACCCGGGCGTCAAGGTCGACGACGGCTACGAGGTGTACCGCGAGGGCGTGGCCGATGACCGTTTCTGCCGCGACGAGTCGGGCAAGGTCCAGGTCGGGGTGGTCTGGCCCGGCCGGGCCGCCTTCCCCGACTTCACCGACCCGGCGGTGCGGTCCTGGTGGGCGTCGCAGTACCGCAAGCTGCTCGGCCGGGGCGTCGCCGGCATCTGGCACGACATGAACGAGCCCGCCACCATCGCCGTCATGGGCGACCCGACCCTGCCGGCGGGGACCCGCCACCGCGTCGAGGGCGAGGGCGGCGAC
>Ga0187770_10000831_pt1 | contig 15656 bp, 14 predicted proteins | sample 0116_SJ02_MP02_2_FD_133154 | JGI IMG/M metagenome (GOLD analysis project Ga0187770, IMG submission 133154) | Tropical peat soil microbial communities from peatlands in Department of Meta, Colombia - 0116_SJ02_MP02_20_MG | ecosystem: Environmental > Terrestrial > Soil > Wetlands > Peat | place...
GGGCTATCAAAATCCGATGAAGAAAGGAAGGATACAAATTGAACGATGTTGTGATTGTCAGCGCAGCAAGGCTTCCCATTGGAAGATTTGGGGGAAGTTTAAAAGAAGTGAGCGATTGGGACTTGGGGACGATTGCCATCGCAGAAGCAATGCGAAGAGCAGGTCTTAAGGGCGATGAGATCGATGAGGTCATCATGGCCCATGGTTTTAGAACCGGAGATCTTCCTGCAAACTCCGCGAGGGCTATCGCTCTTAAGGCTGGGGTCCGAATCGAGATTCCGCAGTTTACAATCAATAAGGCATGCGGGGGAAGCCTCAGGGCCGTCAGTTTAGCCGCCCAGATCATTAAGGCTGGAGAAGGCGATATCATTGTCGCTGGAGGAATGGAAAGCATGAGCAGAGCGGCCTATATCCTCCCTAAAGTGAGATGGGGAAGCCGGCTTGGAAGTGCCCAGCTCATCGATCAGTTGGTTCTCTTAGATCCCATTTCTGGTTATTCTTTGGGAGAAACAGGAGAAAATGTAGCCGAACTTTATAAAATTTCCCGTGAGGAGCAAGATCAGTTTGCTTTTTTGAGTCAGCGGAAGGCTGAAAATGCTATCAAATCGAATAAATTTAGGCAAGAGATCGAAGGGGTCCAGGTTCCTCAAATAGGGAGAGCTCCCGCGATCTTTGATACAGACGAGCATCCAAGGTTCGGCACCACGCTGGAGGAACTATCAAAGCTGAAACCCGCATTTAAGCAAAATGGCACGATCACTGCTGGAAATGCAAGCGGCCTGAATGACGGGGCCTCTGCGGTTGTTGTGATGTCTCGAAAGAAAGCAAAAGAAACGGGTCTCCATCCACTCGTATCGATACGGTCTTATGCCTCCGTGGGGGTGAAGCCCGAAATTATGGGGATCGGCCCTATTCCAGCAACCCAAAAGGCATTACAGAAAGCCGGATTAGAACTTAAGGATATCGATTTGATCGAGTTAAACGAGGCCTTTGCAGCTCAGTCCCTTGCGGTGGTCAGAGACCTGAGCCTTGACATGGAAAAGGTCAATGTCAACGGTGGAGCGATAGCCCTCGGCCATCCCATCTCTGCGACAGGGTGCATACTTCTAACCAAAATCATCCACGAGATGAAAAGACGAAAATCACAGTTTGGCTTGGTAACCATGTGTATTGCAGGAGGGCAAGGCATTGCGATGATTGTTGAAAACGAATAGACGGAGGATTCCCATGTCCTACAAGAATTTGATCTACGAGACGGATGGCAGAATTGGTATCATTAAAGTCAATCGACCTGAAGTGAGGAACGTTCTGAATTGGGAGACCTGGACGGAGTTGGAGGATGCAGTGAAGCGGTTCCATGCCGAACCGACGCTGAGGGTGTGTATCATCACCGGAGTGGGTGACGAGGCCTTCATTGCCGGCGCCGATCTTCGCATGCTCAAGGAGCGAACGCCTCAAGATGCAATCGACGCCTCAAAGAAGGCAAATGAGATCCTCCTCTTCATGGAATCCATGGAGGAACCAATCATTGCGGCGATCAACGGGTGGGCATTAGGAGGGGGCTGCGAGATCGCTTTGGCCTGTGACATCCGGATTGCCAGTGATCGGGCGCAGATCGGCCAGACAGAGGTTCGTGTGGGGATCATGCCAGGATATGGTGGGAATGTCCGTTTGATGCGTCTCATTGGATCTGGCCGGGCGAAAGAGATGATCTACACAGGAAAGACTGTGAATGCGGAAGAAGCAGAAAGAATAGGGTTAGTCAATCGGGTGGTCCCGCATGAAAGATTGATGGAAGAGGCATTAACCATGGCCAAACAGATTGCCACGGGACCTGCGTCCGTCCATTTTGCAAAACAATCGATGTTTCAAGCCTCTCAGCTCCCATTGAGAGATGCGTTGGCGAAAGATTCGGAGATCTACGGAGAGGTTTACAAGACGGAAGATTTCAAAGAAGGGGTGACCGCCTTCTTAGAGAAAAGAAAACCGACTTTCAAGAATCATTAGTTCACTTTAGAGTTGCATCAAGCGGATTGTTAAGGGATGGGGAAATGGAAACACATGGAAGTGGAAAAACCTTGACACGATGGCGGGTTTGGGTATATAAAGCATTTTGTATACAGTATCCAAAATTTGGATCAGGGGGTGATTCTGATGGAAGATGCGAATCTTTTTAAAAACATTACTGTTTTAAGTCTGGAACAAGCAACTGTCCTCCCCTATTTGACCCTCCGTTTGGCCGAGGATGGAGCCAATGTCATTCGGATGGAACACCCTGTTTACGGAGACCCCAACCGGAGAATCGGAGATGATGTATTGAAAGAGGATCGGATGTTCTCCTACTACCTTTCCATCAATGCCGGAAAAAAGGCCCTCACTCTTGATATAGGAACCCCTGAGGGACAGGAGATTCTGAAAAAACTGATCCTCCAATTGAGGGTGGATATCTTTGCCACCAACCAGCTGCCCAGAAACTATCCAAAGCTTGGGATCGAATATGACATGCTCAAAAAGATCAAGGAAGATATTATCTGGTTGGGGATGACCGGTTTTGGCCCCCAGAGCAATGAGGCAGCGTATGACCCTGTGCTGCAAGCCAGAGGAGGACTGATGGAACTCACCGGAGAAAAGGGAGGAAGTCCAGAAGTGATGGGAATCCCCCTTCCTGATATGGGCGCCAGCGAACACGGCTATGGTCTTCTGATGAAGGCCCTCTACAAAAGAGCAGTGAGCGGGCAGGGAAGTCGGATCGATCTCTCGATGTTTCAAAGTACCGTCTCCTGGCTCACCCAGGCGATCACTCATACGGTTACTTTCAAGAAGAAAGTCAGCCGAAGGGGAAACACCCACGAATTCTTCGCTCCAGTCTCTGTTTATGAGACGAAGAATGGTTATGTCTATGTGGCGTTGGGGAATGATCGACAGTGGGAGACGATGACGAAGATTCCAGGGTTCGAATCCCTTTATAAAAAGGAATACGAACGAAATGCTGGCCGGATTGGAGATGTGGAAAATTTAAATATGGCGATCAATGCCATCACGAAAAGATTTACAACTGAAGAACTGATCGACATCTTCACCAAGGCTACCATTGCTATTTCCAAGGTGAATACGATCGAAGAAGTCGTAGAAGATAGTTTGGTGAAGCCGAATTTGATTCGAAGCAAGGATCCCAAGACAGGGATGGAGATAACCATTGCGCCTCCTCCGTTCAATACCCCTTACCTGCAATCCCTTAACCGAATGCTCAGCTTCCCTCCGCGATTCGGGGAGCATAACGAAGAGATTTATCGTGGCCTTTTGGGATATAGCGCCACCCAGCTGAAGGAGTTTAAGGAGAAGAATATCATTTAAAAATAAAAGGATTCAAGGATTCGAGGGCGTGAGGGGTCGAGTGTTAATTCCTACCAAGGAGATTTTCGCTTAACCCCTTGAATCCTAGACCCCTTGACCCCTTTAAAAATCACGAAAGGAGGAGCTCATGGCCCTTGATTTCACTTTTACTGAGGAGCAAGAATTTTTTAGGCAGACAGTCCGGGACGCGGTGAATCGTTTGATCATGCCGAGGGTGAAGGAACTGGATGAGAAGGAAGAATTCCCCTGGGATCTCTGGAAGGAATTTTCAGCCCTCGGATATTTGGGTCTGAGGCACCAAGAAAAATATGGCGGGATGGCGACCGATACGATCTCTCAGATGATTTTTTATGAAGAATTGGCGAGAGGATCCTGTGGATTTGCCATGTCCGTGATCATGCAAATCCTGATGGGAACTTATTTCATTGCCAGGTTCGGAAGTGAGAACATCAAGCAGAAGATCCTCGTACCAGCAATCAAGGGCGAGAAGATCGGAACGATCTGTTTTACGGAAGATCAATCCGGTTCTGACCTGGGCGGGACGAGGACCTTAGCGACCAAAGTGGAGGGAGGTTGGAGGATCAATGGAAGGAAACAGTGGATCACCAATGGACCGATTGCTGAGTTTTGCACCTGTATGGCAACGGTCGATCCAAAGTTGGGGCTTAAAGGTCTCAATTTCTACTTGGTTGAAAAAAAGACCGGAGATCGCGATGGGTTCGTCCCCGGTCAGAGGCTTCACAAGTTAGGCTCTCGCTGCTCCGTTACGGGCGAATTAGTTTTTGACAATGTCTTCGTCCCCGATGAGAATTTCTTGGGAGAAGAAGTCGGGAAAGGCGTTCAGTACGCCGGAGACATTCTTAACGAAGTCCGTGTGATGACGGCCATGAATGCCCTAGCGATTGCAAAGGGGGCGATGGATGACGCAAAGGAGTACGCCAACAACCGGATCGCCTTCGGAAATGCGATCAGCAAATACCAGTTGATTCGGGAAAAATTTGCCAAATTCTGGGCCTGGTATGAAGTCTCTTGGAATTATTGCTATAAATGCGCCTGGATGATTCAGAACAAGATCCCTTGCACCAATGAATGCATGCTAGCCAAATATCACACCACAGAGATGTGCATCTATGCCGTTGAAGAGGCGATGAGGATTTATGGCGGGAATGCCTTCTGTTCGGAATACCCCCCACAACGATATTGGAGGGATGCGAAATTCCTCCTGTACGGCGGCGGCACCCACGAAGTGCTGTGCGACTATCTGGGGAGGATCTTCTTAAAAGACTAAAATCCAAATTTCTGGCATTTGAACTTTGGCACTTGACATGGGGAGGAACCATGGAGATTTATGTACTGGTGAAGCAGGTCCCCGACCCAGAAGCGATCGTGAGGGTCAAATCGGATTCCGAACTGGAAATCGAAAACAAATATTTTACTAACTTCTTTGATGAGATCGGCGTGGAGGCTGGTTTAAAACTGAAAGAAAAGTTTGGAGGCAAGGTCACCGTTTTGACGGTTGATAACCGGAAGGTCGATGCCTTGAGAAGGGGAATCTCCATGGGAGCGGATGAGGCCATCCAGATCACCGATCCTGGCTTAGAAGGGGCCGATCCGTTTGCTATTGCCAAAACCCTCGCCGCTTATCTCAAGGGTAAATCCTTCGATCTAATCTTAGCCGGAAGGCAGGCAATGGACGATGACGCAGGCATTGTTGGACCTGCTGTAGCTGAGTTATTAGGAGTCCCCCATGTCAACGCCATCATCGGCCTCGAGGTTGATGAGACGAATAAAGAGGCAAAGGTGGTGCGAGAAGTTGAGAACGGGAAAGAAATCCTTTCCTGTCCACTGCCCGCCCTCTTCACCTGCCAAAAGGGGCTCAGCGCTCCTCGTATTCCCCTGGTCATGAACGTCATGAAGGCGATGAAGGCCCAAATCAGAAAGGTGGATCTTGCCTCTTTGGGTTTGAGCGCCTCTGACGTGGGACTCTCCTCAGCAAAGATGAAGGTTCATCGATACCTTTCGCCTCCTAAAAGGCCGCCGGTCCGAATGATCAAGGAGGATTTTCCTGAGAATGTAAAGACATTAGTGAAGCTTCTCAAAGAAGAAGCCAAAGTGATTTAAATGCCGATTGCAGATTGCGGAATGCGGATTGAAAAGGAAAAATGAAATTCGATATCCGCAGTTCGAAATCCGAAATGAAATAAAGGAGTGCCTATTATGGCCAATGAGATCTGGATCTTTGCAGAACAACAGGACGGGAAGGTCAGGAAGGTTGCCTTTGAGCTCCTGTCGGCGGGTGCTGAATTTTCAAAGAAAACCGGTCAGGAGGTTGCAGCCCTCCTGCTGGGGAGTGGCCTTGAAGAAGCCGTAAGAAGTTTGATGCCGTTTGCTGACAAGATCTATCTATTTGATCATCCCGCCCTTATCCCATACACCTCCGATGTCTATTTGACGAATATCGCCGATCTGGTGATGGAACATCAGCCCTCGGTCCTCTTAGGAGGGGCGACCTCCACGGGGAAGGATCTCTTTCCAAGACTGGCCATGCGGCTTCAGACGGGCTATGCCCCTGACTGTACTGGCTTGGCGTTAGAAGAGGACCATCATCTTGTGGCCGAGCGCCCACTCTTCGGCGGAAAGATTTTTGCAGAAGTGATCTTTTCAGAAGCAAAGCCCCAGATGGCCACGGTGAGGAATAATAGCTTTCTCGTCAGTCAAAATCCTGCAAAAACAGCCAAGGTGATCTCCATCTCCCCTCATATCGAGCCTGGTTTATTGAAAAAGAAGGTCATCGGATTGGAGAAGGCTGCGGACACCAAATTAGATATCACCGAGGCTGAGGTCGTCGTCGCCGCAGGCAGGGGAATCAAAGGGCCCGAACATTTCAAGATCATCGAGGAACTGGCCGATGTACTGAACGCCTCTGTAGGAACAACCCGAGCAGTGGTGGATGAAGGTTGGAGGGATCAGAAGGACCAGATCGGAAAGAGCGGGAAGAACATCTCCGCCAAACTCTACATGGCCTTCGGAATCTCAGGCGCCATCCACCATGTCTTGGGCATTGGTACGTGCAAAACGGTCGTAGCGGTGGATACAGATCCGAATGCTCTGATCTTTAATTATGCAGACTATGGGATCGCAGGGGACCTTTTTAAAATCGTCCCCGCATTAGCAGAAGAATTGAAGAGGGTCCTGGAGGATTAGCGATGGAGAAAGTGGATGTGATCATCGTGGGCGGAGGACTGGCTGGTCTTTCCTGCGCCTACGAATTGGCCGATTCAGGAATGACGGTGATCGTCTTGGAGCGAGGGGATTTCTCAGGAAGTAAAAATGTGACGGGAGGAAGGATCTATCTCAGTCCCATTCGAAATTACCTCCCGGATCTCTGGAAAGAGGCACCGTTCGAAAGGCATGTGACGAAGGAGATCCTCACCCTGATGGGCAAAACCAATTCGACGACCCTCGAGCTCTACAGCGACCGATTCAATCGAGAACCCTATCCCAGTTACACGATCCTCAGGGCCAAATTCGACCGGTGGTTTGCAGATCTCCTTTCAGAGAAAGGGGTCTTTGTCATCCCTCAGAAGAACGCGGACGACCTCATCAGGGAGGGAGAAAAAGTCATCGGCATCAGAGCAGAGGATGAGGAGATTGGTGCAGACTGTGTGGTTGCTGCGGATGGAGTTTTATCCTTCATCGCAGAAAAAGCGGGACTCCGACAGCCCTTTCAGCCCCAGCACTTTGCCGTGGGTTTTAAAGAGGTGATCCAGCTTGATCCCAAGACCATCGAGGATCGATTCAGGCTGGGAGAGGGCGAGGGGGCTGCCCAGCTCTTTGTCGGCTCCCTGACCAAAGGGATGATGGGAGGAGGGTTTCTCTATACCAATAAAGATAGCCTCTCCTTGGGGATCGTGGTTGGAATCCATTCTCTCAATCTGAGGGAACCTCGTGAGGAGATTTATAAACTCCTGGACGAGTTTAAAGAAAGGCCAGAGATCAAAAATTTGATCAGAGGGGGAAATGTCGTCGAATATTCCGGCCATCTTATCTCTGAGGGGGGCATTCACATTAAACCAAAGGTTTACGGAGATGGGATTTTGGTGGTCGGGGATGCAGCTGGACTCGGCCTGAACATGCTGGTGACGGTGAGGGGGATGGAGTATGCGATGGCCTCTGGCGTCCTGGCAGGCAGGACGATCAGAAGGGCCAAGGAAAAGAACGATTTTTCAGCCTCTTCTTTGGCCGATTACGAGAGACTTCTCAACGAAAGTTTTATAATAAAAGAAATGAGATCTTTTCAAAACAGCCTTTCGATTCTGGAGAATGAGAGGCTCTTTACCAAATATCCACAGGCGATCTCCGATCTCTTTGAAAAGGTCATGTGGGTGGATGAGAACCCCCAAGGAGCTCTTTACAAGACCATCTGGGAGGGCATTAAGAAAGACTTCATCAACTTTGAAACGTTTAAGGACTGGATGCAATTTAGGAAACTTTAATGCCAAATGTCAAAATCCCAATTTCAAATGAATGTCAAATGCCAAAACAAAAAATTCTAGTGGTGCACCACAGAAATAACGCTATATTTCAAAGAGCACTTGGATAGCTTATTTTGCTGGGGATAATCATTTCCAAACATAGTTCCATTTATGGGGTACACCACTAGCGTTTGAACTTTGAACTTGGTTTGACATTTGAACTTTGAAATTTGACATTTTCACGGGAGGTTCAATGAAGATTACCGATAAATTGGCACTGGATGCTTTTAAGAACGACAAGGAGACCCATATCTCTCTCGAGCAAAAAATCTGTCAGAACTGTAAGGAACGATTCTGTATTTATGCCTGCCCTGCAAACCTCTACTCTCTTAACGAAAAAGGAGAGATGATGGTAGAGTTTGCAGGTTGTCTCGAATGTGGCACCTGCCAGATCGCTTGCATCTATGGTTCCATCAAATGGAAATATCCTCGGAGCGGATTTGGTGTGCAATACCGGTTCGGATAATGGAAGGGGAGTTGACATTGGACAATGCCGTCACCCTGATTCGTTACCGCCCTGATACAGACTCCTTGGCGAAAGCCCTTGATCTCAGCCAAGGAATTCAAGGGCTGTCACCAGAAACTCAGATTCTGATTAAACCCAACCTTGTCTTCTGGGATGATTCTTCTCCGTTCCCGCCTTATGGTGTCCTCACCACGACGAAAATGGTAGAATTGCTTCTTGCCTATTTGAAGGAGAACGGCTACCAAAAGATCACCATCGGTGAAGGGACCATGCATTACAAGCATTTAAATATTTCAACCCAAACGATCTTCCAACGATTTGGATATGACCGATTTACTAAAAAATATGGGGTGAAATTAATCGATTTCTTCGAAGAGCCCTTCATTCCGGTGAAACGGGATGGCCTGGAGATGGGGATTGCAAAATCTGCCTTAGAGGCTGAATTTCTCATCACCCTTCCAGCCCTCAAGACCCATAGCCAAACGAAAGTTTCTTTGGGCATTAAGAATTTGAAGGGTGCGCTGGATATGAAAACCCGGAGACTGTTTCATTCCTCCGAGGTTGAGCTCGACCATTGCATTGCACTCCTGGGTCAAATCCTGGAGCCGGACATGAATATTATTGATGGAATTTATGGATTGGAACAGGGCCCCTTCTTCTTTGGCAAGGCCCATCGGTTTGATGTCATCCTTATTTCCCGAAATCCCCTCGCCGCTGATATTTCGGCCTGTCACCTGATGGGAATCGATCCCAAAGAAGTGGGGCATCTTCGTGAGATGGCCCAATGGATGGAATTCCCAATGGGAGAGGCGGATCTGAATTTTCTGGGAGACCCTCTTGGCGATTTCAAAAAGTCCCTGCAATGGGATTGGCCTTGGCTGGGAGATGGATCGGGTCCCCTCGTTTTCAAAGAGACGGGCATTGAGGGAATGAGCATTCCTAAATATGACAACACACTTTGCAGTGGCTGCTCATCCTACATGAACCCCCTATTGGTGATGCTGGTCTCGATGTGGAAGGAGGGAAAGAAATCGGCGGGGTTCGAGTTTCTCAGTGGAAAGGTGATGCAGTCACAAGGGGGCTATGAGAAGACCTTTCTCCTGGGCCAATGCATGATCAAGGCAAATCAGTCCAACGCGAAGATTCGCCATGCCGTTACCATACCGGGATGCCCTCCTACGGTGGAAGAATTGGTAAATGTCTTGAAAGAAAATGGGGTTGAGATTAATATGGAGGACTATCTCGGTTACCGCAAGTATCTGATGCAGAAATATACATCGAATTCCCAGTTCGATTTGAAGGATTTTTTTGAATAGGGAAATTGAGAATGGAAGTAAAAAGAGTGGGTATCGTGGGTATGGGGACGATGGGTCATCAAATTGGCATCGTTTGTGCCAGAGGGGGTTTTCAAACCGTGATGGTCGATATCTCAAGAGAGGATGTTGAAAGAGGATGGAGTCGCATCAGATCCTTTTTGACGAACCAAGTCAAAAAAGGGAAAATAAGCCAAGAAGATGCGGAGAGGACATCCTCTCTCATCACTGCGGATATCGATTTAAAACAGGCCCTGTCGGATGTAGACCTGGTCATTGAAGCCGTTTTTGAAGAGGTCGAGGTCAAGAGGGAGGTCTTCAAAAAATTGGATACCCTTTGCCCTCAAAAAACCATTCTGGCCAGCAACACGTCTAGCCTAAGTATTGGCGAATTGGGCGCGGCGACCGGACGGCCAGAAAAATGTATCGGGACGCATTTCTTGATCCCGGCGGCACTTACCCCCATGGTTGAATTGGTGCGTAGTTTAGAGACTTCAGACGATACCCACCGGGCCGTCATCGAATTCCTCACCCGATGTGGGAAGGAGACGGTTACGGTTTCGGATTCTGCCGGGTTTGTCATAAACCGTCTATACCTTCCGATGGTGAATGAAGCCTTCTTTGCTTTGGAAAGTTCTCTTGCCAGTGCGGAAGAGATTGACCGCTGCTGTACGAGGGGTCTTGGCTTCCCTTTGGGACCTCTGGCAGCGGCCGATGCCTTCGGGCTTGATATCCTCCTCGCCAGCATGAGAACCCTTCAAAAAGAACTCGGGGAAAAGTATCGGCCCGCCCCGCTCCTCGTCAAATTGGTGAAGGCCGGACACCTCGGTCGCAAGACAGGCCGGGGAGTTTATCATTACCGTTAATCCGATGTATTGATCACCTCTCCCTCACCGAACCCCTCGTTTGATCATTTTAAGAATGGTGCTCGAAGAAGTGGATCGTTTTTTCACCGTCCATTTTTCTCTTGACAAGGGATTTCGGTTCTGCTATAAAATCGACCGACTGGTCGGATTTATACTGAGCAGTCGGTTTTTTCATTGCCGTTATAAGAACCAATCTTGATGGACACCAAACAGAAACAACCGGATCAAAAGAGGCGGGGAAAGGCAGTCGCCATCGGGGCAGCCGCGGCGAAGTTGTTTAATGAGAAGGGGTATTTAGAAACGAGCATGGACGATATTTCCGCTGCGGCCAGTTTGAGCAAAGGAGGGGTATATCATTACTTCTTCAGCAAATACGAGATCCTTTACTTTATTTCAACAAATTATATGGATCTTCTTCTGAAAGATTTGGAGGAGGAATTGAAGAAGATAGAAGACGATGTTTCAAAAATTCGTTTCGTCATCTCCCGTCACATCGATCTCTATACGAAATACACTTCGGAAGCCAAAACGACACTTCATGAAGCACACTTACTCCCTCCCGAATATTTTAAGATATACGCTGCGAAAGAGAGAAGATATTACCGGATCGTAGCGGATGTCCTATCGGATTTTTTCGGTGGCTCCATCCAGAGGGGCGAATTGAGGGTGATGACCTTAACCCTATTGGGGATGTGCAATTGGATTTATCACTGGTATAAGCCCAAGAAATTCGTCGGCCCCAAAGAGCTATCGGAGATTATTAGCGATATTTTCTGCAGGGGGATATTGGGCTACGAGCTCAAGGCAAAGGGGAAACTGAAAGGGAAGAATGAGTGAATCGACTGGAATGAACGTTTCCATCTCTCCCACAAACATTTCTCGTCTCCCCGGTTGCGGGCCGATTTTTAAGAAATGGGAGAGTCGATCAAAGAATCCGCTTCAAGGCACGGACATGTTCGGGGAGAAGGACGGGTAGGACGAGAGGGGATTTTGGTTGCCGATGTTTGATCAAGTGAGTCTTATTCCCACAGAGAAATTGAAGATTTTCAGAGATAAAATTAAACGCGCTGGCAGGGAGAAGATAGCCCTCCAAGCCTCCTCGGTCGATGAAGAGGAATTTTTCAACCGGGAGGTCGAGTCGTTATTGTGGGATCTTGGATTGCTGACGATCACCTTCCCCCCAAAATATGGAGGCTATGGGAAGGGCCGGATGGTGGCCTTCTGTATCGCCGTAGAGGAGATCGCAAAATATTGTGCTTCCTCTGCTTTACTGTTGATCATTCAAGCGGTGGGGAGTTTTCCAATCATTCATTTCGGATCAGATCAATTGAAAAAAGAATATTTGCCTCAGATGAGCGAGGGCCGTAAGCTGGTTGCTTATCTGGTCACCGAGCCGACCGCCGGTTCAGACATCGCCGGTATCCAAACCTCTGCGGTCAAGGACGGAAAGGACTATATTCTCAATGGATCGAAATGCTTCGCCACCAGCGGGGGGGTCGCAGGTATCTATTCCGTACTGGCTAAGACATCGGAAGGAAGAGGAAAGGGGAGCAGTTCCTTTTTTCTTGTGGAAAGGAATTCACCGGGATTATCCATCGGTCGGACAGAACGCAAGCTCGGGCAGAGAGGTTCCAATACAACGGAAGTCTTTTTAGAGAATGTGAAGGTTCCCGCTGAAAACCTGCTGGGCCGTGGCGGAGATGGATTTATTATCGCGATGAAAGATTTCGATATGTCACGCCCTGCGATCGCTGCCCAAGCCTTGGGCATTGCCGAAGGGACATTGGAGGCGGTCCTCCAATTTGCGAAAGAGAAACAGACTTCCGGGAAGCCCATTGCCGAACACCCGATTGTCCAAACCATCCTTGCGGATTCGGCCATCCTGATCGAAGCCTCCCGAGGTCTGGTCTATCGTGCGGCCATTCTCAGCGACGAGGGTAAGAATAATACAAAGTTTGCTTCGATGGCGAAATGCTTTGCAGGCGATGCGGCCATGAAGATCACCACCGACGCCATTGATGCCATTCAGGTTTTGAGCGGGTATGGATTCTTGAAAGATTTTCAGGTGGAAAGAATGTTCCGGGACGCCAAATTGACCCAGATCTTTGAAGGAACCAATCAAATACAGAGGCTGGTGATCGCCCGTCAGCTGTTGAGAGATTCGATGTAATCGGGATTGGAGAGAGGAAGCGGTCATGATCCCTCAAAGGAGCGATGTGGATGTTTCACCTGGATGAAGAGCAACGATTGATCCTGCAATCTGTGCGGGAAATTGTCCAAAGAGAGATCAAACCGCAAGCGGCCACGGTTGACGAAACAGGCGAATTTCCCTGGAATGCGGTTCGGGTTTTTGCCAAAAACGATATCTTGAATTCCCTCTTGCCCAGAAAATACGGGGGAGTGGAGGTTTCTTACTTTACTTTCTGCATGATCCTGGAGGAGATTGCGAAGGTCTGCGCCTCCTCTGCGCTGGTGGTGATCACACAGGCCGAAGGGACTCTCCCCATCGTTTATGGAGGGGATGAGCACCTGAAAGAGAGATACCTGCGCCGCTTGGCAGGGGATTCTCAGGTCCTCGCCGCCTTGGGAACACCAGAGCCAACGGATGGTTCGGAAATTCTTCCTCTCAAAACAGAGGCGGTTCTCCGGGGTGGGAAATACATCGTCAACGGAGAGAAATGTTTGATGAAGAATGGTTCGATCGCGGACTTCCTCGTGCTGTATGCCTATACCGATCCTTCAAAAGGGAACGATGGGATAAGTGCCTTTGTCACGGAGAAAGGTTCTGCCGGATTGGTTTATGGAAGAGATGAAAATAGGATGGGGATGCGGGGTTGTCCCCGCTCGGAAATCTTCATGGAGGGTTTGGAAATTCCCAGAGAGAATCTGATCGGGAAGGAGGGCGAAGGATTCTCGAACGTGATGAAGACCATGAGCGCAAGCCGATTGTTTACTGCTGCGCAGGGAGTGGGTTTGGCCCAGGGGGCTATGGAAGAAGGCATCGCCTATGCTCGCAAACGGGTTCAGTTCGGCAAACCGATTTCCCATATGGCCCCCATCCAGTTCATGATCGCGGAAATGGCGGCTGGAATCGAATCAGCAAGGCTGTTGACCTATCAGGCGGCATTTCTGTTTGATCGAGAAGAGTGGAAGAAAGCCTCAACGCATGCAGCGATGGCCAAGTTCACGGCATCGGATACAGCCATGAAGGTGACGACGGATGCGGTTCAAATCATGGGTGGTTACGGTTATATCAGGGAGTACCCGGTGGAGCGAATGATGCGAGATGCCAAGCTCACTCAGGTCCATACCGGGACCAATCAGATCGTAAGACTATTCGTAGCAAGGGATCTCACAGGGAGTTCCTGATGAGGACGAGAAAAGGCCATTCCATCCGACATGACTTCACCCTTTATGACGCGGTAAGGAGAAACGTCCAGGTTTTTCCGGACCGACTGGCATTCGTGGACGGCGACAAGCGATTGACCTTCAAGCAGTTTTTCGACCTGGTGAACCACCTTGCCGTTGGTATAAGGAAGGAAGGGATTAAGCGGGGTGACAGGATTGGCATCATGTCCAGAAACAATCTGGAGTATGTTGCCCTCTATTTTGCTGCTGCTCGTTGCGGAGCAATTTTCGTGCCGGTCAATACACGGTTAAGTCAAGAGGAAATCCAATATATCTTGAGCGACTGCCAACCCAAGCTTCTCTTTGCTGACAGTTTCTTCCACCCCATGTTGGATCCTGACATCCTGAAGATCGATTCCGTAAGAAAGCGGTTCTCCATGGAGGAGGGGAAGGATCATTTTCTCGATTTTGATCAGCTCATCCATGGCGACACTGACATGAAGGAGGTCCATATCAGGGGTGAGGATGGTTTAATCATTATTTATACGGCAGCCGTGGAAGGAAGGCCTCGCGGGGCAATGCTCAGCCACGCCAATGTGCTGGCTTCCAATATACAAATCATGACAGGCCTTTCTCTGAAGAGTGATGACGTTTATCTCGGTGTTCTACCCCTCTTTCATGTGGCGGGTCTCATCTTCTCATCAAACATTTTTCATACGGGTGCTGCTAATGTCATCCTGTCGCAATTCGATCCGCTCGCGGCACTCCAATTGATCCAGCGAGAAAACATATCGATTCTTTTTGAGTTCTCCCCTATGTTGCAACAGATTGTGGAAAAGATGAGAGAGCAGAAGTATGACGCTTCTAGCGTGCGTCTTGTCTTGGGAATCACCTATCCCGATTGCTTTGAAGAGTTTCAAGCCGAAACAAAAGCGGTTTTTTACAGGGTTTGGGGACAAACCGAGACTTCGAGCTTTATCACCGCTTGCCGCCACGACGAAAGGCCTGGCTCTGTGGGACGCGCATTACCCCTGACGCATATTCGAATCGTGGACGATCAAGGTCGACCTGCGGGCGTTGGACAGCCAGGAGAGATCGTGGTCAGAAGTCCCCAGGTCTTCAAGGGGTATTGGAATTTGGAGGAAGAGACCACCTACACCTTTCGCGAGGGATGGCATCATACAGGTGATCTGGGGCGCTTGGATGAAGAGGGGTTTCTTTCATTTGTTGGAAGAAAGCAGGAAAAGGAGCTGATCAAAACGGGCGGAGAGAATGTCTATCCTGCCGAGGTGGAATCTGCCATCCTCAAACACCCCGATATTGCCGAGGTCTCAGTGATTGGGGTCTCTGACCCGAAATGGGTCGAAAGCATTAAAGCGGTATGTGTCACAAAGGAAGGCAGAGTGGTGACGGAGAAGGAGCTGATCGACTTTGTATCTCAGCGAATTGCCCCATACAAGAAACCGAGAATCGTCCAATTCGTCGATGGACTTCCAAAGACAGAGAGAGGAGAGATTGATCGGGCGAAGGTGAAGGTGAAATATGGGGGGGTGACCCGACAACCTCCCATTTGAGGCCAAAGAGAAATAGAAGTAAATGCCGGTCTGGTGTTTGCCGTTTTGATGCGGAACCGATACCCAATTATTCTTTGAAGGAGTGAATCCATGGATTTTACATTGACCTCCAGGCAACGGTTGATCAAGGAAGCAGTTCATGAATTTATGGTGGGTGAATGCGATCCCGTAAAGACTCTCGATTTGGCGAAGAAGAAGCA
>Ga0187770_10000833_pt1 | contig 15653 bp, 10 predicted proteins | sample 0116_SJ02_MP02_2_FD_133154 | JGI IMG/M metagenome (GOLD analysis project Ga0187770, IMG submission 133154) | Tropical peat soil microbial communities from peatlands in Department of Meta, Colombia - 0116_SJ02_MP02_20_MG | ecosystem: Environmental > Terrestrial > Soil > Wetlands > Peat | place...
GGAATTCCCGGCGTGCTGATCGCCGCGTATATCGTGAAGGAACTGCCGCTCAGCTATGTGCGCTGGCTGGTCGTGGTGGTGGTGATTTACGCCGCGGTGATGATGCTGCGCTCGGCGATCCAAGAATCGCGGAAGGCGGCGTAGGGGCGCTGCTTGCTGCGCCCTCTGGATTGTCTGCCGCACAAACAGGGCGCACGCCTTCCTGCGTCAGGGTGAACATACAGCACCCAGACAGCACCTCAACAAAAAAGGGCGCAGCAAGCAGCGCCCCTACGACAGGATGCAATCGTACAAGGCCGGCGCGGGACGCCGGCGCTACGAGACGCGCGTGCGAGAGGTGGCGAGGCGCTCGGCGAGCAGGCGGGTGCAGGCGTAAACGGTCCGCGTGTGCGGCATCGGGAGATGGAGCCGCTCGGCTAATTCCACGACCGCGCCGACAACGGCTTCGAGTTCGAGGGGGCGGCCCGCTTCCAGATCCTGCAACATCGAGGTTTTGTGCTCGCCCACTTTTTCCGCGCCGGCCATGCGCTGGTCGATGCCGATGGGCAGCTCGAGGCCGAGGGCGCGCGCGACGGCCTCGGTTTCCTCCATCATGCTGCGCGCGACCGCGTTTACCTGCGGATCGCGAACAATCTGCGCAAGGGTGGCTCCGGTAAGCGCGCTGATGGGATTGAACACCACGTTGCCCAGTAGCTTCACCCAGATTTCCGTGCGCATCTGCGCGGTCACCCGGCAGCGCAAGCCGGAGGCATTGAGCGCCTCGGCAATTTTCCGGCAGCGCTCCGAGCGCGTGCCATCCGGCTCGCCCAGAGAGACGCGGTTGCCTTCGGTATGCAGGACCACGCCGGGTTCCGCAATTTCGGTTGCGAAATAGATGAGCGAGCCAAGGACGCGGCGCGGCTCGATGGCGGCGGCAATCACTCCGCCGGGGTCCACGCGCTCGAGGCTGGTGCCCTCGAGCGGCCCGCCGGAGCCCTGAAAATACCACCACGGGATACCGTTCTGCGTGCTGACCACGATCGTTTCCGGCCCGAGAACGGGAGCGAGTTGGGGAGCGAGTTGGGTCAGCCCGTGCGCTTTCACCGCCAGGATGACCACATCAGCCGGGCCGGCTTCGCCGAGGGAAGCCACCACGCGCGGGCGGGCGTCGAAATCGCCCTCCGCGCTGCGCACGCGGACGCCATGTTCTTGCATGGCGCGCAGATGGGCGCCGCGGGCAAAGAGGGTAACGTCCAGCCCAGCGCGGGCCATGCGTGCGCCCAGATACGCGCCGATGGCGCCCGCGCCGGCAATCACGAATCTCATGGCCGCAGGTTACCGTTGATCAGAGCGGCGGCCACGGCGTTGCGGCGAATTTTCCCGGTGGCGGTTTGCGGGATGCTCTCGACAACGTAAATTTTCTTGGGGCACTTGAACGTGGCCAGGCGATCCTGGCAATACTTCAGCAGCACGGATTCTGCGCGCTGCCCCAGGTTGGATACCGGCTCTTTCAGGACCACAGCCGCGGCCACTTCCTCACCCAGCGTGGCGTGCGGGAAACCGAAAGTAACCGCTTCCGCCACCAGCGGGCAGGCGAGCAGGACGCGGTCAATCTCCCGCGGCGAAATCTTTTCCCCGGCGCGGTTGATTTGTTCCTTCAGTCTACCGGTGATGTGCAGGTAGCCGTGGGAATCCAGGTAGCCTTCATCGCCAGTGCGGAACCAGCCCTCCGCGAACGCCGACACATTCGCTTCGGAGCTGCCCTCGTAGCCGCGGAAAACGCTTGGTCCGCGGATCACAATCTCGCCGCGGTGGCTTTTCTTCAGGTGCATGCCCTCCGTGCCGAGAATGGCCACGCGCACGCCCTGGGGCATGCCCACCGAGCCGGGCCGGCGTTCCGAGGGCGGCAGGGGATTCGACGCCATTTGGTGGGCCGCCTCGGTCATGCCGTAAGCCTCGACCAGCGGAACTCCGAAGACCTCTTCCATCTTGTGGATGATATCCACGGAGAGTGGCGTGCTGCACGAACGGATGAAGCGCAGCGAGGCCGCTTCAGCGGGCCTTCTTTTTCCTGTGGCGCGCGCCAGCAATAACTGGTGCATGGTGGGCACGCCCGAATACCAGGTGACGCGGTAGTCCTTTACCAGCCGCCAGAAGGTGTGCGTATCGAACTTCGCGGGAATCACCACCGCGCCGCCGGAAACGAGCGTGGCCAGCAGCGAGGCCACCAATCCATGCACGTGGAAGAGCGGCATCAGACACAAGGCGACATCTTCAGCCGTCAATGAATAGGTCTGCGCAATGCTGCGCGCCGAGTAGGCCAGGTTGGCATGCTCGAGCGGCACGCGCTTCGGCCTGCCGGTGCTCCCGCTGGTGTGCAGCACCAGAGCCACGTCATGCGGGGAAGGCAGCTCGGCGTGGGCGCGATGCGATTCATGGGGCAGGTGGCACACGCCGCGCGCGTCCATTTCCAGGGGCAGAATGGGAATGGAAAGCTCCTCGGCCGCCCGCCGGGCCTCCTTGGCCCCATCCGGAGGGCAAACGAGCGCGCGCGCCTGGGTATCTTCCAGGAAGAAGCGGAACTCATCGTAACGGTAACCGGGATTGAGCGGGGCGGCCGCGCCCACGCGCGCGGCGGCCAAAAAGCTGACCGCGGCACCGAGCCCGTTGGGCAACACGGTGGCCACACGGTCAGCGCGGCGGATGCCCGCCCCAGCCAGTGTATCCGCCAGCGTGGCCACTTGCCGGCGCAGCGAATGGTAATTCACACGGATGCCGCGCTCCGGCCAGATCAGAGCCGTGCGGCCGCCTTCTGGAATCTCCAGCAGATCGACCAGCGTCTTCGCGGCCGGAATCATCACCGGCCGTGGTCCCGGAGTTTTTTTGGCTTACGAAGAATCATCGAGCCCAGTCCTGTGGGAGAAGAGTGCAAGCGCCCGAGCGCGCGGCCCGGCCATCCCACTCGCAATGCGTGCGATTATCGCTTAGAAATCCGGCGAATAAAAATGGGACCGAGGTACCTCAGGTCCTGCGCACCGGAAAGGCGCCGCAGACGGCTTCGGAGACCGCGTTGCGGAAGAGCAAGAAGCGAAGCAACGGGGAAATAAAAAGGGGAAGGCCGTCGCCGGCCTTCCCCTTTCTGTTGAGGCGGGTCGCTTCCGACCCGTAGCGGGTGGTCAACCTCTCAGAAGCGGATACGGAATCCGAACTCCATGGACCGCGGCACGTTGACCTGCCCTTCGAGCTGGCCGAAATCGCCCGGATCGTCCAGGGCGTTGAAGGGATCGGTCAACTGCACGTGGTTGAACAGGTTGGTGAAGATCACTTGAAACTCCGCACTCACCCGTTCGGTGATGTTGGTGGACTTGCGGATTTGGAAGTCCACGTTCCAGAACGGCTGGCCGCGCAGGATATTGCCGTAGCCCCCGTTGTGGCCGGTGTCAAACCCCACCACCGCGTTGCGGAAGCAATTGAACACGGTGGAGGGATTCTTGTACAGGCTCACATTGTAAGGACCGGTGGTGCCGACACCCGCGGTGCCCGTGACGTTGTTGATCCGTGAGGTGCTGAAATTCGAGCAACCCGGCCCCGGAACGAGGACTGCTTCCTCAGGAGCGAAGTAACTCTGGTCATCAGCCTCGCCGAATGCCTGACCATACAGGCCGGTATTAAAGTTGAAGCTGGATGGAAGGACCTGCAAGGGCAAGCCGCTGCCGGTGACGAAAATCGGCGACATGGACCATCCACCGAGCAGGTGGCCGACGACGCCGTGCTGATTCTTGTATACGGGAGGCTGGTAGACCGCAAACATGTTGTACACGAACTTGCGGTCAAACCCCTGCGGGCCGTAGTCCCTTCCGACCCAGAAAGGATCGGTGAGAGTGTACTCGCTTGAAGCCTGCACGACCGCGCCGGTGCCCAGGGCCTTGCTGTAGGTGAAGTTTGACTGCATGGTGAGCCCGTGCCAGTCGGCCATCTTGGTGGTGAAGAACAGCGAGTTGTAGTTTCCGTAGCCGATGCTGGCATTGTCCGCCACGCCCGAGGTGAGCTGTCCGGCGGTGTTCTCCAAGGTGAAGCCGGAGAGCGCGCCACCATTTACCTTCTGGAAGGGCGTGTCCAGATCGGTCCACAGATTCCACACGAGCTGGCTGGAAAGATTGCCTGTGCCGCTGCAGGTCGGGCAAGCCGTGGAGAGCGAATTGCCTTCATTGACGGCCACGGCTTGGGTGCAAGAGGCAAAGCCCTTGCAATAGGCCGAGGTAACTCCGCCCAGCGCGGTCTCGAAGAACGGCTGCGGGGTGACCTTGGCGAGGTTGGCGTTAGTGCCGGCGGCGCAGTTGCCTCCGGCCAGCCCGCCCACGCCGCCGCAGTATTGCATGACCAGATTGGCGTAAGCTTTGGCAAAAGACTGCCCGCCGAGCGTGAACATGTAGGGCACCGCGTTCAGGTCGATCGGCGAATATTCGTTGCGAATAATGCGCCCGATGTAGCCCGCTTCGACGGTGAACCTACTGCCCAGTTGGCGCTGGAGGGTCAGGTCGAACTCATAGCTCTTGTTCGGCCGGAAGTTCGGATCCAGGACCGAACTGGCGCCCGCTTCGATGTTCCCGCCGATCCCCGGGAAGAAGGGTTGGGGAAGAGTATGCGAGGCGGCGGCCAGCGGACCAGTCAAGCCATCCCAGCCGCCTGCGGTTGGGCCCACGCGGAAAGCATCCGCGGGAGTCGAACCGCCGGTGCCGGCGCAAGTTCCGGTCATCGTGGGATTGAAGCACTGCACGGGTTGGAGCAGGCCGGTGCCCAGCAAGGGGACCAGAACCAGGTCCACGCCATTGAGGCGGCCATAGATGATGGAGAAGCCGCCGCGGAGCACGCTCTTGCCGTGCCCGAAGACGCTTCCCAACCAGCCGTTGTCGTAATTGGGACTCCAAGCCACGCCCAGTCGAGGGCTGAACGAGCCGTAGTAGGGATTATAGGGATACTTCAGGCCGCCCGCGGCGTTGCCTACCAGCGAAAAGCCGATGGTCGGATTGAACACTTCGCCAAGCAGCGCGTCCTTCTTGGTGGTATTCAGGAAGGTCTGTGCGGTGATCAACTGGTTGGCCTGATCCACCAGAGCCACTTGCTCGCCATTTTCCTCGACCGGCGGCATTTCCAGAGTCCATGCCAGGCCGTAGGAGAGCGTAATTGTGGGGCGAATCTTCCAGCTATCCGTGAAATACACGTTGTAGTACGGGATGTGCACGCGGTCCTCGACCGGGGTGAGCGGAGGATTCAGTGTCAACTGCGGGCCGGAGCGCGTGTAGACGATCTGGTCCAGAGAGAGCATGCCCAGAATCTCCCCGTAATCCCGCACCCAGTCGTTGGTGATGGTCGGACCGCCGGCACTGACGGCTGTGGGGATGAACCCGGTCATGTTGAAGGAGCCGGTGGAGCCGAGTTGGTCGACGGGAAAATAATTGATGCCGCCTCCGTTGTCGCTGCGGGAGTGCTGGTTGTAGTTGTGCTGGTAGGTGCCGCCCCACTGCAGCACATGGTTGCCGCGCAGGCGCGTCATGTCGTCGCGGATCATATTGTCCTGCCCATCCCAGTAGCGGGTGCGGGTGGACTGCGTGTTGACGTTGTACGGAGCCAACACGCCTGTCGCAGACTCCCCGTTCGGTTCCAGGGCGGCGCCCAAACCTGCCAATTGCGGGGCCGCGCCGTTGTCCCCCCACAGCCACCAGTTGCGCAGGTAGCTGTAATGGAAGTCGTTGGTAAAGTTGGTGGTGACGTTGGTGGTCAGCCCAGCCACGAAAAACCAGGGAATCTGCGGCCGGTTGGCGGTGGAAACGATTCCGCCCCCAGGCAGCAAATCCGTTTGATTGGTGGTGGCACGCGTCAGACGGTAGAAGCGGTAGCTTGAGAAGAAATGCCACTTATCGCCGAAGTCGTGGTCCAGGCGGGCCACGGCGAAATCGGACCGCGTTTCTAGCGGAACATCCGCGGTGTAGTTCATGGCGTTGATCCCGTCGCATCCAATGGCGGTCGTGCCGCAGGCAAATCCGAGGACCCCCGCGGTGGGCTTGGGCATCAAGGCCCAGAGAGACTTCAGGGTGGGGCTGATGCCCAGGTCGCGGGGATCGCAGGAGGGATTAGCGGTTCCGGTGCAAGCGGCCACGGCCGCTCCGCCCCCTACCGGGCTGGCACCGGGGCTGTACATCGTGCCGCCCATGAGCGCCACCACTCCGGTGGCGTGATCCGCGATGGTGGGACCACTGTAGGTGACTGCTGCGGGATTGAGGTTATACACCGTGTAGGTTTCCGACGCCGTGCCGCACGCCGCGCTGCACAGGGAGATCAGCCCCTGCTCGAGTCCCGGGCCGGGGACCTCCCGGGTGACGGTGGCGGAGTTGGGGTAGCGGAACCCTTCGTAATTGCCGAAGAAGTAGGTCTTCCCGCCCAGAAATTTTTTGGAAACAATCGGACCGCCCACGGAACCTCCGAAGCGGTTGTAGTGATAGTCCGGAAGGGGGGCACGGGTCGCCGGGGCGTTGTTCACAAACGAGTTCGCATCAAAGTTGTTGTCGAGGTAATACTCGTAGGCGGTGCCGTGCCACGCGTCTGTGCCGCGCTTGGTGGACATGGAGACCTGGGCGCCCGCGGAGCTGTTGAAGTCCGCAGTCTGCTGAGTCGTGTTGACTTTGAATTCCTCGATGCTGTCAATCGGCGTGGGCATGACTCCGGTCGGGCCGCCGCCGCCGCCCAGGCTGTTGCCCGTGCCGGTGAACATGGCGTTTACGGTGCCGCCGGATGGGTCGCCGGCCAGGCTGGGAGTATAAATGTTCATGCTCCCGTCCATGTCGTTGGTGTTCTGGCCGCCATCCAGTTGAAAGGTATTCTGGTCGAACACCGCGCCGGCCACGCTTCCTTCGGGGGTGATGCCCGGCTGCATCATGGCAAAGGTCGCAGCCTCCCGGCTGATACTGGGGAGCGAATCCAAGGCCAGCCCCGAAAAGCCCGTGCCGACCGTGGAGTTCAGAGTTTGCAGATCCGCGCCGGGTCCGGCCAACACCTCGATTACTTCGGTTGCCGCGCCGAGCTGCAGCGTGGCATTGAGGGTGAGCTGCAAGCCCACGCTGACCGTCTGCTTCGAGAATTTTTCGGTGCGGAAGCCCTTCTGAGCGACGGCCAAGTCGTAGGTTCCCGGGGGAACGTTTACGAAGACGTATCGTCCCTCAGCATTCGTAGAAGTGGTGCGTTGTGCCTTTGTGGATAGGTCCGTCAGGGTGACGGTCGCGCCGCCTATGGAAGCGCCGGAGGGGTCGGTCACCTGACCGATCACCGTGCCCGTGTTCGTGGCCTGGGCGAACACAGGAAGAGCGGAAAAGAACAGGGCAAAGCACAGTGTCAACGCTAGAACGATCGCCTGCTTGCTCTTCATTCGAGAGCCTCCTCGTGGATGACGATGCAATTCCGGAGGGGATACGCGCACACCCGTGCGCACATCACCCCTCATGACGTGGAGGCCCGCTCTCCCCCACGGCAGAGCGCGCCCTGCAAGCAAGCGATCGCTACAGGCACGCGCGGCGGGAGCAAGTGCAAATCGGCTTCCAGGAATAGCCAAAGCGGCTAAGTGCCTGAATTGAGAGAGAGCTAGATAAGAGAAGCATCAATAAGAAGCACCTGGAGCCAGCACAAGCACCAATGAAATTTGGAAAATCCGCCCGGAGAAGTCGCGGAACTTGGCGCAACAAAAATTCCAAAAATGAAATGAGCAGAGAAAATCAAGCGCGCACGATTCAGTCCGGACCTTCAGGAACATAAATGGCCGGATAGGAAATATGAATTAGCAGAAAGTGAGCTTGGTCGGCGCGTGCGCGGAGAGATCCCAGAATTCACAGAAATCTCCGGATTCGCGGAAGCCTGCCGGAGCGCGGAAGCGTCTCCAAAGTTATGCGTTGCCGCGCCTGATTACATGCGAACCGTAAGAAACATATTCGTCTGATGCAGGCAACTTTTCCCTGGGGTGCTGCTGTCAAAGCTGGCAGGAGCGGCGGTGGTTTGAACAGCGCGCAAGGATTCAATCGCGGCGGGATTCCTCCGCGTCAAGACGGTAAAAGCCTGCACCCAATGACATTGCCTCCCTCCGCTTCGGCACCGGAGGCGAGCGCGGGGCCACGCGTGTTGACGAGCTACGGCAGCACGGAGCACCTGCGCGTCACCCTGCTATCGGACAAGCCGGGCAAGGTGGAGTTTGGGGGCTCTGCGAAAGCCGTCGTTTGTGTGCATGTGGGCCCATCGGTGGAGATGTGGTGCCAGCGCGGCGGAGAGACCCATCACGGAACGGCCATTCACGGCGACATCGATATCATCCCTCCGCACACATCCGGAACATGGGAGCTGCGCGGGCGGGATACCGCGCTGAGCATCGCCATCAATTTTGAATTGCTGAAAAAAATGGCCGCAGATCTGGGCCGGAATCCGGAGCGGCTGCTGTTGCGCAACCGCTTTCAGGTGCGCGACGCACAGCTCGAGCACCTGGCCTGGGCGGTCAAAGAGGAGATGGAACGCGGGTATCCGAGCGGACCACTGTACCTCGAGGGCATCGCCATGGCTCTGGCCGCGCGGCTGGTGCGTGACCACAGCTCGTTCACCTTCGGTTTCAGCCCGCTGCGGGGCCAGATGGCGCCGCGAAGATTGAAGGCGGTGCTCTCCTACATCGAAGACCGGCTGAACCAGAGCATCTGCCTGGATGAAGTGGCGCAAATTGCCGGACTGAGCCTTTCGCACTTCAAAGTCCAGTTCCGGCGGTCCGTGGGCATGCCTGCGCACCGCTATGTGATCCAGCGGCGGGTGGAGCGCGCCGCGTGGCTGCTGCGCACGAGCGATCTGGCCATCTCGCAAGTCGCGCTGGAGGCCGGGTTCGCTCATCAAAGCCACCTGGCCGTGCACATGCGCCGCCTGCTCGGGCTCTCGCCGAGAGAAGTCCGCAACAACGCCCACTGAGCGTGGAAGGCAAGCCGAAGAGGCGGGCTAGCGTGTTCGATTCCTTTCCAGCCGGGCCACAAAGACTCCCGTAGCCAGAAAATCTCCGCCTCAAGTTTCGGCGTGGCGCGCCAGGCCCGCGGCGCCAAGTGAAACGGCTGCCAGCGGCCCGCGCGCCTTGCGGCGCGGCTGGCGTGAAGGCCTGCGCACAGGCTGCTGGCCGACTTGGTCCGCGCGGCCCTGCCAGAGGAGCATGGCCGCGTAGGCTCGCCAGGGGCTCCACGCTTGCGAACGGCGCTCCAGCTCCCGTTCCGAGCAAACACCGAAAGCGCGGCAAAGATGGAGGTCGCCGGCGGGGAAAGCATTCGGATCGCGCAGCGCGCGCATGGCGACGTACTGAGCGGTCCATTTGCCGATCCCCGGAATCGCACAGAGCTGTGCCAGCAGCTCGTCGCCGTCGAGAACTCCGTCGAAGCGAATTTGTTGATCACACACGGCGCGCGCCAGGGCGCAAATGCTCTCTGCGCGCTGGCGGGGCACGCCGATCGGGGTCAACGCGGCGTCGGCCAGAATTTCCGGCCCCGGAAAGAGCCGGGTCAATCCGTTCGGGCCGGCAAATGGGCTGCCGAACTGTGCAGCCAATTGGCCGGCCAGAGCGGTAGCGGCAGCCACGCTCACGTTCTGTCCCAGGATTGCGCGAACGGCCAGTTCGAACCCGCTCCAACAGCCCGGGACGCGGAGTCCCGGTTGCTGCTCCACGCGCGATTCCAAGTCGGGATCCGCCCGCAAGGTCTTCGCAATCACCGCCCAATCCGCGTTCAGGTCGAACAGGGCGCGGAGCCGCTCGATGATCCAGAACAGCGCCCGGGAATCCCCGAATTGCACCCGGGCGATGAGCGCGTTCTGGGCCGCGTCCAGCGTTACTTCGACGAACCCGCACTGGCCGCGGAGTGTGATGGAACGGCGATAGCATCCGCCGTCCACTTGTTCGACGCCCGGAGTGGCGCGCGCGGCGAGAAACTCCAGGAGGCGTGGCCAGTTATATGGCGGGCGGAAATTCAGGCGGAACGTGTATTGATTTTCCGGAAGTTGCGCGGAGTTCCGCGCGAGGCGGCGCAATTCCGTGGGCGTGCGGTGATACACCTTGCGAATGCCGGCGTTGAACCGGCGAACGCTGCCGAAACCGCCGGCCAGGGCGACCTCGCTCATGGGCAGCCGGGTTTCGTCGATAAGCTTTTTTGCAAAGTGCAAGCGGCGGGTCTGCGCCACGGCGCTGGGAGTGGCCCCCAGGTGCCGCAAGAAGAGGCGGCGCAGGTGACGGGCGCCAACACCCAGGCGCTCCGCCAATGCCTCCACACCCCCGTTCTCGAGCCCGCTTTCGCCGATCAATTGCAGCGCCCGGGAAACCGTGGTTCGCGTCCCCGCCCACGCGGGTGTGCCGGGAGAAGATTCCGGCCGGCAGCGCATGCAGGGACGGAAACCGTTTTCCGCGGCGGCGGCGGCAGTGGGAAAGTAGCGGACATTCGATTCCTTGCACGTGCGCGCGGGGCAGATCGGACGGCAGTAAATGCGCGTGGTGAGCACCGCGATAAAAAATTTGCCGTCGAAGCGCGCGTCGCGCGCCAGCCGCGCCCGGGAACAAACTCGAAGGTCGAGAGCCATCTGCTTCGAAAGCTAATGGTAGTGGAGTTCGCGCTCCAGCTTGGACGCTTTCGGACCTCGATCCTGTTGCTCGCACCCCACCCTAAAAACCTGAGCAAGCCGTAAAAGGTGCTCCGCTTTCAGTAACTTGTATTCCCGGGTCGCCGCGCGCCAGGTGGCTCCTTCGGATTCCATCTCGATCCAGGTCCGCAAACGTCCAGCGCCCTCGGGCGCAGCGTCCTAGATTCTGTTTCCGTTCCGGCATCGCGCCCGGGCGAGAGCGTGGACGACGGCTCTGGGAATCACACATTTCCCCGGGGCCGAAACGAAGTCACGAAGGAGGCAAGATGAAAGCCAGAACCTGGAAATTCCTCATCGCGATTACCGTTTTATCCGCGCTGGCGATTGCCGCGCGGCTCGAGGCGCGAGCGGGCTGGGGGCCGTCCGGGCCTCCTAAGTACCGCGTGTTTGCGCTTGGCGCCCTGGGGGGAAACAGCAGTGACGGCAATGCCATCAACAATCTTGGCTGGGTGCTGGGAGAAGCCAACATCACCGGCAATACCGCGGTCCACGCCACGCTGTGGAACAACGATCTGGGCACGCTGGGAGGGCCGGACAGCGACATTCAGTGGCCCAACAAGAACGACCGGGGAATACTCGCGGGGATCTCCGAGACCTCTTCGATGAATCCCCTGGGCGAATCGTGGAGTTGCGTCGCATTCTTCTTTGGAGTGCCAACAGGTTACAACTGCGTCGGTTTTACTTGGCAAAACGGCGTAATGACCGCGCTGCCCACGCTGGGGGGCTACAACGGCTTCGCCGCCAGTATCAATAATGCAGGCCAGGTGGCAGGCTGGGCGGAGAATATGGTCCACGATGCCACCTGCGTGCTTCCCCAAGTGCTCCAGTTCCGCGCCGTGGTGTGGGAGCCGAGTGGAGAGGTGCGCCAGCTTCCGCCATTCCCGGGCGATCCTGATTCCGCAGCCACAGCCATCAATGACGCTGGACAGGCGGTTGGAATCTCCGGAGTGTGCGATGTAGCCGTCGGCGCGACCAGCGCACGGCACGCTCTATTCTGGGATAGTAATGGCCAGGTGTTCGATATGCACAACCTCGGAGGCCATTCCTGGAACACGCCCATGGACCTCAACAATCAGGGCGTGGCCGTGGGCTTCGCGAACGCCGCGGATCTTCCCCCTGTAGACGGCCAACCGCCCGCAGACCCGGTGCCCTTCTACTGGTCGAAGGAGACGGTGGTGATGCGCGAACTTCCCCTGCTTTCCGGCGACGTCAACGGCGTGGCCTACGGCATCAACAACCTGGGGCAGGCGGTCGGCGCGTCGAACGACCCTGACGGGACGGTTCGCGCAGTCCTCTGGCAGGACGGAAAAGTTTTCGACCTGAACCAGCAAATCCTGGCGCTGAATTCGCCGCTGTTCCTGGTGCTGGCGCAGGGCATCAATGATCGCGGGGAAATCACCGGGTATTGCTTCGACAGCATCAATGGTGAAATCCTGGCTTTCGTGGCCGTTCCGGCGTGGGATGCCGGCACGGACGCGGTGACCGCCTCGCAGGAGAAGAGCGGAGCCCCCAGCGCCGCGGTTTCCGAGAAAGTCCGCAAACAACTTGAGCGGCGGTGGCCGTTTGGCCGGACGGCGGGTTCGGCCGCGGGGCGCTGAGGCGGCACCGCACCGGCAGCGCAATCGGTCGGAAGCCTGCGCTCCTCTCCGGAGCATGGGGACATGGAGGCAGGCAGCCACGAGCGAGGGCGGGGCGCCCGCGCGGCCCGTCCTCGTTTTGCTGGCAGGAAGACGGGGAGTACATCGCCGATGAATCTCAAGAAGATTTCCTTCGCGGGGGCGCTAGTGCTTTGCGCCTCTTTGTTGGGTGAACTTCAAGGTGCGGCCGTTGCACCCTCAACAATGGCACCCGCACAGGAGCAGCCAGCCGCGCCCTGCGCCGCGCCCGAATACCATCAGTTTGATTTCTGGGTGGGCGACTGGGACGCATTTGAAGGCGACGGCCGCGCGCCTGTGGCCCGGCTGATCGTCAAACGCATCCTCGAAGGCTGCGTGCTGCTGGAGGACTATCAGGACAAAAACGGGCATCACGGCGAGAGCTTCAGCATCTACGATGCGCAGCGAAGAGTGTGGCACCAAACGTGGGTCACCAATCGTGGCGAACTGCTGGTGATCGAGGGAGGACTCGCTGCCGGCCAAATGGTGCTGAGCGGCGCGGATCCTTCGAAAGGGCCGCAGGGTCGGGTGCGTGGAACCTGGAAACCGGTCGAGGGCGGGGTGCGCGAAATTGGAGTCACCTCCAGGGACGGCGGTAAGACCTGGGATCCCTGGTTCGACCTGACCTTCCGGCCGCACGCGCGGTAGTCTGCCTATTGGTTCTTGGCGCGGCTGGGGACGGGCCGATGCGGCTCAATTCCATTCGTTTGCGCTGGAAAGCTGCTTCTGGTTTCGATAGAACAGGCTCGGAGGATGCGCCGCCTGCTCGGGCTCTCGCCGAGAGAAGTTCGCACCTGCGCCCACTGAGGGCAGCAGGCAAGCCGAACACGGCATCCGCTGCAGTTGGAAGGTGGGCACCTATTCGGCTGGAAAGATTGAATGCTACAGTGCTTTGGAGCTGGCTAGGTCTACAGTGTGAATTATTCAGGTTGAGGTTTTTATGCGTGTTAGCCCTTTTATTTGGGAATTGGCGGAATCCGTATCCTGACAATGTTGTGGACCTTCACCTCTCCAGCCCACTGGCTCACCACGGCCTGGGCCAAACCGAAAGAGCGGAAGTCACAGGCCAGGTTCGAAACGTATAGATAGTCGCCGACCTTGGTCATCTCCGCTGGGAAGAGGAGACCGCGCGGTGCGCCGTTTTCATCGAGTCCGTTGAAATCCCCCAGCTTCGCAAGCGCCCTGCCGGTCCTGTCGAAGACCACGATCTCATCGGATGAATTGGCCACCACCCACAGCCGGTCATCCTCGTCGACGAACATACCATCGGGGCCATTCACCCCGATGATAAAAACCTCGGGTTTGCCCGCTTCACCGTTCACAACGGGCACTCTAACGATGGTGCGGTCCCCTGTGTTCCCCACGAACAGGGCAGTCTCCTTATGGTCGAACGCAAGCCCATTCGCGCCCAATCTCTGAAGGTTGTGGGATATCAGCAGGTCACTCTTCACCCAGGCCGTCGCAACACCGCCGGTCGGGCCCGTTCTCCATACGGTTCCTTGAAACGAGTCTGTGAGGTAGATGTTTCCTTTCCTGTCGAAGGTCATGCCGTTCGGGGCCGCCCACGCAGAACGCGGCGCGGGCGGTTCTGGCTTTTCACCGGGGACACTGATAAACACCGAGGATGCACCGGTCAAGGGGTCGACCTTTAGCACCTGTTTGCCGCCATAATCGACGACCAACAAATTGCCCGTCTCCGGTTGAAAGCTGACATCCCCCAGGCGATTTGAGGATCCAGCAATCTCAACTCTGCGCTGGAACCTGCCGTCCGGTGCGAAGATAATCAGATGCCCGAGCTTGCCCGGTCGTTCATAGTCCCAGGTGACGACGTAGAAATTTCCCTTGGAATCTGTAGTGATTCCTTCGGGATGAGCACTGCCTTGAGGAAGGGTGGCAAACGTGGTTGCTTGAGAACGGTCCCACGCATCGGCAGACAGTTGGAAGAGAGAGAAAACAAAGATCAGTGTCGTGATGCTGGCAGGAAGAGGACGATAACGCATAGCTTCCTCCTTTGTTCACGCGAATATACGCCTTGCGCATTGGGTGCCCAACAACAATTGCTTTGCGCGCTGATTGCACCGGCAGCTTAGCGAGCGGTCAGGCCTTCTCCAATTCGCGCTCGATTTCGCGGAGCATGAAGACATCTTCCGTATTGTAGAGGAGGAGTTCGCGAAGGAGGATCGGCTTGCCGGTCTGCTGGTACATGCGCCAGGTTTGTATGGCCCAGGCGCCGTCGCGGCCGGGGAGCGCGCGCTTCAGGCCCAGCGCCGCCTCCACTTTTTTCTGTCCGCCGTAAAGGCCGCGCTGCCAGCATTCCGGCACCAGGTCCAGGTGCGGGAATTCCTGGTCCAGCACGATGCCCAGTTGCGCGGCAATCACCGGAAAATCGAAGCCCACGCTCTTTTTGATTTTATCGGGTTGCGAGCGGCCGTTGTAGGTAACGATGCGCTGGACGCCATACAGAATTTTCGACAACGCGGCAGCGGCAACGTTTTTGTCAATCAACTGCGTGAATTCGTCCCGGTCACCTTCCAGCACGCGCACGCCCAGGATGGTAATGCGATGGTTCTTGTAGTCGCGGAAGAGTTCCTGGCCGGTCTCGCGGCCAAGGTAATCCGTCTCGATATCGAGATAGGCTACTCGCATTGTGTTCGGTCTCTCTACCCCGCATCCTCACCCCGGAGCATGGTGCCGAGGTGAGGTATTCACTTGTTTACGGCCAAGAGCTGATCCCTCGCGCGCCTGGAGCGCGGGCTCGGGATGACGCCCTTCCATGCACCGCGGCTGCCCGCCAGGAGCTTTAGCTCCCCGCTAGGGACCGGCGGACCTGCCCAAATCCCGAATGGCGAGAAAAAATGCCGCCAGGCCCGAGAGCAAAGTCACCAGCTCGAGCGACATGGAAACGCCATGGAGTTTGCCAAACGCGGCGCGCACGGGATCTTCCCGGGGCGTGGCGGCAATCGAGCCATGCGCAGCAGCCATTTGCACGCGCAGGGCGTACATGCGCGGGGTGACGCCAAACTCCGACGCCGCGGTCAGGACAATCATCAGCGTTACCAGCACGAGGGCGCTGCGGCCCACCTTCAATTGTGAGACTGCGCTGCTGGCCGCTCCCAGGGCCAGAAAGAGCAGCCCCGCGCCGATACCCATAAGGTGCAGGCGGGTGAGCGCGGCCCCCACCAGCGCCCCGGCCAGGTCCGGTGTGGGCAACAGCCGGAATGCCGCCGGGGCCACCACCAAAGACACGAACAGCCCGGCACCCACCCAGGAGCCCAAAGAAAAAAGGAGCAGAAAACGGAGCATGCAGGTCATCTCCGGATTCCGCTACACTGA
>Ga0187770_10000835_pt1 | contig 15651 bp, 18 predicted proteins | sample 0116_SJ02_MP02_2_FD_133154 | JGI IMG/M metagenome (GOLD analysis project Ga0187770, IMG submission 133154) | Tropical peat soil microbial communities from peatlands in Department of Meta, Colombia - 0116_SJ02_MP02_20_MG | ecosystem: Environmental > Terrestrial > Soil > Wetlands > Peat | place...
AGAATCCTTGCAGCCTCAACCCTCGCCGCCACACCCAGCTACCTACTCACTCTAGTCCTGCACACGCACGCGGTGATACAACTAGTAATCGGCGTAGTCACCTTTCTAATAATTTACGTCCTTGCCGCTCCACTAGTAAACGCTGTAAACCAATCCGAAATAAACGAGCTCAGACACATGTCCTCAGGCCTGGGCGTCATGTCAAAAATAATAAACATCCCCCTCAACCTCGCAGAAAAAGTCGCGAAAACCAAATCTCCCAATAAAAAAACAGCAGAAACCTCCTAACACATCTCACCCTGGCACAAACGGCCCGACGCATGCCAAAGAACATACAGGCACTACACAAAACTCAAAAAAGGTCAAACCGGTTCGCGCAAAAGCGCACGAAAAAACGATTCAGCCATCCTGCCGGCAGCCAATCAGATCACACACTCGAACAGGGCAGCCATTGATAGGCAAAGGACAATATGAAAACCCGACAAATTCTAAATACTGTTATTACCTTGCAAGCCTTCTGGAACATTGCCTGTAACGGTCAAAACGCGGGATGTGAAAACAATGGTTGAACGTCTGGTGCTCGTCACTGGTGGAGCCGGCTTCATCGGCAGCCACTTGACGGAGGAGCTGCTGAAGGAAGGGCACATTGTAGCTATACTCGACAACTTTTCAAACGGAAAAACAGAAAACCTTCAGCACCTGCGGGGCAATCCTTCGTTTACGCTCGTTAAGGAGGATCTGAAGAAGCCGAAGAGGCTGGAACAACTCATACGCCAATCGGACACGATTTTCCATCTTGCCGCAAACCCCGAAGTGAAACTGGGCGAAACGGATCCCAAGACGCATTTTGAAGAGAACATCCTGGCAACGTTCAACCTGCTCGAAGCAGTGAGGAAAACTGGAAAACCAAAAACCTTGGTCTTCGCCTCAACGTCCACAGTATACGGAGAAGCCAAACAAGTTCCAACACCCGAAGATTACGGACCACTCATACCCATCTCAACCTACGGCGCCTCAAAACTCGCTTGCGAAGCCCTCATCACAAGCTACGCACACACCTTCAACCACCGAGCCCTAATCCTGCGCCTAGCAAACATAATCGGCCCCAGATCAAACCACGGAGTCATAGTCGACTTCATCAAAAAAATCAGGGCCAACCCCAACGAGCTCACGATACTCGGTGACGGAAAACAAGAAAAATCCTATCTGTACATATCAGACTGCATCGAAGCAATCATACACCTGACCGAAACCTTCTCGAAAAGCACGGAAAAAACCGACGTGTTCAACGTGGGCTCCAACGACAGGGTAACCGTTATACAAATCGCGAAAATCGTCGCGCAAGAAATGAACACGCGGCATATCAAATACAGGTTCACGGGTGGAGTCGACGGCGGAAGAGGATGGAAAGGCGACGTTAAAACCATGCAACTCTCAATAAACAAACTTGAGAAAACAGGGTGGAAACCTGCCTACACGAGCAGACAAGCCGTAAAACGCGCTGCAAACGCCTCATCCAAACTAGGAAACCACTAAGAAAGCCATAGGCGGATATCCTCTCATTCGCTGTTTTGGCGGAAAAAGGGAACAATGCGGAAAACAGAAAAAGCAGAGGGGCTTGGGCTACGGAGGTGGTCTCGTTCCTAGCGTGACTGACAGCTGCAGCGTTTGGCTTCCCCTGACCACTGTCAGCACCACCGTGTCCCCTGGCACCGTGTTCTGCTCCATCCAACTCGTCAAGGCGTCACCGTTTATGACGCGCGTAGCGTTGAGGGCGATGATTATGTCGTTGGCCTGCACGGCCGTCGGCTTTGCCCCGGCAGCGGGGCCGCCGGCAACCACCGAGTTGATTAACCACCCGTAAGTAACGCTCGCGTTCATACTCTGAGCCGTGTCATAATCCATATCTGAACCCTCCACGCCCAAGTACGAGTGCAAATTGTAGCTTCCAACCGCGGCCAGACTGGGGACCTCTTTAACTATGGTTTCTGAGGGCACGGCGAAGCCCAAGCCCTGCGAGTTCGTAACTATCGCCGTCGTAATCCCCACCACCGTGCCGTTCAAGGTCAGCAACGGCCCTCCCGAGTTTCCAGGGTTTATCGGAGTGCTCGTCTGAATAATGTTGGCAATGGCATAACCGCCGGCAAGATCCGACTCGGTAATAGTCCTTCCCAGCGCACTCACAATCCCAGTTGTCATTGAACCGGTCAACCCGTACGGGTTGCCTATCGCAATCACCTCGTCACCCACCTTCAAAGACGACGAATTCAGGATTACAAGCGGCTTAAACTCTGACTGGGGAGCATTCGGCACCGTGAGAACTGCCAGATCCGAGTAAGGATCGGTTCCGTTAACCCTTGCAGCGTACCCGTTCCCATCCGAAAAAGTCACGCTTATCCCTGTCGCTCCGGCCACAACATGATTGTTCGTCACTACAACCATAGACCCCGTCAAATTGTAAACGAAACCCGAACCCTGAACCGTCCCACTGCTCGTCGTCCCAGTGATCACAACAACAGAATCCTTAACCTCATCGTAAATCACCGAGAAAACCGTCTCATTCTCATACACAGTGAAATTTTGATTATACACGGTCTGATTCCCAGACAAGCCCGAAACCTGACCCTCAACGTTAGAAAGCTTCGTGTTCAACGTGTTAATCTGCCCGTAAAGCACGTAGGCCGTCACGATTCCTCCAAGAATCAACCCAGCAATGAACATGATCGCCACGATCAACCACGTATGTCCTCTCTGCGGCGAAACCATTCAAACCACCTTGCTGCTAAACAAATTGGAGGCCACACTTAAAAGTTTCCACGTCCTCAACGCAGAAGCCCGGCGCAGCAGAGCACCAGAAAAGCAGAAAATCGCATCCTTGTGGCCATTACATCTATGTCTCACACTTAAATAATCCAAGCCCGAATGTTCTGTACGATGTCGACGACTGAGCAGAACAGTTGCACAATTCCACTTCACAAACCGGGTTTGAAAGAGAAACTCTTCTTCTTCATGTCAGGAATAATAGTCAGCATTCCAATTGCCACCTTCTTTGAACCTCTGTTCCTTTCGCCTGTCCCCACAGGCTATGCTGCCACGGTACTAGTCGTCGTCCTCGCCCCATTCATCGAGGAATTCGGCAAAACCGTCCCGCTGTTCTATCGTCACGGCGAAACAAAGAAGTCCATAATGACCCTGGGCTTTCTTGTTGGACTCGGCTTCGGAATCATCGAATTTCTGGAATACGTCCTGATACTACGGGTTCCCTTCATTTTCAGGCTCCCCGGCCTATTCTTCCACGCGGCCAGCACGTCAATAGTTGGTTACGGAATAGCGAACAAAAAGGCTGCAACATTCTACCTAATTGCAGTCGCACTTCATATGTCAAACAACGTCGCCGCCCTAGTCGCCCCTTTTGAGGGGCTTATAATCATAGTCTTCGTGCTGGCGCTCTACTTCTGGTGGTACTTGTACCAGAAGACGCCGGAAACGATTATCCCATACTGAGTTCTCATGCAGATGTCCGTCTGAAACTATTGTCTTCTGTCAATTAAATCCAAAGCGTCAGGTCCGGTGCCTATGAAACTCACTGGAACCTTTGTCTCGTCCTCGATTCTCTCTATGAACTGTTTCGCTTCTAGTGGCAAACGTTCATACGCTCTGATGCCCTGGCAGCAGGGGAATACGCAGTCAAGCTTCGTAACCGCCAACTGAGTCGCGCCGTTGATCATGACAGCCCTTCTGGCAAGCTCGAAGCTGAAAGGGGCAGAACGTCTGTCCCGACCCGTTCCCGCGGCCGTTTCGAACCATCCTCGTTTAACGGCCTCTTCCTTTGAAATCTCGTCAGGCAAGGGGCCGCTGCCCACGCGTGTGACAAACGACTTGAACACTAGCACGACCTCATCCACATTCGTGGGGCCCACACCCACTTCAGAACATATTGCCGACGCGCTAGTGTCCCTGCCCGTCACGTAAGGGTAACTTCCGTGAAACAGGGAAAGCAGCAGGCCCTGAGTTCCCTCCAACAGGACTGCTTTGCCCGCGTCTATAGCTCGATTTGTTTCCAACGCTACATCAGCAAGATAAGGTGCGAGTTTCGGAACGTCTCTTGCGAGTTTCGCGGTTCTTCGCACGCGTTCCTCAATCGCGGGTCCCACACCCCAGCCCGTCGTGCCTAAGCCCTTGAGATGTTCACTTGCCTTGTCCTGAACCGAATGTTTCTCCTCGATTATAGAGGCTTGACCGTCCACTCCTAGACGATTCTTAACACCAGTTTGCTCGACTTCCTTAACGAACTGCGCAACGTGAATGTTTGCCCCCGCAGCGATTAATAAACGACACCTCTCGTTTACAAAGCCACCCGGAACCATGTGCAATGCGTACCGTTTGCCTTCAAACCAAATCGTGTGAGCAGCGTTCACCGAACCTGTTCTAACGCAGAAATCGAGTCTATCCTCAAGGGCGAGATACGAAATTATCTTCCCCTTACCCTCGTCCCCCCAGAATCCGCCAGCGATAACCGTGCACGGCACCTTTTTGCACCGATCAGAGAATCCACCAAGGTCTATTTAAGACTGTTTGCTAGTTTGGTGTCAAAGAAAGCAGCCATCTCAGACACGCCATCTCAGGCACCTGCTCTGAGCTTTCCCGCCTCGCCGTCAATTCTCTGCAGGAGCTTCTGAAGCCTCTTCGCTTTAGACTCAATTTCCTTCTTGGAAACGGTTGCTGCCTGCGGACACAGGTCATCCACGATAACTCCCTCCTCTTCGCTGTAGATGACGGGGTAAATCCGACATCCCAAAGGCCTGTACCTGTAAACTCTGCAGCGACGATTCTCGATTTGATAGAAAACGCAGTGTCCTCGATTGTTCCGCAACCGAGCAAGGCCCTGCCGGTCAAAACGCACAAATTTTTCTCTTGCTTGTCCAGCCCTTTCTAAGAGCCTGATATCTGCCCTCGACAATAACATCTCGGTTTTCTCGCAGCAAACGCTACAGTGTGAGCAAAGCATGATCACACGCAGATCAGAATCTTCTTAATTTGGCTTTTCGGTGACGATTCCCCTATTCGCACAATAACCCTTATTGTGCGGGCTAAACTGCTGGATTTTGGCTCGGCAATATTTTGATTTGCCATTCCTGGGACTCGGTTATCCGCCTATTATCAGGTTTAGGTTCAGCAGCTCTGCCCATGCGATGCTCTTTAACGGTATCCTAAAAGTACTTCTTTCCCCGTAAGGAACGCACGTAACGAACCTTTGCCTCTTGAACTCATCTCTCTGAATCTCACCTAATTGGACATTTACGATTACAGAACCATCCTTCATGTGAAGGTTTACGTTCTTTCCTAGGAACGACCGTGCGCAATTCGTGCTGAAACTCTCCACTCTCCTCACCACTCCACATCCTTATCAGCAAGCCTGGTCCAGCATCGCCTGCAGATTGGCAGCCTTTCTCCCCTGAAAACAATGTACACTTCAATATCGTTTCCTTTGCACTCCTTATGCCAAGGGTTTCTACAATGTTCCATACACATGAACCTCCAGCCGCATCATCCCACTGGTTGGGATTTGCTTTTAAAACCCTCCGAGAAACGACACTACAACGAAGTGGAGAGAGACGAGTTAAAGTGAAAATGCGTGCGCCCATTCATTGATCACCTTCCCGGCAGTCTCTGTTTTCCGGATCCGGACAGGACGAGGGACCACGCATTCTTTCAGATTTGCACTATTTTGGGGATTGTACTTTCTTTAGTCACTCTCAGCAATGCTACGGAGGGTTTAGCCAAGAACGGTGGTGAGGGATTTGTCGGGCTTCCAGGATTTATGAATAAAACGTCTCTTTCCCATTTTATGCTGGAACTGTGCGTATGCCCGTAGATCAGCACGTTAAAACCATTCGTGCTTGCGATTTCACGCATTTTTCCCAAGCCGAGATGTGCCCCCGGGTTTTGGGTCACCCCTATTCTCCAATCAAAAACTTTGAATGAATCCAGCTTCGGCAATTTGCCTCGAACTTCGGGTCCGTCCATGTTTCCATAGACAACCAGAACAGGGGCGAGTCGTTCCAGCTCTTCTATGACGGAGAGCTGCACTAGGTCGCCCGCGTGAACGATGAAATCCACGTTTTGAAAAACCTTGAAAACCCTTTCAGGAATTCTTCTTGCGCGATCAGGAACATGCTTGTCGGAGATCACCCCAACGGTTTTTGCCGAGCTCTCCTGCAGTTTGGGAAACACCTTCCTTCCTTGGGTGACCAATCGAAGCATCCTCTGCGACACTCTTTGGCCCCACTCTAGAATAAGAGTTTTTATCAGCTCGCCACCGTAAACGAGCATGCCCATGCAGGAGACTTCTCTTGACGCCTCAGATCGCCTCGCTGCGATGTCGCATGCGGAAACGGCCTTGCTGACAGCACTTACGAGTGAAGTTATAAATATGTCCTGGCCGATTGTTCTATCAACCATTCTCATGGAGGTTTTGACGTGCCCGCGGCGGAAGTTGGAAGAATCTGTGTAAAACTGTCAGGCCGTGAAGCTGGAAAAAAATGTGTCGTAGTCGACTTGACCGACAAGAGTTTTGTGTTGATAACTGGTCCAAAGGAAGTGACGGGCGTGAGGAGACGCAGAGTCAACATCGGCCACATTGAGCCTCTGCAAGATAGCATAGAAATCAAACGTGGAGCATCCGACGAAGAAGTGACGGAAGCGCTCAAATCTGCTGGCAAACTGGAAGCGATGGGTCAACCTGTAAAACCCGCCTTGAGCTAAGAATGCAACGCAAATAATATAACGGCTGCAAAAACATTTTTCCCCCTTCCTACCAAAAACCAAACGTCTCTTTTGGAGCTGGGTTTCTTCAAAGTCATGTCGCGGCAATTAATACTCTCGAAATCAACGTCTTCGAGGTTTGACCGAGATTATGTTGAAAAGTCTTGCGTCGATTCTCATATTGGTTTTTATTCTTGCGCGCGCGAATAAATGAACAGTCACGGGACAAGAGATGCGTGTTACTCACAACGCAACATAATGTTTTTACAATGCAACATTACAAAGCAACATTACAATAGATGTAAAAAATAAAAGGGGGCGGCGCTGAAGCATCGCGCAAGTCACAACATTCCCGCGAATTGACTGTTTTCAACCTCGCGCGCTAAATGCGACTATTTGGACATCGACGGCACCAGTCAAGGCAACGCGACCAACCCGATCACGCTCAGCATGAACACAGCTCACATAGTGCGCGCTTCACTTTAACTCCACTCTCCACCATCAGCGTTCTACTTTTCAAGCTAACCGTTAAAAGTGCATAGAAGCGCATGTTTTAATCCCTGCCGACTTAAGGAAGTGAATGGTTTTGGCACAAAATACCTTCGTTCAGTTGGGTTCAACTCCTGTCATGTTACCATTCAACATGCGGAACATAGACAGTCTGTTCCCTGGCTTCGTGGCAGGTGACTTTGCAGTCGTCTATGGCCTCCTCTATGTCTTGACTCTGTCATTGCTTCTTGCAGTCAGAGCTCAACTGCCATGCCAGTTAGGCGGACTTGAATCAAGCGTTGTGTTCGTGGATGGAGGAAACACGTTCAGACTCTACAAAGTGTCACGATTGGCTAGGCTGCACCATCTTAGGCCTAGAGATGTTCTGTGGCGAATCTTCATCTCAAGAGCGTTCACGATGCACCAGATGACCTCAATAATCCTCGACGGCCTCGAAGAAGCAACCAAAAAATACGATGTAAGGCTCGTAATCATATCGGATTTTCAAGGACTTTACTTAGACACAGACATTCAGCCAGAAGAAAGCAAGGAGGTTTTCAGCCAAGTGACTGCTTACCTTTCAGAGTTTTCCAGAAAGACAGGTACAATCGTGCTCGCAACTTGCCTACCGCACTGCCATTCCAGACGTAGTGCTTTCTTGCAATCCGTCGCGTGCGCGAGATCGAACGTCACAATATCGATAACAAAGAAACCTTCATATCCCTTCGAAAAACAGTTTGCTCTCGAAAAACATCCATCGTTCAAGCTGGGACGTGTTGATTTTCCTCCTGGAAACCTGACTCTGAACGATTTCGTGGGAGGTGGCCAGTGATGGGGAAGACGGTTGAATCGTACCGGCTTGCTTTGGACACGGAGATTCAGAGTTGGAACGGGTTCGTTAAGGCTCTGCGCACCGATGATAGAGACGCGTTTGAACAGATGACTGACGCGTGTAGGAATCACGCTTCGGCGGGAAGCAGTGCAACGCGTCCAGAGGTGTTTGAGCCGATGGTCATGTCCATCCTGTTGGAACAGCAGAAGAGGCTGATGCGTCTGGAGAAGGAACTCGTTGCAATCGAGCAGAAGCCTTCCCAACCCTGACAGGGTTAGGGGCTGGATACTCGACGCGTATCCTTCCATGCTTGGACAGTTCGCGGTCTGGATCATAACTGAAAACGGAGAACGCCTTCGGTTAACAGACAGTTTCAAGCCCAAAATCTACATTTCGGGGAAAGAAGACAATCTGGAGAGGCTTGCCGCACAGTTTCCGTACGATGAAGCTGTCGTATCATGGGGTTTTGTTCGAAGATATGCAAAGGCAACCGATTCTGAACAGTCCAGGGTTCTCGAAGTAACTTTGAAAGATTGTAGGAGATCGCCGTCGTTCACTCAGAAAGTGTTGAAGTCCGGAAGATTCTTGCACTACAACGTTTTCAACTGCGATTTGAAGTACGAGCAACTGTACTTCTTTTATCGTGACATTTTTCCTCTTGCGCTGGTTGAGATAGAGTCTGAAGATGCTCGGTTGAAGTACACTTTGCTCGATTGCGCTGACAGTGTGGACTACACAGTTCCGTCCTTGAGAATCTCGAAGATCGACGTGGATGTCGCCAAACAGGGCAAGATTGCCAAGATGAGTGATCCCATAGGCAAAATCACGGTTACCCAGAACGGTAAGGAAGAGACCATCGATTCACGCGATGAGAAAGACAAGCTGCTTCAACTCGTGCAGACAGTTGATGATCTTGATCCCGACATTCTTGTCACTAAGGGTGGCGATTCGTATCTCTTCGTCTATCTTGTTCGCAGGGCGGTGATCAACGGCGTTCTGAGCAGGCTTGCTTTGGGCAGAGATGATGTGCCTCTTGTAGCGAAGAACGTTCGTGGAAGAACCCTCTTTTCTTACGGCCGCACTTTTTACAGGGCTCCGATAAGACGGTTGTACGGAAGGGTTCACGTCGACGAAAGGAACACGTTCATCTTGGCCGAGTGCGGGCTGGACGGACTGTTTGAAATTGCGAGGACTTGCAGGGTTTCACTGCACACAGCAGCGCGTTCATCAATCGGCTCAAGCATGTCGTCCATTCAATTCTACCATGCCATGAAGAATGATGTTCTCATTCCTAGGAACAAGAGCATCCCTGAAGCCTTCAAGTCAGCTCTTGAGCTGCTTGTCGGAGATCGAGGAGGTTTTGTTTATGAGCCGGAAGTGGGCGTTCACGATGACGTTGGCGAAGTCGACTTTGCCTCTATGTATCCGACGGTGATGGTTAACAACAACATTTCCGCCGAAACCATCCTGTGCAAGTGCTGTCCCAACTCGAAGCTTCGCATCCCCGAGCTCGGCTACAACATTTGCGAGAAAAAGACCGGCATTGTTCCAAAGGCTTTGGAGCCCGTTATCAAGAAAAGACTACACTACAAAGAGTTGAAGTCGGAGACAGAGGACGAGAGACTACGAGAGATCTATGACAATCGTCAGACAGCTTTGAAATGGATTCTCGTAACTTGTTTTGGCTACCTGGGTTACCGAAATGCAAGATTTGGCACCGTTGACGGTCACATAGGCGTTTGCGCTTTCGGAAGAGAGGCCTTCCTGAAAGCTTCCAGAATAGTCGAAGAGAAAGGATTCAGAATCATTCATGGTATAGTTGATTCTCTCTGGCTCAAGAAAAAAGACGCCACAAACGAGGAGTATCAAGAGCTGTGCAAAGAGATAAGCGAAGAGACCAATATCCCGCTAAACTTCGAGGGTCGATACAGATGGATTGTTTTTCTTTCTTCCAGAATGCATCCAAACGTGGGAGTGTTGAATCGTTACTACGGAGTCATGGAGACAGGCAAAATCAAGGCTAGAGGTTTAGAAGTGAGAAGGAGAGACACACCTCCATTCGTGAATAGTGCTCAGACAAGAATGCTGGAAGTACTGGCCGAGGCCAAAAACTCGAGGCAATTCCTCGAAAGGATTCCCGATGCCTTGAAGGTTCTGAGAGATTACAGGAAAAAGCTCCTTGCCGGAGAGATTCCTATCTGGGACATGATAATCACGAAACACTTGTCAAAGAGTCCCGACAAGTACAAGCAGATGGTCAGCCAAGTCATCGCAGCCAAACAACTGATGAAAGAAGGAACTGACGTCGCGGGCGGAAAGAACATAAGGTTCCTTTTTACCAGCTCCGAAAACAAGCGGTACGAGAGAAGGGTCATTGCAGAAGAGTTGATAGAGAAGAACACCGAGTCGGACATCAAGAAATACCTGCTTCTTCTTTACGCGTCAGCCGCTAATATGTTCAGCCCATTCGGCTATTCTATCAGAACCATTTATGATGAGGCCAGAGGACAACGACAAATCAAACTTTCAACTTGAAAGGCGCGATTAATCAAGTCCCGAGCTAGAAGTTTAAGGATCTGCTCGATTTTGAGCTCTATAGGTTTCAAGCTCACATTTACTTTGGGTAAAAACATAGGGTCAAAATCGAGAAGTGCAGAAAGAAACTCTCCAAGTTTTGATTTCACCCCACCGGCGCTTGCACTATACGTTTCCTATTCTCATAGTAAAACCAACACAGAGACATGGGTGCAAATCATTGAGGTTATTTCAAAGCTTCGGAGTTCAAAGACTTTTAAACTCTTATATTTGGTTCTGTCTATTCTATGAGAAGTGATGTGTTGTCATGCCTAGAACTGCTGCTCCGTGGCAAACTGAACGCAAGCTGTTGGTGAAGGCTGAAGACAAGACTGACCCAGGCTTCGGATGCAAACCTGAGGACAGGCCAGCGGAAGATTACTTGAAATACGGAGTAATCAACTTGGACAAGACTCCTGGTCCGACGAGTCATGAGGTGGCCGCTTGGGTCAAACGCATTCTTAAGCTTGAGCATGTTGGTCACGGTGGGACTCTAGAGGCTTAAGAAGGCCAGAGAAATCCCAAAGTGACCGGCGTCCTGCCAATCACGCTAGAAGAGGGTACGAGAGTTGTTCAGGCTCTGCTTTATAGCGGGAAAGAATACGTGTGCGTTATGAAGCTCCACGCAGATGTCGGGATCGAACAGGTTAAGAAGGTTCTGGGCGAATTTGAAGATCTGATTTATCAGCGTCCGCCTCTGCGAGCTTCGGTCAAGCGACAAATGCGGATGAGACGGGTCTACTATTTGGATTTTCTTGAACTGGAGGGTCGCAACGTCCTTTTCAAGGTGGCATGCGAAGGAGGAACGTACATTCGGAAATTGTGTTTCGACGTGGGAGAAGTCTTAGGATGTGGGGCACACATGCAGGAACTGCGCAGAACGAGAGCCGGACCTTTCGTTGAAGACGACAGCGTAATCCTACACGATATCGCCTACTGGTTTATGGAGTGGCAGGAGAAGAAGGATGAAAAACTCTTGAAGCAGTTCATTCAACCGATGGAACACGCTCTTGCATTGGTTCCGAAAATCCACATAAGAGACTCCGCCGTTGACGCCGTTTGCCACGGCGCGAGCCTAACCGCTCCAGGCATTTTGTCACTTGAAACTGGAATACAGGAAGACTCTATGGTTGCCGTTTTGTCATTAAAAGGCGAAGCTGTTGCGTTGGCGAAGGCCGTGGCCAACTCAGAGAAAGCTCTAAACATGGAGCACGGGATGGTCGCCAGGACGATGCGTGTGCTCATGCACAGAGGCACGTATCCAAAATGTTGGAAGAGCGGCGGAGAAAAGAATGGCTAAAGGCACCAAAAACATTGAACACTACTTTGTCGCGAATCCAAAATCGAAACCAAGATACGGCCTGATACGCACTTACCTCCGTGGTAAACCTTTCGAATTTCTTACAGCCTCGGGCGTGTTCTCGAAACAGCGCGTTGACCTAGGCACTAGGCTGCTGATAGAATCCATGCTTTTGCCCAAGAGAGGCTGCGCGTTAGACATCGGCTGCGGCTACGGCGCTGTTGGAATTGGGGCAGCCTCCTTTAACCCGCACTTATACGTGGTTTTGGTCGACGTGAACGCACGCGCTGTTTGGCTTGCAAGACAGAACGTTGAGAAGAACCTCGTCAGCAACGCAGAGATCAGGCGCGGTTATCTTTACCAGCCTGTGGAAGACCTGATTTTCGATTGCATACTCTCAAACCCCCCGGTTAGCGCGGGCATGGAGACCGTAAAAGCGATGATAGCTGAAGCACCGAGACATATGGCGCGCGAAGGCGTTTTCCAAATGGTAGTAAAATCCAAGGTGGGAGGCAAGAGATTGCGCACGATTTTTGAGGAAGCTTTTGGAAATGTTGATGTCCTGTCAAGGGAAAGTGGCTACCGCGTGCTAATGTCAAGAAAACTATAAGGCCGGACTCACTCGTTTTGCGTGCAAGCTTGTGCTGGAAAACCTATAATAAACTACTCTGCTTGATATGAGTTGTTGCATTTGCGCCGGGGTATCCTAGCCAGGTAGGGAGCAAGCCTGGAGACGTTTCCACACGAAACGCCTAAAAGCTTGTGGCCTCTCGGGGCCGCGTGGGTTCAAATCCCACCCCTGGCGCCACTGCACTCAGCGGACGCATATGGGGGCAGACCAGTGTCTTTACGTGAAAAATCCTGTGGAGCAGTCGTGTTCAAACGCAACGAGGAAGTCCAATACCTTCTTTTGCACTACGAGGCAGGCCACTGGGACTACGTAAAAGGTCAGGTTGAACCGCACGAAACTGAAAAGGAAACGGTAGTTCGCGAGCTGCATGAAGAGACGGGCATCGGCGACCCACGTTTCATCGAGGGTTTCAGAGAAGAAATAAGCTATTTCTACAGAAGGGACGCTAGGACGGTGTACAAGGAAGTCATCTTCTTTCTGATCGAAAGCAAAGAAAGCAACGTGAGGTTGTCCTACGAACACGTGGGGTATGAATGGCTCAACTACGAGAAAGCAATGGCTAGGCTCACGTTTCCGAACGCGAAGAAAGTCTTGGCAAAAGCACAAGAGTTCATCAGGAAACACGAAAAAGAAAAAGTAAACTAGGCCCTGGTGTCGCATTTTCTTCATGCTTGAGATGAGGTTCTATCTATGCTGTTTCGTTCATTTTCCTTATCACGTCAGTTATTGAGGCAACTGATGCTTCAAATTCCGCCTTCGTTTTGGGGTCAAGTTCAAGTTCCAGAATCCTCTCGACACCGTTTTTTCCGAGAACACTTGGCACGCCAATTGAAACGTCGGAGAAACCGTACTCGCCCTGCAAGTAGGTGCAGACGCTCATGACCCTGTTCCTGCCCTTTAACACTGCGTCCGCCATTATGGCGATGACCGCGCTCGGAGCATACGTGGTGGCTCCCTTGAGTTTTATCACGTCCGATCCTGAACTTCTCGTCAAGCTCACTATTTTTTCAATCTGCTCGCTGCTTAGTAATTCTGTTATGGGTATGCCTGAAACGGAAGCGTGTCCCACTAGAGGCACCATAGAATCTCCGTGCTCCCCGATGACGAGGCCACGAATGTCCTCCCTTGAAACCCCCAGTTCTTGGGCGATGTACGACCTGAAACGGAGAGTGTCCAGAATGTTACCCATCCCAAAGACCTTGTTTCTCTTAAACCCGCTCTCTTTATAGGCTATGTACGTCATGATGTCAACCGGATTGGTCACCATCATGAGTTTGCAGTCCGGACAATACTTCACGACCTCCCTCACGACAGACTTGACTATCTTCGTGTTCTTTCCAGCAAGATCAGACCGGCTCATCCCAGGCTGTCTTCCCAAACCCGCTGTGACGATGACAAGTTCTGAACCTTTCATTTCACCGTAATCGCTAGTTCCCTTGATCTTCCCATCAAACTCGATTGCCGGGGCCGCCTGCATCATGTCCAAGGCTTCACCTCGAGCTAGATTCTCAGCTATGTCAACTAGAACAACGTCACTAGTCCTAAACCCCAGAATACTGAAAGCAGCAGCACTTCCAACTTTTCCAGCGCCCACAATTGAAATCATGGATATCACATAAAAACCAGTTTCACTTTAACCTTGCTCTCTCCACTTTTCAAGGATGTTATATAGCCAAATCCCCTTTAACATTCAGAACTTGCCTTAGCGCGCGCGAGCCTGCTCAGAGATTTCATGCGGACAGTTGCGATCCCCTCATACCGATGGGCAATAATCGAAGCGCTTCAAGATATGTTGAGAAAAGGGGTTCAAAAAGAGAAGTTAGAAGCTGCATTTCGTTATAGAGAATCGCGAACTGGAAACGACTCTAGGTGAAATGGTGCACGATTCTGGCATCTTCACGCACGTTCTTACCATTGCACACCGCTTCATGTTTAACGTTCGCGGAGGGAGCATGAAAGCTTTTTAGCGTAAGATTAGTGTAGTACGCAGTGATGCTCAAAGGCAAGGGACCGTTGTTGAAGGACGTTGAGTTTAGGCTTGTTTCTGAGCTTATGAAGAACAGTCGAAGAAGCGATAGAGAACTGGCAAAAGTGCTTGGCACTTCTCAGCCCACAGTCAGCAGAGCTATCAGAAAAATGGAGGAAAAGGGTATCATCAGGGAGTACACGATGATTCCTGATTTCAACAAGCTTGGGTACAAGATTCTTGCGTTGACTTTCATCAAACTTAAGAGGGCATTCACCCAAGAACAGATAGAAAAGGCACAAGAAGTCACAAGGCAAAGTCTGAAGACAGGGCCTTTTGAAGTCGTGATGCTTGAAAGAGGTTTGGGTTTAACTTATGATGGAGTGTTCATCACTTATCATGAAGACTATTCATCCCACGTGAAGTTTATGAAGTGGCTCAGACAGTTTGACTTTCTGGAACTGGAAGAAAGCGGAAGTTTTCTGATAAACCTTGAGGACAAGGTTCGCTACCGTACGCTGACCTTCTCAACACTAGCCAACCACATACTGCAAATGAAAGAAAAGAAGCAGCAATAATCAACAGGCGGCGCCAGCAAATCATTAACTAATGAAGAAGGAAACTTGGTTTGGAAGGAACCGAGAAAGCCAAGACCGACGTTAGCTCCAAAAAGCGTGGGGTCAGGTTCTGTCCAAGATGCGGGTCCACCGAAATCTACTGGGCACGGGGGCTACCGCAGCTGTGGTCCATGTGGGAGTGCAGAAACTGCGGCTATTATGGGGCATTCATAGTGGAAGACGGCAAAATGTCCAAAAAACTCCAGGAAGAATATGCAAAAAAACGTCCCCACAAAGACGAACCGCAAACCTGAAGCCTCAGGTATTCCTTGTGCTTATCTTTGGTTTTTTCCACATGCGCGGTCGATTGAGGGAGAAAGCTGTGACTGCCACCATCGGCCCCCCGGCCTTTTTTTTCTTTACGTCTGTTGTAATGTTGCATTGTAATGTTGCATTGTTTGTACTTCATGTAGCGTGCGTGCGGGTTCCGAAATCAGTGTTTTTACGCGCGTAAATCACGTTCCACACGCAACTCTG
>Ga0187770_10000836_pt1 | contig 15647 bp, 12 predicted proteins | sample 0116_SJ02_MP02_2_FD_133154 | JGI IMG/M metagenome (GOLD analysis project Ga0187770, IMG submission 133154) | Tropical peat soil microbial communities from peatlands in Department of Meta, Colombia - 0116_SJ02_MP02_20_MG | ecosystem: Environmental > Terrestrial > Soil > Wetlands > Peat | place...
ATGAACTCCTGATGAAGATCCTTGAAAGCGGGGGTAAAAAAGAACTTCCCCTTTTAGGCCAGAAGGAAGTACAGGAAAAACTCGCTGCTGTTTTCGGCATAGGTGATTATTTCTGGGAGGACTTGATAAGATTTCAATTCACCGATCTACTGCCGATACTTAACGACCCTACACTCGAACTGTGTTTTTCAGCTGATCAGCTAAAAGACAGATTTTCGAACAACTATCTGAAAAAAAAAGCTCCCGAAAAGGAAAATCTAAATGCCTTCAGTACCCTTCTCAATGAATGGAAAGATGCTGAAATGTTCAGGATTGATCTCAGACAGATTCTTAAAAAGACCGGAATGATGGAATTCTCACTTGAACTGACAGACCTGGCTGAATCCGTTATTGAACTTGCATTTCATAAGATAGATAAAGAGATGCAAAGCTTACTTCATGTAAAAAAGGCCCCCCCATGGGAAGTATTCGGTCTTGGAAAACTAGGAGGAAGGGAACTCGGCTACGCATCGGATATAGAAATAATGTTCGTTTATGACGATTCAAATCTCAGCAGCGACAATAAAAATATCGCTTCATATTTTGAAAAATTTATCCAGACCTTTCTCAGGGTTGTTCACTCAAAAAGCGAGGGGATTTTTGAGATCGATCTTAATCTCAGACCGTACGGCAAGTCTTCTATGCTGCCTGTGTCTAAATCAAGTTTTCTTGAATATTTCAGGGAAGGCAAAGCCTATTATTTTGAAAAACAGGCCCTTGTAAAACTAAGGCCGATCTGCGGGGGGAATTCTCCTTCTCTACTGATAAAGGATATAATTTCATGCCGTGACCGGTTTGTATACGGTGGAGGAAAACCTGACATATCAGCTCTTCTTACGCTCAGAGAAAAACAGATCGCTTCAAATGTGAGAAACCCCAACCTCACCAATATTAAATATTCAAAGGGCTGTCTTGTAGATATAGAATATCTGGTTCAGACCCTCCAGATAGCTTATGGAAAGAATGAACCTTCCCTGATGTGCGAATCCACTGTGGCAGGAATCGAAGCTCTTTTAAAGACAGGAATAATCAAGGATGAAACCTTGAGAAGATTAAAGGAAAGTTATCTTTTTTTCAGGAATTTGATAAATATTCTCCGTATGGCGAAGGGAAACGCCAAGGACCTTAATGTTTATCCTGAAACATCTATGGAGTTCAACTACCTTGTAAGAAGAAGTTATTTTATAGGCATTATCAACGAGAAATCCCCTTCTCTCCTGAAAAATTTGATTGAAAGATACCGAAATGAAGTCATGGCCGTTTTTAACGATGAAATTGGAAAAATAAATTCAGATATCTCCGGATATCAATGAAAATCATCTATGTAAATTATCAGGCTATAAGGACTGATTCCGCCGATAATCGATTTATTTACTGTTAAATAACCGATTATAGACCCATCCTTGATGATCATCGGAGGTGTAGACGTTAAACTATTAAAGGGTGAATAAATGCCGTACTTATTCCCGAAATATCCCAATTCATTCCATATGGATAAAAAAGAAGCAGAACTGCCGTAATCCCCTTCTTCATTAAAAATTGAATCAATATCATAGGGATTGCAGATTTTTCCCAGAAATGTATGATTGTAGTTTTGAGCGATAATAAAAGAATTATTTAAGGCAGATATATTATATCTGAGGGGACCGATCAGGAGTTGTTCATATGATTGCTCTTGAATATTCTGACCGTTAAGCCTGTTTCTAATATATGAAAACCTGGTCTGGCTTGAGCACTCAAAAAACACAGTATTTGCAGAGAGAATAATTGATATAATAACATATTTTTTTTTCAATGCCGCCTCTCTGTCAAGTCAGGATGTGATAATAAATAAAACCCGCCCTTTTAAAGGACGGGTTTTGATTTTCAAATAGGATAACTAGATTAAATATCGTAGTAAAGGAAAAACTCGTACGGATGAGGCCTCTGCTGAATGGCCCTAACTTCATTAGTAATCTTGTACTCTATCCAGGTATCGAGCACATCTTTCGTGAATACATCTCCCTTCAGGAGGTATTCATGATCTTTTTTAAGATTTTCTAAAGCCTCTTCAAGGGATCCGGGAACGCTGCCGACTTTAGACTGCTCTTCAGGAGGCAGATCATAAATATTCTTGTCTATCGGTTCGCCCGGATCAATCTTATTCTGGATACCGTCGAGTCCGGCAAGAAGCATTGCTGAAAATGCAAGGTAAGGGTTGCAGCTTGAATCTGGGGTTCTGAATTCAAGCCTCTTCGTTGCAGGGTTTGATGAATACATCGGTATCCTTACTGCAGCGCTTCTGTTCCTTGCCGAATAAGCCAGATTTATAGGTGCTTCAAATCCTGGAACAAGACGCTTGTAAGAATTCATTGTCGGACAGGTAATTGCAACAAGAGAGTTTGCATGCTTTAAAATACCTCCAGTATACCAGAGACCTTCCTGAGATAATCCGGCATATTTGTTGCCGGCGAAGACATTTTTATTACCCTTCCAGATACTCTGATGACAGTGCATTCCGCTTCCGTTATCTCCAAAGAGAGGCTTAGGCATAAAAGTAACAGTCTTTCCGTTTTTGACCGCTACACTCTTAGTTATATATTTATACATTAAAACCTGATCCGCCATTTTTACAAGATCAACAAAACGCATATCAATCTCTGCCTGTCCGGCTGTAGAGACTTCATGGTGATGGGCTTCAATGCGTATCCCGAACTTCTCAAACATCTGAACCATTTCACTTCGTACGTCCATTAATGAATCAGAAGGGGGAACAGGGAAATATCCCTCTTTATGCCTGATCTTATATCCCTTGTTTCCACCTTCCTCTTCCCTTCCGGTGTTCCAGACACCCTCGTCTGAATCAATATAATAATAACCTTCCCTGGTGTTCTGGCCATACCTTATATCATCGAAGATGAAAAACTCAAGCTCCGGGCCAAAATAAACAGTATCGCCTATGCCTGTGCTCTTTAAATAATTAACCGCTTTTTTAGCAATATGCCTCGGGTCTTTCGGGTATTCCTGATGAGTAATGGGGTCCCTAATATCCGCTATCATGAGCAATGTGGGATACTTTGTAAATGGATCGACAACGGCAGTACTCGGATCAGCTATTAAAAGCATGTCTGATTCATTTATTCCCTGCCAGCCACGTATTGAAGAACCATCAAAGCCTAATCCCTCTTCAAAGGCACTCTCATCCTTGAATTCTGAAACAGGAAAAGTACAGTGCTGCCACATACCTGGGAAGTCCATAAAACGTAAATCGACCTGAACTATTCCTTCTTTTTTTATCAGGTCCAATACTCCTTTAGCATCCATATTTATACCTCCAAAATTTTCGAAATGTCGATTTATTTTGCAATTATTGTTCCAAAATAATAAATGAAAGATACTGCAGCACTTTATATAATATTTTATTATAATTGATTAAATTTAAATTACAAATTTTATTAAATTAATTTTTAATAGAAGAAAATATTTGCTTATAATTTACTCATTATTTATAATAATGGTTAAATAATAGCCATAAAGAGGTTCGAATATGGACAATAATTATACGAAAGAACTTGAGGAAAAGATAAAACGACATAAGCTCATCCAGTATCTTACCATCGCTATGAATGAAACTTCTGATTCACAGGAACTTCTTAAAATAATGCTGGATAAATGCATAACAATAACCGGCGCAGACAGTGGTTCTATAATGATCAAAGACCCGGGAACAAGGAAACTCAGATATGAAGTTATCAAAGGACTTGATGAAGATATGGTCCTGAAAACCCCTATTGAAGTAGGAGAAGGTCTCACAGGAACAGTTTTTCAGGATGGAATACCCAGGCTGGTCAATGATGTAAGTATAGACCCGGTGTATATTCCGGTGCGTAAAGATATAAAATCGGAACTTGCAGTCCCCTTATCCGTCCAGGGGAAAATCATCGGTGTCGTCAACGTTGACAGTGCAAAAATCGGAGCTTTCACCGAGGACGACATGGAGTTCCTTCAAACAATTTCAAATCAGGCCGCCCAGATACTTATCAGGACAAATCTCTACCATCAGCTTGAGAGTAAAATAAAATTTAAAGACATTCTTCTCGATATATCTCAGAGTATTGAAAAGATTTTCGAACTATCTGATTCATTTGAGATAGTGATGAAAAAACTCGCCGACAGTTTGGGAATATACAGGGGAATGCTCATCCTCTTTGAAAAAGAGGAACCTAACAAACTATCAATATATAAAGCCTACAATATTACTGATGAAGAAATGTCTCGGGGCATATACAAGATCGGTGAAGGGGTTGTCGGCAGAGTTGTAGAAACCGGGAAAGCTGTTTCAATCAAAGATATCAACAAGGATGAATCATATTTGAACAGGCTTCAGATAAAGCGTGATAAAAACGTTCAGATCTCCTTTATCGCGGTTCCAATAAAAATAGAAGGAATAGTTATCGGTGTCCTTGCTGTTGAAAAATACTTTGAAAACGAAAGCATTCTAAGCGATGAGGAAGACACGATGACACTTGTAGCTAACATTATAGCTAATAAGGTAAAATCATGGGAAAGGATATATCAAGATAAGGAAAATCTGATCGCCGAAAATCTCAGCCTTAAAAAAGAACTCTTCAAGAATTTTGCCATAGATAATATCGTCGGCAAAAGTAAGCAGATGATGGCGGTTTTTGAGCTGATCAGAACGGTTTCCGACAGCAGTTCATCGATCATGATCCTCGGTGAGAGCGGTACCGGCAAGGAGCTTGTAGCCCAGGCACTTCATGTCGGCAGCAATAGAAAGAACTCACCCTTTATCAGCATAAACTGTGCTTCAATACCTGAAAATCTCCTGGAGTCTGAACTTTTCGGTTACAAAAAGGGTGCTTTTACCGGAGCCGTATCAGATAAAAAAGGTAAATTCCTGCTTGCAAACGGAGGTACGATATTCCTTGATGAAATAGGCGATATGCCGCTTTATCTTCAGGCTAAACTTCTAAGGGCAATACAGGAAAGGGAAATTGAACCTCTCGGCAGCGAATCCAAGGTAAAAATAGATATAAGAATTATCTCTGCTTCCAACAAGGATATCAATAAATTGATAAAAGAGGGAAAATTCAGGGAAGACCTTTATTACCGTCTGCACGTTGTCGAAATACAGATTCCTCCCCTGAGGAACAGAAAAGATGATATTCCTCTTCTTGCTAACCATTTTATAAAAAAATACTCGACAAGAGATAATAAAAACATTCTTGGAATTTCACAGGAGTCATTGAGACTTCTCCAGTCCTATAACTGGCCTGGAAATATCAGGGAACTTGAAAATGTAATTGAAAGGGCTGTTCTTCTTTGCCGTGTACAGATGATAGAAGTAGGAAATCTTCCTTCTTTTTTGATGGATATAGAAGAGGTGCCAGATATTCATATAAGTAAATGGATTGAAGGATTTATTAAAAATCCGGCCTGCAATGGGAAACTCTATGAGAGAATCATAGGGCATATTGAAAAGGAACTGATTACACGATCACTGATATTCAACAATCGAAACAAGGTTAAAACTTCTGATTTTCTTGGTATCAACAGGAATACTCTCAGAAGTAAAATGGAGGATTACAATATTAAAATATAGCCTGTCTGCCGATGCCGATAAATGAGAGCATTCTTTCCCTCATATCTCCGCCGCGGTATGAATAGAAATGCGGTAATTCAGAGCACTTGGTGCATTTTAAGTATTTTATAATATTTTCCGATTTTACTCCTTTTTTAATCAAGTCCTCAGTAAGGCAAGCCTCAAGATCCAAAAAAAGAGAACTTTTTCTTGTTTCAAAATTAATAGTACCAAGTTCTTCTATCAAATCCTTCTTTACTTCATAACAGCAGTTCCTTATATGCGGCCCTATAAGAATATGGAGACTTTCAGGTTTTATATTCAGTTTTTCTCTGATTCTATCTATAATATTTATGTGGATCTTATTTTTAATACCCTTCCATCCGGCATGTACAATGCCTGCTATATCGGCCGAATCATTGGTATAAAAAACTGGAATGCAGTCCGCTGTGAGTATACCAAGAAGCAGCTCTTTTGAATCCGTAAAAATACCATCACCTTCAATAAAAGAATTATTCAGATATTCTTTGTAATTGATGTTACCAATAAAATGGACAAGACCCGAATGTATTTGTTTTAAGGTTACAAGTCCTCTAAAACCAAGTCCTTTGACAATGGAAGCCATCAATATTTTAATTTTCTCGGCTTCCAGTAATGTTTTGGCAGTATACAGGCCGAAGTTCAAACCCCTTTCGGTTGTACCGACAGTCAAAACATTGCTGAAATAATCAGGATAGGTCAGAATATCATGCATTTAAGTTATTTTTAATACAAGCATGGTCATATCATCCCATTGCGGAGCACCCTTTGACCATAAATCAATCTCTCTGAAAATGATATTTACTATTGCAGAAGCGTTCAAAGAAGAATTTTCCCTTATAATCTTTTTTAGTCTGTCCAGCCCGAAATCTATCCCCTTATCATTCACGGCATCGATTATCCCGTCTGTAAAACAGAAAATAATATCTCCCTCTTCAAGCTGGAAGTACGAAGATATATAATTTTCAGACTTGGTGATGCCAAGGGGGATTCCCTTGCTTGAAAGAGAGGAGAATATCCCCATTGCCGGCCTGTAAACATACTGAAGATTATGTCCAGCATTCGAAAATTCCAGAATCTTTCTTGTCAGATCTAAACTCCCGTAAAACATCGTAACGAACATGCCTACCCTTGAATCTTCGAAGAGTATGTCATTTGCATATTCCAGAAGCATATCTGGTTCTTTTGTATGAAAAGCATAAGCTTTTACTACGCTTCTTGATACGGCCATATACAAAGATGCTGGCAGGCCCTTTCCCGAAACATCGCCGATTACAAAACCAATTCTGGCAGGTGTCAGATTGTAGATATCATAAAAATCTCCCCCGACGACCTCTGCAGTCTGCATTTTAGCAAACACGGATATGTTTTTAAAAGAGATAAAATCGCTAATCAGGAGGGCATTCTGAAGCGTCTTCATGATGTCGATCTCTTTTTTTATCTTTTCATGTTCAAGCTGTTCCATATAACTAAGCATGCTTTCATATGTATAACCAACCTGGTTTGCGATGGTCCTTAGCGTTTTGATCATTTCAGGAGTATACCGCGCCCCTTTTTTGGGCTCTGAAATGTTAATAACTCCCAAACAAATATTTTTAATCTTGATAGGAGTGCAGATGAAACTTGTATTTTTGTACCTTAAACGTTTATTCCTGCCAAACCCTGTTTTCTCAATATTATTTGAATAAATCGTCTTACCCTGTTTTATTGCTCTACTCGAAATTTTATCAATCTCCAGGCTGTGCTCCATCTTTTCAACAACATCCTGAGGCATCCCTACAGCGCTTTCAATATATAAATGACCGGTTTTCTCATTGAGGAACATTATTGAAACCCTGTGTGAATTAAATATTTTAGACAGCAACTCAACTATTTTTGAAAAAAGGACTTTCCTGTCATATGTGAGATTCGTTAGATTCGAAATCTGGTAGAGGTATTCAAGTTCCTTCGCCCTGGTCTGCGCGGCCTTATAAAGAAGTGCGTTAGCTATGGCGGTGGCGGCCTGTTCTGCAAACTGCTTTAAAATAATAACATCATCGTCGGTAAAAATTTTTCTGGCCGGATTTATAACTTCTATAACGCCTATGGAATTATCATTATGTATTAGCGGCATAGCCAGCAGATTTTTTGTTTTAAGGTTTGTCTTCTGATCCACCTCTTTATAGAATCTGTAATCATTTTCCGCATCGTAGACAATTACATGTTCCTTTCTTTGAGCCGCATATCCGGCGATACCTTTTCCCTTTGGAACAATGACATTACTGAGGATATCAGCGTTTTCACCGAAAGCTACTTCAAAAAAGAGATTACCTGTATCAGGATCGACAAGCAGTATGGATGCCCCTTCAGCGTTCAGCAGAACTCCAGCGTAGTGTGATATATCATTGAGAATGAGGCGGACATCTTCTATCGAGTTGATCTTTCTGTTGATATCAAGAACAGCCTGAAGATCTTCTATCTTTAAAGACATTTTACCCCTCCTTTCCACCCTTTTCTAAAGAGCCGCTGAAAATATTTCATGGATTTCACTTCTTCCGGCTGGTCTTGGAGAAAAAGATAAAAAATCGTATTCAGCTGATATCTGTGATGATTTGTTTATTATATTCTGATCAATATTGTATTCAGTCAGATGCTGAGATATATGAAGATCGATCATCAGTCTCCTGATGGATTCAATAGCCATAATGGCAGCTTCAATAACTGTAATATCTGCAACTTTCTCTCCCAGCGCCATCGCGATCTGAATAAACTTGTTCGCGGCTGCTGTGAGATTAAATTCCATAACATGCGGCAGTACCACTCCGGATCCAATCTGCTGGCTGATATTAGATGCTGAAGAGAGTCCCATAGCACATGCTGCCGATAATCCAGGAGATGATCCGTATACCGCAAGGGAAGCAAGCATAGTTCCTATTGAAAGGTTACCCTTGATCTTTGTATTTGCCGGTTCCAGAGTAAGCCTTTTTAAATTTACGCTGAGATACTCAATGGCCTTAAGGCTCATTGCATCAGATACGGGGGTGGATTTTTTTGAGATATAGGCATCGAAAGAATAGGATATTCCCTCAAGACTCGAGTATATTAAATCGCTTAAAGGGACATCCTCTGTTATCAAAGGATCGATTATCAAGGCTTCAGCATAAGAAGCCTTATCCGAATAGGGTTTTCGTATCATGTCGGTTTCATCTATAACATAAGTTATTGGAATAATTCCCCATGTAACAACCTGAATTGTCGGGACCTCTATATAGCGCACCTTTTTAACGTTTATCCTTGCGCCTTTATTCTCTGATCTCGAAACTTCCTGAGTGCTGAACTGGGCAATGCATTTTGCCACCGAAAGAACGTTTTCCCCGCCTATTCCGATCACAACATCAGTTCTGCTTGATTTCGCTATATTGACTCCCTCGAAAAGCTCTCTCGTGCTTGCATTTGATGGAATTTCATAGATTATTATGTCGTAAGCATAACCTTCAATAAGCCTCTTTATTTTCTGAGTAATCCCTGTTTCAGTATATTTTTTTTCACATACCATAATAACTTTTTCGTTGTTAGGACATGCTATTTCTGAAAGTTTCTGCAGACTGTCGGCACCGCAGATAATATTTGTTGGAACCTGAAATTCTATTAAAGCCATTAAACGACTCCCCAATCAAATAATAGTTTATCATGGATCAGTGAATTTGCACAAGCCCCGATTAATGATTATCGGTAGTATTTATTTTATAAATAAGTTTAGTATATATATTGCCCCGGAAAGGCTCACAATACTTAATAGAAGAGATACAAGGACAATTTCGCTGGCAAGCTTGACATCACTGTTAAAATGGCTGGCAAGTATCGTACAATAAATTGCTGATGGCATAGCTATCTGGGTTAATGTGACTTTCAATTCAAGCCCTTTCAATCCTAAAAAAAGGACAAATGGAAATGCTATAAAGGGTATTACTGTGAGTTTCACAATACTTATTATTAAAACACTGGTGATATTCCTGGTAATCCTTATATCTGAAAGTGTAATGCCGACAAAAAGTAGATTCAGTGTTATTCCGCTGTAACCCATATCCCTGACGCTGTTCAATGCAGCAGCAGGCATCGGTATTTTGAAATAATTGAGAACCATGGCTGCTGCAAAAGCATAAAACACAGGTATTTTAAGCATTTGAAAAAATGCATCCTTTACTGTGCTTTTATCTGAAGCGGCTATAAACACACCGGCTGTATGGGTGTAAAATATGTAAAATGACATTGCTAATGTGCCTATAAGAAGTCCCTGTTTTCCAAAAGCATATTGAGTTATTGGAAGGCCGAAATTTCCTGAATTCGTCAGCATAAGCACCAGAAGGAGAATTGTTTTAAAGCTCCTCTCGAAATGAAAGATTAAATCCAGTATTTCCACCACAAGTACAGTCAATACAATTGTAATAGTGATAATGATAAAAATATTCAGGGTAGTTGGCGAAAAAAAATCCTCATATCCATAAATCGATGAAAAAACCAGTGCCGGGGTGAGCAGGTATATCGATATTATTGAAAATGATTTTCTGTTAATCGGAAACAGTCTTCCTGTTACATAGCCGGCTATGAAAATCAGGACTACCGGAAACAGTACATTGTAAAAAACCTCGAACATTCTAAAGTCTCTTTAATTTATTCTTATAATATTTCAATACATTTGGCTCCCTTTTCACTTCCCTCCCAATCCTGATATCCGGACAGATCAGACCCTCATCACGTTTTTTTTCAAGCATTCTTGATATTTCTCCAGCTAATTTCTGGGGATGCACCGGGTTAATATAGATCTGAGTGTTTCCTTCAAAGCCTGCAGGAGTATAAATACGCAATTTAATGCATATGCGCCAGGGCATGCTGTAAACAGAATCGAATGGTGAATAATACCATTCCTCATTGCATGTCGTCTGGCTTGAAATGACTGAATGAATTGCATGGACAAGGTCGCTCATCCCCCTGATCTGTTCGCCAGTTTGATCAAAGGGCCTGACGATTTCACTCTTTGAATATACTGCAACTGTAGGGAACTGGTGGCCGAACTCTGATACAGCTATCGCATAATCATTCTCTGCTATTAACATCGAATGATAGATACCGAAATTTATTGAAAATTCGTTGTAAAGATTAGGATTTCTGACAAGTTCTGCCATTTCCCTTTCCATCTGAACCCCCCACTCATCCAGACCTACGAGCTGTTTGTGCAGATGGTCAAAAGAAGCACCTGCTGGCTTCAGCCAGTTCTGGAAAACGATAATATACCTTATAAAATTGTTTTGCTCGAATATATCCTTCAGACTTTCGACTGTAAGCAGGATATACTGGAAATGCTCTTCAGAAGTCAATTCACCAGAGGAACAAAGTTCATGGGAAAACTTAGCACCATCCCGGTAATGACGCCTTCCTATTATGAGATTATGAGAACCACCGAAAAATGGGTTTAATTTTTCAATCTTTTCATCTTCTGAAATTGAATTAATATCCAGCCCGATTCTTTTTAATTTCAGTTCAAGCATTTTCATAGCATGATTATAACCTTTCTGGCTGTTTAAATATTTATCCTTCCAATCCCTGTTAGCTTTATTCATTTTGTAATGATAATTCTTGGACCAGTACTCGTAAGTTACGATCTCAAAAAGGTTGCCAACAAGCCTGAAATCGGCTGAACATTCGCCTACATTTTCAGGATCAACCCTGTAATATTTCCTCCAAACCCCGTCATGTTCCTTAATTATCCTTGCTTTTTCTGGAGTGCAGAATTCATATCTGGAACAGCAGAAATCACAGTAATTCTCAGGTATTACAGGTGATATCGGAACAGGGTTTTCAGGAACACCATTCAGGACGGGTCCTCTTTTCCTCTCTTCAACACACCAGACTTCTGTACCATTATACGGATTGACCTGCTTGAGGGTATTATCCGGCATCTTCTGGTAATATTTATCATAGAAAGGCATCTTCCTGTCCTCGCCAATGTTTTCTCTTAAAGAAAATAATAATAGTTAAGATTTTATGGTTTATAAACACCGATCCCTTCGAAGGCCTTGCCGTCAGCTCTGAAAAACCTGGTAAAGAATTCATAGTATTCAAGCCTCATTACCTGGATGCCAACTATAAATCCCTCAAAGCCGATCACGATGATATTGCCGATGAAGAGTCCTACCCATTGAACTATAGGATTTTTGGACGAATATGACAAAACAAAAACTACGCTCATGAGTGCTATGTGGTTCAAGGCGAAAGCACCGACCCTGATGAAAGATATGGTATTGCTGAGGAAACCCATTACAGATTCGTATATTTCTACAACAGCCATCGTAACGGTTGGTTTTTCGTCCTCAGCTCCGCTAACATGATGGCTGAACAATAATCTTTCAAGGTATTTTTCGAGGGATATCAACAGAGCACAAACTATGGTGAAAACAAAAATATATTCCTGGTAATGAATTCCCCTTATTAAACAGATAGCTACATAGACTAAAGATCCATAGAAACCGAAGCCGGCCAGCCCATTCCTTGAAAATAAAAAACTGGGATAGTCCTTCCCCAATATACTATTAATAATATTGAGGATTTGAGCTAACAGGATAACAAATGATCCATATATAATAGAGAGTGTGAGGATATCCATAACACGGTCCATCGGCTTCATCCATATCGCTTTTATCACATTCTCAAAACCAAATACGGCTCCGTACATCAATCCAAAAAAGGCAGATGATACTCCGACATAAATAAATATAGTACCGAAATTCCTGAATGATTTGAACTTTTTAATAAAAAATATAATAATACCCAGCAGGACGAGGGCTAAACCCTGTCCTACATCCCCGAACATTGCACCGTACATAAGTACAAAAGTCACAGCAAGCAATGGGGTTGGATCGATTTCCCTGTAATTAGGAGTGCCGAAAGTAGAAACAAGCATTTCAAATGGTCTTATAAAGAACGGGTTGGATAATTTAGTTGGCGCAATGAGACCCTCTTCAGCCAACGCTTTTGATGCGCTCCTTTCCAAAATTTCACACCTGTTCTGAGTCAATTGTTCCATCTTTTTTTTAAATCTATTAGTAATTTTTGATGGAACCCATCCTGAGAATATGCAAACCTTTTCCGAAGATGCCATCTCCCCCTTCAGGCGTTCCATGGCTATATAATACCGTGCACTGTTTTTCAGAGTTTTCAAAAGCTGTCTGTAATCAAGTATCTTTTTTTTAAATTGCTTTTCCTGCCACATTTCCTCATCATAAGCTGAACTTAACTCGAAAGCATGATGCACAAGTGAGGATTTATCCACTTCTGCTGCTGTTTCAGGTATACCATAATTCTTGAAATAAACGCTTTTAAGAATCTGTGAGACCTTTTCTTTAACCGAAGAAGGTGCCACGTAAAACACTATTACCGTATCATCAATCGTATCTACTTTTTCAATGACGGTCGGCAGTGTTTCCATAGCACTTTCAAATCCTACATAACCAGCCAGTGGAACGCTGCCAAATCCCATAGTAAAAAATGTCATCCAGGTACTTCTTGTCCAATCGACTTCCTGGGTAGAGAAATAATCTACCTTTTTTATTCTGATTTTATTTTCTCTCTGCTCATTTCTGAGCCTTTCAATATTTCCGTAATGCAAGTTTACTTCCGATTCTATGGTCTTGACATTCTTTTCAAGGCTCTCAGCATCTATCATTCCGGCTTCAGTAATCTCCTCGCTTTCCCACATTTCAATATTTTCCATGATGCTTTCAAACGTGGAAATAAGGTAACTTACCCTCTTATCAAGGTCTGAAAATCTCGCTATTTCCGCATCAGAAACGCTTTTCTTCAGCAAAAGATCTTCTGCCTTTTCGCCGGATATTTCAATCGTTTGAAAATTTCCGAACTTTACTATTTCTTTCGACACATCATCAGCAAATTTTTTCATGATAATAAGGTCGATCTTCTTCATCCTTTGAGAGATAAACATCTGTTAATCCCCTGTTTTATTAATCATATACCAGCATTTCCATAATTTTAGCAGCATCTACGCCAAGTTTTTTGGCTTCAAGGGCTGTAATGAGGTTTCTCACATGAATAATATTCAGAATAAAAAAACCAAGAAACACGCTCAGACTGAAGGGATTTCCAACAAGACAGGATTTCCCCTTCTTCATAAGCTGGAAATACATTTCCTTTTCAAGATTAAAATGATCTGGATCTCTCACCTCTAAAAAACCAAGATTTTTCAATTTCTCAATAAAATTTTCTTTTGTCTCCGAATCCAGAAGCGAGTGATAGGCTGATTTGCTGAAAATTACCGGAATATTAGGTACAATCGCAATAATCTCTTCATTGGACATCGAAAAATTGAACTTTGCCCTGTATATCCATAATAACCGGCTGATATTAAGATAATAAAAAAATATGTTTTTTATTTGTTTCTTTTCATCAGGACCCAGGCGTGAGATCTGTTTTTTAATACTGTTCGCATAGTAATTGTCAAGGTTCATTTCAAAATAAAAAGTCGTATTTTCATTCTTTATCCTTGGTATTGCATCGGATGCAAGCCTGTAATATTCAGTACCTCCAAGCAAATTCTGAAATTCATCAAGAGTTTTTATATCTTTAACAAATTCCATCTGGATACGGCTCGTTCTGTGAATTCTGTAAAGGAAATTGACAGGCCTTTTATTTAAAAGTGATCTGGTTATTATTTTCAAGTTCTCGATTTCGTGAATTTTTCCAAGGTAGAGTATAAAAACCTTTGTGTAACCCAAAAGATAACGGCTTATACTTTCAATGAAGTAAAAACCCTCCTGTTTGAGCTGGCCCTCAAGCTGTACGTTATCATCAGTATTAAGATCAATTTTTTTTGAAAGGGCCTTTAAAAACTGCAAATATTCAGGCATATTCATCGATAGTATTTCGGAGCACTTATCCTTGGAGAGTACTAATGAAGCAGCCCAGTTTTTGACCTTTGGATAAACTGAGGTGTATTCTTCTCCGAACATGATCTTCCTCTTTTGCTTCAGCTTATAATTGAATTTATAATTCTTGAGTAAATGACCGATCTTTTTGCATTCAGTTTTTTTTCCTTGGCCTTCATCTCCCGGTTAATGTCTTTATGGAGCTTTTCGCCGTATTCCCTTATTTCATCTTCAAGGCTGTTTGTCTTTTTATTTTTTTCCCGGAGCAGTTCTTCCTCCCTATCCCTGATAAATTGATCAATCTTGGCATCTGCCTGTCCGTTTATTTCCTGAACTTTCTCATTAGTCGATTTAGCCTTCTCCTGCAGCTCTTCCTCGGCGCTTAAAATGGCTGATATTAAATCCTTCATACACATTCTCCAATGACAATAGTGTCAAAAGTAGTATTCAGCAGAATTTTTCGTTCAACGGTTGAAAAAATGTCTTTTAAAAATTCACCCCCGCATTTTTTTGCTACACATATGATTTTATATTCCTCCTTGTCGTGTTTTATAAAATCCATTATACAGCAATAGGGGTCGCCTTCAAGCAAAACTGTATTAACCTCGATTCCTCCCTCAATTCCGATTTTTTTTATATAGTTGAGATAATTTTTGGCGTCGCAGGTCATTTCATCTTTAATAAAGGATGTTTCTTCATTTATGAAAATCCTGTATCTTTCCATTTTTAAAAGTAATTCATTGTTTACCACAGAAATTGCGGTTAATTTCATGTTATACGATTTTACAAGAGAGATAACTCTCTTCGTAGCCTTCCTGTTCTCAGCAGAGCCAGTTAACGGATAATAGATTCTGCCCATAATAAACCTCCCCGCTTTCTAAACGGAATCGCCTTGGATCTCCTGACTGCTTTTTATTCTTTTCAACTGGAAAAATGTTTCCCTCTCCCTCTCTTCAAGTGTATCCTGTATATATTTGATAATTTCTTTAAAGTCCGGAATGAAAATATTTTCGAGCGCATTGACCCGCCTCTGGGTCTTTTTTATCTCGTAAGCAAGTCTCCAAGCGGTATCC
>Ga0187770_10000837_pt1 | contig 15646 bp, 12 predicted proteins | sample 0116_SJ02_MP02_2_FD_133154 | JGI IMG/M metagenome (GOLD analysis project Ga0187770, IMG submission 133154) | Tropical peat soil microbial communities from peatlands in Department of Meta, Colombia - 0116_SJ02_MP02_20_MG | ecosystem: Environmental > Terrestrial > Soil > Wetlands > Peat | place...
ATTCGACAGAGATAAAAAATATAAGTATATACAGGTATTTTCAATCTGATGAGGCGTATTTTTATCCAGGTGACACGGTTGTCGATTTCTGGTCTAACTTTGCAGATGGTCTTAATTTCTTTGACATTAATTCCCTCGAACAATGTCTGTTCAAAGTTGAGGACCTTCATTTTTCGATCATTCATTATCTTAACGAATGGGAAATGGATATCACTTTCGATCTTGCCAGGAGGATCGATACTACCAGGATGATAGCGTTCTGGGAGCCGAGCATTTTAATCGAGTTCAAACTGAATGGAAGCGATACCTATCCTTCCTATCAGAAAAACTTTGTTCCTCCTCAATATCAGTAAAGGAGAGATCTATGTTGTTTAAACTGAGCCATATCGATAAAAAAGCCAGAGCCGGCACACTAGTTCTACCGCATGGTGAAGTGCAAACCCCTGTTTTTATGCCTGTCGGCACTCAGGCATCAGTCAAAACGCTCTCTCCGCAGGAACTGAGTGATATGAAAGCGGAGATAATCCTTGCAAATGCTTATCACCTGTACCTGAGTCCTGGAACCGATGTAATCGAAAACGCAGGAGGTATTCATAACTTTATGGGTTGGGGAAAAAATGTCCTGACGGACAGCGGAGGATTCCAGGTCTTTTCCCTTGCCAGGCTCAACCGGATCAGTGATGAAGGCCTCGAGTTCCAGTCCCATATTGACGGTTCTTTCCATTTTTTATCCCCCCAAAAAGCCATCGAGATACAGTGTTCAATAGGTGCCGACATAATTATGACCCTCGATCAATGCATAGAAGCTGGGGTTAGCTATGAAGAAACGCTTGAGGCAATGAACAGGACAACCCTCTGGGCCCAACTCTGTGCCGATGAAATGGCTAAAAAATCACCGGGAATGCCCCCTCAAAATCTCTTCGGAATTATTCAGGGTGGAATGTTCGACAGTCTGCGAAAGATAAGCGCTGAAAAGATCACATCGATTGGATTTCCAGGATATGCTATCGGGGGACTATCGGTTGGCGAAGAAAAGCCAGTCCTCTACAGGATTATCGACCTTCTGAATTCGGAGCTTCCGGACAAAAAGCCCAGATATCTTATGGGGGTTGGTGTGCCTGAAGACATCCTTTACGGCATTGAACTTGGCATTGATATGTTCGACTGCGTCTTTCCGACAAGAGCAGCCCGCAATGCAACAGTTTTCACAAAGGTGGGAAAGCGCTCGCTCAGGAATCTTTCACTTAAATACGATCTCGGACCGCTCGACGGGGAATGCAGCTGTTATACCTGCAAGAATTTCACGTGTTCTTATCTGAGGCACCTCTTTAAAGGGCGTGAAATACTGGGTTTACGGCTTGCTTCCATTCACAACATTCACTTCCTTATCAATCTCGTATCACTTTCCAGAAAAGCGATACTCGAAGGCCATTTTTCAGACTTTAAAAATGAATTCCTCTCAGTTTACTCCGGCGGGCGGTTTCTGAATATATATGGAGGTCAATTTTGACAATTCTATGTTTCTTTTTTAAAATGAATTTCCCTTAACATATTGCAGCTGAATGAATTTAACAGCTTTAAAAACCTGTGCAGCGGTGGTATATTACCACAGCATGAGGTAAATTTTATGTGCGGTATTATCGGTTATATTGGCAATCATGATGTAAAAGAAGTATTACTCGATTCCCTTCAGAGGCTTGAGTACAGGGGATATGACTCCGCGGGCATAGCTATTATTGACTGTGATAATAACATCAAAACGGAAAAAGACATCGGCAGGATAGGGAATCTGAGAAATCAGGTATATAAAAACATCCATAATGTTAATAGCAAGATCGGCATAGGCCATACCAGATGGGCCACTCATGGGGGAGTTACCCGCGAAAATTCTCATCCCCACAGCGATTGTGGAGGGAGAATAGCACTTGCCCACAACGGAATCATTGAAAACCATAAACTTCTCAAAGAAATGCTCTTATCAAAGGGGCATATGTTTAAATCCGAAACCGATACCGAGGTCCTGGCCCATCTTATAGAAGAGGCCTATAAAAAAGATGGAAGGAATCTACAGTCGGCGGTTGTGGAAGCATTGAAACTGGTTGAAGGGACTTACGGCATCGTAGTGATCTGCGCAGACGAACCCTACAAGATTGTCGGAGCACGAAATGGAAGCCCGCTCGTTGTCGGCATAGGCGAGGGGGAAATGTTCTTCTCTTCGGATGTTAATGCCATTATGCCATACACCAAGAATGTAGTTTACGTTGACGACCAGGAAATTGTCGTCATTAATGCGGAAGATTTCAAAACCTATGACCTTAATTACGAGAGAATAGAAAAAACAATATCTGTCATCGACTGGGATATAGATACCATATCAAAAAACAATTATGAAACCTTCATGCTCAAGGAAATATTCGAACAGCCCGAGACTGTCAGGACAGCTCTCCGCGGCCGCGCAGTTCTTTCCGAGGGAGCGGTCAAATTCGGCGGCCTGAATATAACAGAGGAGAGAGCCAGGCAGATCAATAAGATAATTATAACGGCCTGCGGTACAAGCTGGCATGCAGGAATTGTCGGAAAATACATCATTGAACGGTTCTCAGAGATACCTGTTGAGATAGATTACGCATCGGAATTCCGTTACCGTAATCCGATCATCCAGGAAGGAAATATTGTCGTGGTAATAAGCCAGTCCGGAGAAACAACCGATACCCTGGAGGCCTTGAGGGAGGCAAAAAGGAAGGGCGCTCAGGTCATCGGAATAACAAACGTCATCGGAAGCACCATGGCCCGGGAAAGCGACGGCGGTATTTATCTCCATGCAGGTCCAGAGATAGGGGTCGCTTCGACAAAGGCGTTCACGAACCAGATAGTATGTCTCATCCTTCTGTCCCTATTCCTGTCCAGACTTAAGAACATGCCTCTTTATGAAGGAGAAAAACTCTTAAAGGAATTAATGACACTGCCGGACAAGATCCAGTGTGTTCTGGATAAGGCTGATAAAATAAAGGAGATAGCGGTCAAGTACTCCCGCGAGAGAAATTTTTTATACCTGGGCAGGGGTTTTAATTATCCGGTAGCTCTTGAGGGCGCACTTAAGCTCAAGGAAATATCATATATTCATGCCGAGGGATATCCGGCCGCAGAGATGAAGCATGGCCCTATTGCCCTTATAGATGAAAATATGCCGGTGGTATTTATAGCCCCGAAAGATCCTCTTTACGATAAAATCGTATCGAATATCCGGGAGGTAAAAGCCAGGAATGGACGGATAATAGCCGTCACCAACGAAAACATCGAGTCAATAAAAGAATACGTCGATGATATCATTATTATTCCAAGAACTATAGAAGAATTCTCGCCTATTATAAACGTCATTCCTCTTCAGCTTCTTGCTTACTACATTGCAGTGGAGAAGGGGCTCGATGTCGATAAGCCCAGAAACCTCGCCAAAAGCGTCACCGTCGAGTAAGATTCCACCCTGACTCATCGATGAACCATACAGTTTCTTCCAACCCCCGGATATTTGATGCGGGAAAAGATTTTAATGGTTTTTCAAGAGAGAGTATCTTTGTTACCGTGATTTCCTTTTCCCTGCCCGACACTATAAAAACAACTTTTGCTGAGGAGTTGAGCACCGGCATTGTCAGTGTTATCCTGTCTCTCGTTTCAAGCCCGGGTCCCCCCCTTACATATACAGCCCATTTTTCTCTTTCATCAAGAGCCGCACTGCCGGGGAACAGGGACGCTGTATGACCGTCTTCACCCACTCCAAGTATCATAATATCGAAAGAGGGAAATCCGCTTCTCATATGCTCGCTTCCGAGTTTCAGAAATTCTTCCCTTAATATTCTTTCATACATAACAGCCGATTCTTCAGGAGTTATTTTATCCACCGGGACTCTGAATATAAAATCATCCCGAATCTTCACTCTGGAAAGAAGATTTGTTTTTAAAGTCCTGAAATTGCTTTCTTCACTGTCATGGCTCACGTATCTCTCATCACCGAAAAATATCCTTAATGAGTCCCACTGTATCCTGCTTCTGTAATCCGCTTTGCCCAGCCTTTCGTACAATTGTCTGACGGATCTCCCCCCCGGCAGGGCGAGTGTGCATATGCCTTTATTCTTTTCGATCGCCGATCCCACTGCTCCTGAAACATATTGGGCCGCTTCAGAGCTCATGGCGGAGAGACTGCTGAACCTCCTGACATCATATTTCAATCCAGCCATGCCTTATTATCCCTTCCAATGAAACTTATGGCTTCTTCAGGACCGTTACTTCCGCGTTCGTAAAAAAAGAGCCTTTTACTCCTCTCTTTAGCAGGGCATTCTTCCCATTCATTGAGTACAGGCGTTAAGAGCTTCCAGGACATTTCGAGGCCGTCTTTTCTCCAGAAAAGGGTTTTGTCTCCCAGCATACAGTCAAGGATAACCGTTTCATAATCTCCCCATATATCGGTCCCGAAAAGTTCCCTGTAATTGAAAACCATATCAAGCGGGGAAAGGCAAAGCCTGGCCCCGGGCACCTTTGCCATGAATTTAAGCGATACTTCCTGTTCAGGCTGGATACCGAAAGTCAATATATTGGGTTCATGCTCTATGCCGAGTTTACAGAATAAACAGCCTGTCATCTCCTTGAAAACTACATGTATCTTCGTATACTTTTTACTAAGCATCTTCCCGGCCCTTATATAAAAAGGGGTATTCCGCCATCTGCTGTTATTAATGAACAATTTTGAAGCAAAGTAAGTTTCAACACAGGAATTTTTATCTACTCCCGGTTCATCCCTGTATCCTCTATACTGCCCTCTTATGATCGAATTATCAAGACTCTCCCTTCTGAATGGTTCAATCGAAGATATAACTTTTATTTTTTCGTTATTTATTGATTCTGCGTCAAAAGAAATAGGCTGTTCCATAGCCACTAGGGTCAGGACCTGCATCAGATGATTCTGGAAGATATCCCGGATCAATCCAGCCCTCTCGAAATATCCGGCTCTGTTTTCCACACCCGTGTCTTCGCTTAATGTTATCTGGATATGGTCAATATTTTTATGGTTCCAGACAGGTTCGAAGATCATGTTCGCAAACCTGAAAACGAGTATATTCTGAACCGTATTTTTCCCAAGATAATGATCTATCCTGAATATCTGGTCATCTGTAAGATATTCCAGCATCATCCTGTTTAAAGAGGCTGCACTCTCGAAATCCCTCCCGAAAGGCTTTTCCACCATGATCCTCTGGAAAGGCCCCTCATTCCGGCCCTTTTTTATCAGCAAATTTTTACTTAACTGCAGGGTAATAGTTCCGTAAAGATCCGGAGGTACGGCCAGTTTAAAAACTACATTACCCTCTGTATGGAATTCTTTGTCCAGCATTTTCAGCCTGTTCCCGAGTTCTATATAGCTGGGAACATTTTCATAACCCCCGGCAACATAAAAACACCTCGAGGCGAAGCTGTCAATTGCTCTTCCTCTGTCTTCCCCTACTCCGTCTTTTACAGCTTTTCTAACCCTATCCCTGAAACTCTCATCATCCATTAATGTCCGGGCGAAGCCGACAACAAAAAATTTTTCCTCCACCCTTCCCGATTTGTAAAGCTTGAAAAGTGATGGCAGCAGCTTTTTTGCAGCCAGGTCTCCTGACGCTCCGAAAAGGACGAATCCGCATGGCGGGGCCTTTTCTATCTCACAGAACCCCGTTAGTTTTATATCTTTTAACCTGTCCACTTAGTTTTTCCCTTTCCTTTCTTCCGGTGGCGAATGCCTGACTGCTCCAGCACCGGAACCGGCCTCAGTGAAATCATCGCCCTTTTTAAGCAGGGAATGTCCCCCGAATTCATTACGCAGCACTGCAAGAACCCTGTTAGCAAAGACATCCTTCTGCCTTGAATTGAATCTTTTAAAAAGGGAAGAGGCAATGACGTCCGCGGATACCCCCTCGTCGACAGCCTCCTTCACGGTCCATCTTGCTTCCCCGGAATCGCCGACATAGCCTTCTATACCAGAAAGCTCAGGGTCTTTATCAAAGGCCGACTCAAGGAGTTCAAGAAGCCATGAACGGACAACGCTTCCCCTGTTCCAGATATGAGCTACATCTTTCAATTTGATGCCATTACCGTATCCTGAGGCTTTCAGGATCTGAAAGCCTTCCCCGTAGGCTTCCATTAATGCATATTCAATACCATTATGCAGCATTTTAACAAAATGGCCAGCCCCGGTAGGACCGCAGTAAAGATAGCCCTCTGCCGGAGCAAGTGATCTTACTATGGGCTCTATGGTCTGAAATGCCTCAAAGCTGCCGCCCACCATCATTGAATAACCGTTCTTCAGTCCCCAGATCCCGCCTGATACACCCGCGTCCATATATATGATCCCGAATTGTGCAAGTTCTCTTGCTCTCCTGATATCATCCTTGTAATATGTATTGCCACCCTCGACGATAATATCGCCGCCGGATAAAAAATTTTTCAGCTTACCTATATGTTCTTCAGTAATATCGCCGGCGGGGAGCATAAGCCAGACGACTCTGGGCTTGGTAAGCTTTCCAATAAATTCTTCCATTGTCAATGACCCTATTCCACCTTCATTTTCAAACTCCATGACTTTTTCATGAGTCCTGTTAAAAGCTACAACCTCATGCCCGTTAAGTATAAGCCGCCTGGCCATGCCTGAACCCATTCTTCCGAGGCCGATTATACCAAGACGCATAACGCCCTCCTCTCTTCTTTACTATCCAAATAATAAATATGACAAAAAAAATTGTCAATAATGAAATTTTTAAAAAACAATTCGTTACCTCTTGTCCGAAATCTCTTTATTTTGACAGCCACTGAGTAATCGGCTATAATTTATAATAAATGAGGCTTATTCGCATCAGGAAGAATCAGTAAATTTTATGAAGATAAAAGATAAACAATACTTGAATAAAGTAGTGGAAATCAACAATCTCAGCTTCTCTTACAATAACAAACCTTTGATAAGCAATATTAGCTTTTCCATTAACAGGGGCGATTACCTGGGCATCATCGGCGCTAATGGTTCGGGAAAAACCACACTCGTCAAACTGATGCTGAAAATCCTTATTCCTTCAGGAGGCGAAATCAAATTGTTCGGTGTAAATATCAACAGTTTCAAGGGATGGAGCAAGGTCGGGTATATCTCGCAGAAGGCCACTTCCTTCAATCTCAGTTTTCCGGCTTCAGTGGAAGAGGTTGTCGGCGCTAATCTTTTCTCAAGGATAGGGCTTTTTAAGACGTTAAAAAAAGAGCACAGGGAATTAATTTATGCTGCACTTGAAAAGGTTGGCATGCAGGATTTTGGCAAAGAGATGATTGGCAACCTTTCAGGGGGACAGCAGCAGAGGGTATTCATAGCGAGGATCCTGGTCAGCGAACCCGAGATGCTCATTCTCGACGAACCTACGGTAGGTATCGATATAAGATCAGAGGAAGAGGTTTATTGCCTGCTCTCCGACCTTAACGAGGAGCTTGGACTGACTGTAGTGATGGTCAGCCATGATATAGGCGCAATGACAATACATGCAAGCAGGTTCATCTGCCTGGGCGAGAAAGGTTTTTTTGAGCATTCCCCAAGAGACAAAATTTCGAACGATCTACTGACTGAAATTTACGGTCATGGGGTCTACCTGCATAACGATAGCGTTAACAGCTGCAGACATGGGGAATTATGATGCTGAATATCTTTCAATATGACTTCATGCTCAGAGCCCTGATAGTAGGCACCCTTATAGCGATAATCACACCCCGCATTGGCGTTATCGTTGTTCTGAAAAGGCTTTCCATGATAGGCGACTCTCTTTCCCACACTTCCCTTGCTGGTGTCGCTGCTGGTCTTGTTCTGGGCATCAACCCCGTACTCGGAGCAGTTTTTCTTACGGTTATTGCCGCCTTCGGCATAGAGCGCATCAGGAGGTCTTTTCCACGTTACGCGGAAATAGCAATAGCTGTCATTATGTCAACAGGGATAGGTCTCGCAGGAATATTATCGGGTTTTATAAGAAATGCAGCCAGTTTCAGCAGTTTTCTATTCGGAAGCATTGTAGCTATCAGCGATTTTGAATTAATTATGGTAATTTCCTTATGCGTCCTGGTTCTTGTCACGGTTACTGCTCTTTATAAGGAACTTTTTTATATCACCTTTGACGAGGAATCGGCAAGACTGGCCGGGATACCCGTAAGACTTATAAACATAGTCTTCACTTTTTTAACAGCTATAACAATATCAGTATCTTCCCGAATAGTCGGCACCCTCGTCATTTCTTCACTTCTCGTCCTCCCCGTCGCCTGTGCGATGCAGCTGTCAGGAAGCTACAAACAGACGGGATTCCTGTCCATTATTTTCGCTCTTTTCTTCACCCTGTCAGGTTTGTTTATCTCGTTTTACCTCGATTTAAAACCGGGTGGAACAATTATTATTACTGGAGTGATCACCCTGGTAACCCTCATGATCTTAAAGGCGAGGCCGATACTTCATGCAAACAGGGGTAACAATGCATAAATTTGATATATTTGCTGTCAATACTGTCGCCGTCGTAATGGACGCCCTGCCTTTTCTTCTGGCGGGATCGGTAATAGGGGCCCTTATTGAAATTTATATCCCGGAAAGGATCTTCAAGCATGAAATATTCAGTAAGGGAGCATCGGGTTTTATTATTGCCCTCCTGCTGGGAATGATTTTTCCTACCTGCGAATGCGGTGTAATACCTATAGCAAGAAAATTCGCAAAAAAGGGTCTTCCCCAGCACCTGGCAGCCGTTTATATGCTCTCAGCCCCGATTATAAATCCTGTTGTGATAATATCTACATACGTGGCCTTCTCGACATATGTTTCTTCCCGTTTTAATGTTATGATGGTGATCGGCAGGATAGGCATAGCGGCCGCTACAGCTTTAATAACCGGCCTTGCTTTGAGCGGCATGACAGGTCGTAACAAAATATTCAGGGAGACTGTCAGGGAAGAGTCCGCTGACTGCTGCTGCGAAGAGGAGATCCATGCCGGCGAAAGATTGTCTTTTCTCATCAAGCATTCAGCCGATGAATTCCTGGATATGTCAAAATATCTCATAGCGGGGGCAATTCTCGCCTCTGCATTCAGAATATTCGCCCCGAAAAGCGTCTCGATATTTTTTGAACAGAATCTTCCCCTGTCGGTGCTTTTCATGATGGCTCTCGCAGTAATGCTTTCCATCTGTTCGGGAGCTGACGCTTTTGTCGCCGCATCCTTCATGAAATTTTCACCCCTGGCTCAGCTTGCTTTCGTAACTGTAGGTCCGATCCTGGGCTTGAAATCTATTATCATGTACAGCGGTACTTTAAAAAGAAAGGCTCTGATATATATTTCTGTAATCTCAGCGCTGTTCGTGTTTTTTATAACTAATTTAGTAGCATTATTGACGGAGCACTTATTATGAAGAAATTCTTATCGATCCTGGCTTCTGTGCTTCTTCTGGCAATGGGAATATATATAATATACCTAATTTCTTCAGGAGGCTATACCAGTTTCCTGAACCCGAAATTCATATGGCTTACAGGGAGCTGCAGTGTTCTTCTCATCATTTTAGGTATTACATCTCTTTTCACAGGCATTTCCATAAAGCCGTCAACTGTGATCATTATAATAATCTTCGTGATTTTATGCCTGATGGCGCCTTCAGTTAGGCTGCATGGACTTTCTATAGGAAATGTAACGAATACGAACCAGGCGGCCTGGAAAAACAGGCGGGGGCCTGAAAGGCTCAAGGATGCGGACCCCCGGACAGGAAGGGTGACATACAACGGAACTGAATATATACCGATCAACATAGGTGAACTCTACATGATTTTATACAACAATCCGAAGAAAAAAGTAAACGAGATAATTAAGAATAACAGTTATGTTTTCAGGGGGTTTGTATACCGTAATCCCCAGCTTGAAAAAAAGGGACAGATCGCTATTATGAGAGTCGCAATGACATGCTGCATAGCCGACGCTGTAGCATTGGGTTTCAGGATAAGTACCAACGGCATAGGACAATTTAAAAATGATGAATGGGTAAGGGTTTATGGGCATATGGAGAGATTTAAACCTGACAGGCTTGAGCAAACGGTTGATATCGAGGGTATCGCAAATACGGACCTTAAAGATGATGTTATGTTTTCAGTCGATCAGATAGAAACCGACAGCGAACCTGAAGAACCTTTTATGCTTGACTGGAAGAACAAGGAACCCTTTGCCTATTAAGATTGCTTTGAAGGTTTCCCCTCAGCCGAATGTATCGCACTGAGTATAACAGACAGATCCATATACGCTTCATGAAAAGTACTTATAACCCTGACGCCATTTCTGATAGCAGCGTAAAAATTTTCGAATTCCTCAATGTATCCTTCACCGTTCGGTATATCGAAAACCTGATCAGCTTCGCCCTCTTTTTTAAGGGTGATCCTTGAACCGTTTTCCAAAACAAGACTTCCCTCAGTCCCCAGGAAAAGAAGCTTATCTTCATTGTAACCGTTTACACTGAAGTAATTATTGAAAACTCCCTTTACCATTCCGTTCGTGGAAAATAAAAAACTCATCGAATCCATTTTCCCTATCCCCGGATTAATGCACTCGACTGAGGCGATTCCTGAAGTGAATTCTCCGCAAATAGTCCTGAGAACAGCGATATTATGAATGCCGGCATCGGTTACAAATCCTCCCTCATACTTGTGGTTTATGCGCCAGCGTGTATGGGCATATTTATTTTTTTCATCAATGCGCTTGAATACATTCCAGAATGCTCCATAGAGTTCGCCTATCCTTCCTTCTTTTATGATTTCTCCAGCTTTCAGATACAGGGGTGAATACCTGAAGTTTTCAGCTACCATCAGAACCCCCCGGTAATTCTTTTCAATACCTGCAAGTTTTTTAGCTTCTTCAATAGTAGCTGCCAGGGGTTTTTCTACCAGTATATGTTTCCTGCGCCTCATGGAGTTTTTGACGGCTTCATAGTTCAGGTCGATCGGCAATGCGATATCCACTGCCTCAACTTCAGCGTTTTCAAGCAGCTTTTTGTAGTCAAGCGTATAGGGCACACCACCCGCCAGCTGAGCGAAATCCCTGGCTTTCGGTTCGGTATGATTGCAGACCATAACTATCCTGAATTTATCTTTCATGGAAAGCAACACCGGGAGATGAAGATCGCGGGCTGCAATGCCGCAGCCGATAATTCCCAATTTTATGGGTTCCAATGACCTCCTCCTCTATTAATAATACAATATTCTAATAAATAAAAATATTTATCGGAAGTATTTTTTACAAATAATTATAATTTTTTTTGCTAAAGTAATTTTCATAGTTTAAAATAAAAAGGATTCCTTTCGTTTTTTTACATTCTCATTTTCAACTGATAACCGGGGATTTTTATTATGAAAGCGAATAAATTGATAGCTGTTATTGATATTGGATCGCATACTATAAAAATGCACATAGCGGAAATCTCGAAGAAAAAAAATATCACTCCCGTCGAGTATCTATGGAATCCAATCGGCATCGGAAGGGATACCCTGAGCAAGGGTTTTATCACAAACCAGACTATCCTGGAAGTAATCCAGTCTGTTAATAAATTCAGGGAAGTAATAGCCGGCTACCGCATTACAGGCTTCAAAACTTACATTACAAGCAATATCCGTGAATCCGGCAACAGCGACGTATTGATAGAGCGGCTGAGGAAAGCCTCCGGTGTGTCGGTTGAGATAAGCGAGCCTTCTGAGGAAAGCGAGATAGTTTATGAGGGAATTAAAAACCAGATCAAAAATAAGTATTCATTCAACAAAAAAAATTTCGTCCTGTTTTCGATAGGGGCTGGTTCAACACATATCATACTTCAATCAAAAGGTAAAATCATATTCTCGGAAACTCACCATATTGGCACTATCAAGTTTGCAAAAGAATATAACTATGACGACAAATACCAGTTCGCGCTAAACCCGTTTTCCATGAGTTTTCAAAGCACTCTGAAAAGGTTTTCAGATATAAATAAAATTGACGGCTTTATCGGCATCAACGAGGACATTCTGCCCCTTGCGCAGAAGATTTTTCATGATTATTTAACCGGGGGATTTTTCATCGTGCCGAGGAAGGATTTTAACAAGAGTTTTACTCAGATTGAAAATATGAGCCTTGAAAAAATCAAGGATAAATATCAGCTTTCGGATACCATGCTGAAAACCTCAAAAATAACATTTATTCTCTTCGGGATGTTCTATAATCTTACAGCATCTCCGAATATAATCATACCGAACGTGAATCCCTCCTTTTTCAATCTCTACAAGATGGTTTTCTCCAAGAGCAAGGCTATAAAAGCGGAGATACGTAAAAACATAATATCATCAGCCGTATCCCTCGGTAAAAAATTCCAGTTCGACAGAAACCATTCTGTAGCAGTTACCCGCCTTGCACTTGAGCTTTTCGACGATCTGTCTAAAACTTACGATTTCAGCGAAAGCGAAAGGACATATCTGGAGGTAGCAGGGTTACTGCACGATATCGGCTATTTCGTGGGTACTACGAGCCATAACAAGCATTCCGCACAGCTTATCAGCTCATCCGAGATCATCGGGCTTCAGAAGTCCGAATTGAAAATTATTGCTCAAATCGCCCGCTATCATAGAAAATCCCCTCCCAAACCTTCTCATACTGAATACATAGAACTACCGATGGAAGACCGGATGACTGTATCGCGAATGGCCGGCATTTTAAGACTGGCGGATGCACTGGACAGCACCCATTCTCAGATTGTGGAGGGACTTAAGGTCAATATTACCCCGGACAAATGCGAGATTCTTATCAAGATAAAGAACAACAGGTATGATATACTGGATATAATCAGGAATTCAGTCAAAAGGAAAAGCGACCTTTTTGAAAACTTCTTCGGCGTTCAGGTCTCCGTGGAGAAACTCGTATGAACGGAAGAAGCATAATCAACAGGGAATACAGCTGGCTTAATTTTAACAGCCGGGTTCTCTTCGAGGCCTCGAGACCGGATAATCCGGTTCTTGAAAAGATTAAATTTTTATCAATAAGCGATTCCAATCTCGAAGAATTTTTTATGATCCGCGTAGCAGTATTAAAAAATCAAATCAAGGCTAAAATTTCTGAAAGCAGTGTCTTCCCGGGGATCACTCCGGCCGAACAAATTTCCCATATCAATCTGAAGGTGAAAGAGATGCTTAAAATTCAGCATGATATCCTTTACGGGAAGATAGTCCCTGGGCTTCGTGAGAACGGCATAAAACTTCTACTTGACAGGGATGAACTTCTTCCGCTTAAAAAAGAGCTTGAGCCATTCTTCGATAATGAGCTGAAGGTTGCCCTTACCCCATTGTCCATAGGCCCTACTCTGCCATTCATAACCCTTGTAACCGGCAGGCTGTATCTGGCAATCGGTCTTAATCCCGGCAATACAAAAGAAGTTCTGGAAAAAAGTACGCTCTCCTTCCTTGAGATACCTTCAAATGTTTTTGGGCGCTTTTACAATGCTCTGGACGGTAAATCCTTTATTCCGCTGGAAAATATAATAAGGCTATTTTTAAATAAGCTTTATACCGGTTATGAGATCACCACCTGCAATGTAGTAAAGATAACCAGGGACGCAGATATAAGCATCCAGGGTGAAGATGCGCCGAACCTCCTTAAAGAGATCGAGTCAAAGATCAAGAGAATGCACAGGCGCAGCGCAGTCAGACTGGAATATGAAAGCGGTCTTCCAGATGCAATAATACAGGTTATTTGCGAAAAAAACCGACTGGGAAAAAAAGATGTGTATCAAGTCGACGGCATACTTAATTTGAAAGATCTGCTGCATCTTTACAATACTGTTGACAGGGACAATTTAAAATTCAAAGCCATCACACCGGTTTATCCCAGGGATTTTAAAAACAGGAATATATTTAAGGCTGCCGGCGATCGGGATATCATTCTTTATCATCCTTTTCACTCCTACGACCCTGTAGTTGAACTTATCAGCGCTGCCGCCGACGATCCTAATGTTATTGCCATTAAACAGACCCTCTACCGAACAAGCTCGGATTCTGAGATAATAAGGGCTTTGATCAGAGCCGCTGAAAACGGCAAATACGTAACTGTAATAGACGAGTTAAAAGCCAGGTTTGATGAAAAAAGAAATATCGAGTGGGCAAGAAAACTCGAGGATGCCGGAGCCCATGTCACCTATGGAGTTTCAGGGCTTAAAACACATGCGAAAGCCCTGCTTATAATACGCAAGGAAAAAAGCGGAATCAGACGATACATCCACCTTGCAACGGGGAATTACAATGAAAACACTGCTCGCCTCTACAGCGATTTCAGCCTGTTTTCAACAGATGAAAAACTCACTTCCGATATTTCATCGCTTTTCAATCTCCTTACAGGTTTTTCACTGGAGGAAAACTGGAAAGCCGTGACTATTGCTCCGACAGACCTCAGGCAGAGGTTTATCCGGCTGATCGAAAGGGAAACTGCCAATGCTAAAATTGGCAGAAAAGCCATGATCACTGCAAAGATGAATTCACTCAGCGATCCGGCTATTATCAACAGGCTTTATGATGCATCTGAAACAGGTGTAGTTATCAGACTTATTGTAAGAGGCATATGTTCTATCATTCCCGGTCCGGGTAATAACGGGGGAAGTATTTCCGTGATCTCCATTATCGGGAGATACCTCGAACATTCCAGGATATATTATTTTTACAATGCCGGCGACGAGGAATTATATTTATCAAGCGCAGATTGGATGGAAAGAAACCTGGACAGGAGAATAGAGCTTCTCTTTCCAGTTAATGATAATATTCACAGGGAATTCCTGAAAAAAATAATAGATTTTCAGTTTGGTGATACTGAAAACCTGTGGGAACTGATGCCTGACGGAGAATACGGACGAAGAGAAACGGAGACAGGAAAGAGGGACAGTTTTGAAAATATTTACAATTATGTAAGAGATATTGAAATATCCAAGGAAAGAAACTCCCGCGTATTATTCAGACCAATCGTAAAAAATAAATATAATAGTTTAGACCGGGAAGAGGAATGAACCTGCCCAATTCATCTGCAGAACTTTAATAAGATGGCAGTACGAAGATCGACGTTGCCTGCCCTCCTCCTGTGAGCTGTGTCTCGCTTGTACCATTCCAGTAACAGGCGTTGCCGCTTCCGTCGGTTCCGGCTGTAAAAACATTTCCATTGCATACAAAGATTGATCGGGCTGTTCCTCCGCCTGAAGTCAGCCTGTTTCCGCTTATTCCCGCCCAGTAGATGGCATAGCCGCTTCCGTCATTGCCGGCTGTATATACTGTTCCGTTATTAACAAAAATCGATCTCGCTGTTCCGCCGGCTGATAACGGCGTCTCGATCGTTATACCGGAGGCATTTGTCCAGTAACAGGCTTGACTTCCGTCGAAGCCGGCACAATAGATAATTCCGCTGAATATAAAGATCGAGTTCGCCGTTCCACTATTCGCCAATTGTGTCTCTGTCCCGCTTGCCCAGAAGCAGGCGTTATAGTTTCCATCGCTTCCGGCCAGGTAGATAATTCCATTATATAAAAATATATTATTGAAATTACGATTGTTAAGCAGGTTCGGGTTCGAACCTACCCAATAGCATGGC
>Ga0187770_10000838_pt1 | contig 15646 bp, 13 predicted proteins | sample 0116_SJ02_MP02_2_FD_133154 | JGI IMG/M metagenome (GOLD analysis project Ga0187770, IMG submission 133154) | Tropical peat soil microbial communities from peatlands in Department of Meta, Colombia - 0116_SJ02_MP02_20_MG | ecosystem: Environmental > Terrestrial > Soil > Wetlands > Peat | place...
GCGCTTGACTGGCCCGGTCGGCGGAAAGTAGGGCCTCAACGATGGCGGGCGCCTGCTCGGCCATCCAGGACAAGAGCGTGGGCCCCACGTCGAAGCTCAGCCGCTCGTAGTTGTTGACGACATCCTGGATGCGTCCTTGCCGATCCAGCACGCGGGACCGGGCGTTGGGCGCATAGCATTCGTCCGCGATCCGCGCGTTCCAGTCGTGAAACGGCGCCGCGCTCTCCTGCCGTTCGACTGCCCCGGTCCAGGGGTTCTCGCGGGGCGGCTGATAGAAGTGCCCGTGGATCACCAGATGAATGGTCATCTCATTGTTGGTTGCAGATTCAGGATTGCCGATCGGCGGTCAATCACAAATGAATAATCCCCAATCACAAAGCTCCGTTGGGGGTTACCGCTTCTCGCGGGCACCCTCCTCCACCGTGGAGCGGATGAGGCCCTTGAGCAGCAGGCTCCGGTTCGCGCCGCGAAGCAGCGCCGAGAGATCCTCGTACACCGTGGGATCCTCCAGGAGGCCGCCGATCGTCCCCTGCCCCTGTCGGAGCCGCGCGGTGATGGTCTGGAGGTCGGCCGCGACCGCCCGCATATTCTGCGCCGCTGCCTGCACGTCCTCCAGGACCTTGGCCCCCTCGGCGTTGAAGAGCAGGGACGGCATCAGTCCCTTCCCCTCCCGGGCCGCCCGCACGAAGGCCTCCAGCTCCTGGCCCGTCTGGTCGAGGCGGATCAGGATCTCCGCCGCCTGCGGGTCGTAGATCAGGGCGTGCAGGAGGCCGCGGCCCTCCTTCGCCTCGCGGACGAGGTCGTCCAGCCCCGCCAGCGCCCGGGTGAGCCGCCCCAGGGTGTCCTCCTGGGGGGTGTAGATCAGCGCGTGCAGGAGGCCGCGCTGGGTCTCGATGTCCCGGGCCGTTCGCTCCAGCGACTGCACCGTGCGGTCCACGCGGGCCAGAAGGTCGGCCCCCTCCTTGCCGTAGATGATGTCGTGGAGCAGTCCCCCGCCCTTCTCCACCTCCACCAGCGTCGCTCGGAGCGACCGGAGGGCCTCGTTCAGATTCCGCTTGCCCGCCGACTCCCCGCCCGCCAGAAACTCGTCCAGCGAGGCGGTGATCCGCGTCACGTTGTCCAGGATGCGATCGCCCTTCTGCACGAGCACCGTATAATCCAGCGGGTCCACGCTGGCAAGCTGCGCCCCGGGTTGGAGCGCCGGCCGGTCGAGGCTGCCGACGGTGACGTCCAGGACCTTGTCGCCCACGAGGCCGATGGTGCCGATGCTCGCCACCGAATCCTCGCGGATGCGGTCCTGGACCCGCTGCTCCACGCTCAGTGTCAGGGCGATGCGGCGATCCTTGAGGTCGCGGCTGAAGGCGATCCGGGTGACGTTCCCGACCGTGACGCCCGCCAGGCGCACGGGCGCCCCGACCGCCAGGCCCTCCGTGGAGCTGAAGGAGGTCCAGAGCGAGTAGCGTTCCTCGAACAGGGCGCTGCGCTTGCCGACGGAAAGGACAAAGCCTATGAAGAGCAGAATGGCCGTCAGGACCAGCGCCCCGATCCGCAGTTGCATCTGCCGTTCTGTCATGGTCGCCTCACTTCCCGCACCCCCGCCGCCCGCTTTCTGCCTTCTGCCTTCCGCCCCTAGCCTTCCACGCGGCCTTCCATGAAGTCCCGGATCAACGAGTGGTGGGTCGCCTGGATCTCCTCCGGCGAGCCCACGGCCGCGATCCGCCCCTCGTGCAGCATGGCCAACCGGTCGGACACCTTCAGGGCGGTCGGCATGTCGTGGGTCACCACCACCGAGGTCACGCCCAGCTTGCCCTTCAGGCCCAGGATCAGTTCGTTGATCTTCTCCACGTTGCTGGGATCCAGGCCGGTGGTCGGCTCGTCGTACAGGAGGATCCGGGGAGGGAGCGCGATGGCGCGGGCCACGGCCACCCGCTTGCGCATTCCACCCGACAGCTCCGCCGGGTCCGTGTCCTCGCTGGCCTCCAGTCCCACCAGATCCAGCACCTCCCGCACCCGGGCGCGGATCTGCCCCTCATCCCACGCCGTGTGCTCCCGCAGGGCGTACGCCGCGTTCTCCCCCACGGACAGCGAATCGAAGAGGGCCGACCCCTGGAACACCATCCCGACTTTCCGGCGCACCCGGAGCAGCTCCCGCTCCCGGAGGGGGACGATGTCCTGCCCCTCCAGCAGGATCTGGCCCGCCTCCGGCTTCAGGAGGCCGATGATCAGCCGGAGGAGAACGCTCTTGCCCGAGCCGCTCCCGCCGATGATGGTGAGGGACTCTCCCGGCCGGATGGCCAGGTCCAGTCCCCGGAGAACCCGGTTTCCCTCGAAGCTCTTGAAGACGCCGCAAAGCTCAATGGCCGGCGTCGTCCCGCCGTCCGCCGAAGGATCCGTCCCCGGCTGGGCGCCCGCCACGGCGACGGCCCTGGACTCCATGCTCACCACCCCGCCAGCCACCAGAAGAACTTCGTCAGGAAGAAATCGGAGATGAACACCACGAGGCATGACGCCACCACCGTCCCCGTCGTCGAGCGTCCCAGCCCCTCCGTTCCGCCCCGGGTCGCGAGGCCGTTGTAGCAGCCCACCACGCCGATGAGGAACCCGAAGACCACCGTCTTCCCCAGGCCGTCCAGCATGTCCGCCAGCGTCACGTACTGCGTGATCGTGGTGTAGTACTGGTGGTAATCCACGTTGAACTCGTACTGGGAGATCGCCATGCCCCCGAAGACCCCCAGGGTGTCGGCGATGATGGTCAGCATGGGCATGGCCAGCATGGTGATCAGGACGCGGGGCACCACCAGCTTCTTGATGTGGTTGACCCCCAGGGCCCGCATGGCGTCGATCTGCTCCGTGACCCGCATGGAGCCCAGCTCGGCGGTGAATCCCGAGCCGACGCGGCCCCCGACGAGGATGGCCGTGATTACCGGCCCCAGCTCCCGCACCATGCTCAGGCCGACGATGATCCCCACGGTCCCCTTGGCGCCGAAGCGGGCCAGCCCGTAGAGTGTCTGGAGGGCCAGCACCAGCCCGACGAAGAGCCCGGCCACCCCGACGATGGTGACCGACCGCACGGCGATGTCGTCCATCTGCGCGAGAAGCAGCCTGACGGCGTACGGTGGGGTCACCGCGTCGTAGAGGGTGCGGCCGGCCAGGAGGGACATCCCGCCCAGATCGTTGACGAACAGCAGGGCCCGCCGCCCCAGGTCCTGGACCGGGCTACGCGGCGTATTCATGCGTCACCCAAGTCGGCATTCGGGAGGGGTCACCGTCCGGCCAGCGGGGTCCAGCTCTGCACGAAGGCCTCGAAGTCGGCCCGACCCTGCGGGAAAACGCCAGGGGGCGCCACGTAGATGAAATCATACAGACAGCCGGCGCGGCGGAACGTCACCCCTTCCACCTCGACCGGCTGATCATCCAGCCAGGCGCGCAAGCGGGTCTTAACCGCCGTGGCATCGTGCAGGCGGACCGTCTCGCGTCCCTGAGCTTGCGTGTTCTGCAGGCCGAAGAACAGATGGCGGGCCACCCAGGGGAGCTCGCCCGGCTCCGCCGTGCGGCAATCCACCCGGAGCGCCATGCCCGCCCGCAATTCCGGGGCGGCGAAGGACAGGGTCGCCCCGTCCAGACTCCGGGGCTGCCAGCCGGCAGGCGGCAGCCGGACCTGGAATCCCGCCTCAGGGTCGCGGTACGTCTCCCCGATGATCTGCCCTGTCGCGCACCCCGCCGCGAGAGAGACAATCCCCAGCAGGATCCCGTGAAGCAGCCGCGTCCCGATGCTAGAAATCCCTTGGGTCCTTCCCCGAGGCAAGGCGTGCCTCCAGTCACCCGGCCTCATCATCCTACTGGACAGGCCAAGCTGGCGTCAAGGCGACCAGGCCGGCACAGCCGCCTCCAGGCCGCGCCGGAGGGCCAGGGCCGCCAGGCGGGAGGCCCGCGCCAGGCGGCGCAACACCCGGCGGCGGCTGCCGACTGCCAGGCTCCACAGCATGCCTCGCCAGCGGAGATCGCCCCGGCAGGTCGTGCAGCCCGACAGGAAGGCCGGCAGCGCTTCGTCCACGGCGTCCACCACGGCCTTGATGGCCAGCCAGGGAATCCCGAGTGTCTCCGCCGCCTCGGCCACTCCGGCCGCCTCCATGTCCACCGCGACCGCGCCGGCGCGCCCGTGCGCTGCACGTTTCGTCTCCGGCGTTCGGAGAGGGGCGTCTACGCTGAGGAGGGATCCACCGTGGGAGACGATCCCGGCCGCGGCGAGGGCGGCACGCACCGCCTCTTGGCCCGAGGCCGACGCCACTGACCCTCCCGCCAGGCGATCATCATCCAGGACCACGGAGGAGACGACGAGGTCCCCCGGACCAAGGCCGTCCACCAGTGCGCCGGCGAAGCCGAGCGACCAGGCGGCCCGAAGGGAAAATCGGCGGGAGGCACTGAGAAGCGCGCGGCCGGCGCGTTCACGCCCGATGCCGGCCTGGATCAGGAGCACGGGCCTCCCGGCCAGTTCGCCGCGGAACAGAGGGAAATCTTCAACCCGTGCTCGTCGAGGAGAACAGAGGACGCGCTGCAGGGCCCGCCGCTCCTGCGACAGGGCCACCACCAGCGCAATCGGGGGAGGCTCCACCGGGATCCTACGCCGAGCGCCTGGCCCGCCCGTCCTCTGGCCGGGACCCCTGCCGGTTCACCAGCGCGCCCCTGGCAGCCGAAGGCGAGTGACCGATGCCTCGCGCTTGGGGGCCTCGGCCGAGAGGCAGCGACGATACAGGGCCATGGCCCAGAGGGGGAAGAACTTCGAATACCCATGGTAGCGCAGGTAGAAGACCCGCGGGAACCCGGTACCGGTGAACTCCGCTTCATCCCAGAGGCCGTCCGACCTTCGCGTCTCCAGCAGGAACCCGATGCCCCGGGCCACCGCCGGATGTGCGGCCTCGCCTGCGTGGAGCAGGGCCATGAGGGCCCATGCGGTCTGCGACGCCGTGCTCTTGCCCATGCCGGCCGTGCGGGCGTCGTTGTAGGTGTAACAGGACTCGCCCCAGCCGCCGTCGGGATTCTGGCGGCTCAGGAGCCAGGCCACGGCGTTCCGGATGTAGGGCGCGCTCATGTCCTCGCCGATGCGGGCGAGGCCGGCCATGGCAGACCACGTGCCATAGAGGTAGTTCACCCCCCAGCGCCCGTACCAGGAGCCGTCCCAGCACTGCCGCGCCTTGAGGAAGGTGATGGCCCTCTCCGCCGCCGGCTCGTCCGGCCGGAAGCCCAGGTACCCCAGCGCCTCCAAGACGCGACCGGCCAGGTCCTCGGTGCTGGGATCCATCAGGGCGCCGTGATCGGCGAAGGGGATCCGGTTGAAGACCAGCCGGTTGTTGTCCTTGTCGTACGCCCCCCAGCCGCCGTCACTCCCCTGCATCGCCAGGACCCAGTTCAGACCACGGGCGACGGCGCGGGTCTTGGCCTCCTCGTCCGGGACCCGGATCTTGCGCAGCGCCGTGAGGACCGCCGCCGTGTCGTCCACGTCCGGGTAGAACTCATTCTCGAACTGGAAGGCCCAGCCCCCCGGCGGCGCCCCCGGGACCTTGAGCCGCCAGTCGCCGGCGTGGCGCGTCTGCTTGCCGAGCAGCCACACAGCGGCCCTGGCCAGCGCCGAGTGATCGGGCGCAAGCCCCGCCTCGATGAGCGTGCTGATGGTCAGGGCGGTGTCCCACACCGGCGAGAGGCAGGGCTGCACGCGGAGCGTGTCGGGGGTCTCGACCCGGAGCGCATCGATCTCTCCCATGGCCTTCCGGACCACCGGGTGATCCAAGGGATAGCCGAGGCAGGTCAGCGCGATGACGGAGTTGGTCATGGCCGGGAAGATCCCGCCCAAGCCTCCCTCGCCCTGCATGCGCTCCAGCATCCAGCGCGTCGCCTCCCGGATGGCGCGTGCCCGGAGCGGCCTGCGAACGAGGCGGTCGTGAATCCGCAGGATTCGATCCACCACCAGGAAGAAGTTTCGCCAGGTGAAGACTTCAGGATCCCGGGGGAGGGAGTAGTCGGCCTGCTCCCGCGGCACCAGGTAGAGTTCGTCTAGGCGGGCAGAGGCCCGGACGAGTCGGACGGGCCGGTGGGCGAAGATGATCAAGAGGGGCACCAGCACGGCCCGGGACCAGTAGGAGATCTGGTATAGATTGAAGTAGAGCCAGCGGGGCAGCAGGCAGATCTCCACCGGCATGCAAGGGACGCCCCGCCAGTCGAACTCGCCGAAGAGCGCCAGGAGGATCCGCGTGAAGACGTTGACGCGGGTGATCCCGCCCAGTTCCAGCACCGTCTGCCGCGCCCGCCTCATGGCAGGATCCTCCGGGGAGACCCCCGCCAGTTTCAGGGCGAAGTAGGCCTTGACCGAGGCGCTGATATTGGCGGGTGCGTTGTGGTAAATGGGCCACCCGCCATCGGGGAGCTGGATCGACAGGAGGTGATGGGTGGCCTTGGCCTCGATCGCCGGGTCGGCGATCCCCAGCCACCGGCGCAGCAGGAGATACTCGGAGGTGATGGTGGCGTCCGCCTCCAGCTCGAACAACCAGAACCCCGCGGGGTCCTGGTGGTGCATCAGCCGCTCCACCCCGTTCTCAATTGCCTGATCCAGGGCGCTGTCCAGGAGCGGGGTCGGCTGAGTCTGTAGGTGTCGCACAGGCTTGGTGGTCATGCAGCCTCCGCCATCACGCGAGGTTCCAGCGGATCATCTCCCAGAGATCCTTCCAGCTCTTGCCTACCTCCCGGATCACGGTCGGCTCGAACCCGCTGTGCATCATGCAGTTGGTGCAGCGCTCGTCCCGCATGTTCTCGTATTTCTCCCAGTCGGTCTTGGACAGGAGGTCGTCGAAGCTCTTGTAGTGGGCATCGGTGATCAGGTAGCAGGGCCCCTTCCACCCCTGGGGATTGTAGTTGGGGTTGCCCCAAGGCGAGCACGTGAGCGTTCGCTCCCCTTTCAAATAACGGAGGTACATCGGCGTGCTGAGGAGGCGGTAGCGCTTGGACAGCTCCCAGACCTTCTGAAACTTCTGGTGGGTCTGCCGCTTCTCCAGGAAGATGTCGCGGCCCTTCAGGACCGTGTACTCGTACGCCGGCGAGACCAGGAACCCGTCCACCCCGATGGCTTCCAGCTCGGCGAAGAGCTGCTCGATCTCGTCGATCTTCGTCTCCTTGTAGATGGTGGTGTTGGTCACAATCCGAAAGCCCAACGACTTGGCCAGCTTGATCATCCGGATGTCGATCTGGTAGAGCCCCTTGCGCGAGCGGACAAGGTCGTGGGTCGGCTCCAGGCCGTCCATGGAGACGTTGATGGTAAGGTAGGGGCTTGGCTTCCACTGGGGGAGCCACTTGTCCAGCTTGATGGCATTGGTGCACAGGTAGATGAACTTCTTGCGCCGGAGGAGCTCGGTGACCAGCGCGCCCAGGTGGGGGTAGATGGTGGGCTCCCCCCCGCAGATGGAGACGATGGGGGCCCCGCACTCCTCCACCGCCTTGAGGCAGGTCTCCAGCGGAAGCATGTCCCGGATGGTGCTCTCGAACTCCCGGATCTTGCCGCAACCCTCGCACGCCAGGTTGCACAGGTGGGTGGGCTCGAGCATCAACACGAATGGGTAGCGCGACTTCCCCTGGAGGGCGTTTTTCACCATGTACTTCATCAAGGTCCAGTGCAGCTGTATGGGAAACCTCATGCGTGTCTCCCCTCCGCCCGCGGCCGCCACGCGAGTGGCCGCGGTCTCATGAGGTTGGCAAGCATCCAGAGGAGGATGGGCAGCGCGAGCAGCATCCCGGAAAGCAGCAGTCGCCATTCCCCCAGAGCAACCGTCACCGCGAGGTTGAAGGCCAACACGACGAAGTAGAGTCCCGGGCACAGGGCCGCCCGGCCGTCGAAATTCGCCGTCGCCATGCCTTGGCGACGACCCTCCCAGGCATGGTACAGGGCCGTGGCCGTTCCACCCACCGCCGCCCATCCCAGGAAGTTGGCAACGGGCACCCCGAAATAGGCCCCCGGCTCGGGATACCCGTAAATCTGGCCCAGGAACCACCGATCCCCTCGCAAGGCCACCGGATCGATGACCATATCGATCGCCACGAAGAGGAGCGAAGCCAGGACCAGATGGGGCACCCGTCCGGGTCGCGGCACCCCCCTCAGACTCCCCCCTGCAGGTGCGAAAGCAGGTCGCCCCGACGGGCGACCGCCCGCCAGGAGAAACCATGCCAGGCCATAGCTGGACACCAGGAGGAACGTGAACGACAGCGAATCGAAAAACGGCACCCCGGCGATCCAGAGCTCCCGATCGGCCGTGCGGGGAATGTAATAATACCAGCCGAAGGGAATGCCGGTCCGAATCGAGCTGTGCTCCGCTAATAGGGCCACGCCCCAGCTGATGAGCGTGAAGCCGGCCGTCCGGCGCCAGCCCAGGAGCGCGCTCGCCCCGAGCAGGTGCACGAGCAGGAAAGCGAAGACGTATGGCCGAAGCAGCAGGCTCCCCAAAAGGAGCCGGGGGATCTCGGTGGTCTCCACTCAGTCACACCCCTCACTCGAAAACTTGCCAACCGGGCACGCCATCACGCACGTCCCTCTCGACTCTCGGGCACCCAACGCACATCGGCCGTCGCCGGTGCGTTGGGTCCCGGCTCTCGCCGTTGTCCTACCGGGCGCTCGCGTACCCGTTCGCCCGGAACCAATGCACCGCCCGGGCCAGAGCCCCCTCCACCGCTGACTGGGGCAATCCCAGCTCCCGGACAGCCTTGCTGGCGTCGAAGAACATCTGCTTGCGCGCCATCCGGACCGCATCCACCGGGATCAGGGGCGGACGCCCCGTGATGTGATCCGCAGCCCACTCGGACAGCCGTGCCAGGGGCTGGATCAGGCCGGCCGAGACCTTGAGGCGGGGCGGGCGAATCCCCGCGATCCGCCCCAGAAGTCCAAAGATCTCGCGAAGGGTAAGATTCCTGCATCCCAGGATGTACCGCTCGCCCACCCGCCCCCGCTCGGCCGCGAGGAGATGCCCCGCGGCCACGTCGTCCACATCCACTAGGTTCAATCCGGTCGGAAGGTAGGCCCACATCCGGCCCCGGAGGAAATCAACGATCATCTGCCCCGTCGGCGTCGGCTTCACGTCCCCTGGTCCCACCGGCGTGCTCGGATTCACGATTACGACCGAAAGGCCCTGCCGGGCGAATGTGCGCGCCACTTCCTCCGCCAGGAACTTGGACCGCTTGTAATCCCCCACCATGTCGGTGAAGCTGACCGGCGTCTCCTCGGTGCCGACGCCTCCGCCCTTGGGAATCCCCAGCGCGCCGACGGTGCTCGTATACACCACCCGGCGCACCCCCGCGTCGGCCGCCGCCTGAAGGAGACAACGCGTCCCTTCCACATTGATCTCATAGAACAGCCGGCGCTCCCTGGCCCACAGGCTGTAAAAGGCAGCCACGTGGTACAGACATCCGCAGCCCTTCAGGGTCCGGGGGAGAGAGGCAGCGTCGGTCAGGTCGCCGTCCACGATTTCGATGGGGAGGTCGACCAGCAATCGCCGGTCGCTACCTGGACGCGCCAGCGCCCGAATACGGTGTCCGGCCGCCACCAGGTGACGGATGACCGCGGCCCCCACGAATCCCGTCCCGCCCGTCACGACCGTCACGTCGCCCATGTTCACCCCTGGGAGGGACGACGGCGGTCCCCGGTCCCGATCCGTCCCGGCGGAGGCCCAAGCCCGTCGCCGAAGCAGGCGGAATTTTTACCACAGGATACCAGAAAAATCAAACGGTTTCCCCTGGCAGCCCAAATTGGCCAGGGCCTCTGGCGTCACACGACGTCCCGCAGCACCACCAGTTGACCCTGGGAAAGTAACGTGGCACCATGACGACCGTTGACGGCTTGTCCCGGGACGAGGATCGCATCGGCCCGCAGGGCAGTGTGAGGACCAGCCAGAGCGGGGCCTTGCGGATGCCGATGGGAGGTGGGGCCCAGGACGGGCAGGTACGTCTCCCGGCGGTAGCGAGCCAATCCATGCGAGTCGCCAAAGTCGTCGCGCCGCGCGAGATCCGACTGGAAGAGGCTCCGGTTCCCTCCCCGATCAAAGGCGAGATCCTGATCCGGGTCCGGGCGGTGGGGTTGTGCGGCTCGGATCTGCACTACTACGCCCACGGACGGATCGGTGAACTGCAGTTCCCGGTCGGCCACATCCTGGGACACGAGGTGGCCGGCATCGTCGAGAGCCTCGGGCCGGGGGCGGACGGCCCGGCGCCCGGGACACCCGTGGCCGTGGACCCGGCCATCTCCTGTGGCCGGTGTCGGTACTGCGCCCTGGGGCATCCTAATCTGTGCCGCCACCTCCGCTTCTTCGGCAGCCCGCCCACGCCCGGCGCCCTCTGCGAATACCTGGCCCACCCCTCCTCCCTTGTTCTTCCCCTTTCGGCCGGCGTGACGCTACCGGCGGGCGCGGCCTGCGAGGCACTGGGTGTCGCGATCCACGCCGTGGATCTCGCCCATCTCAGAATCGGCGACTCTGTGGGCGTCTTCGGCTGCGGCCCCCTCGGCCTCCTGATCGCCCGGGTGGCTCAGCTCGGCGGGGCCAGTTGCATCCTGGCCTCGGAGCCCCTGGCGCATCGGCGAGAGGCGGTATCCCTATTCGGCGCGGCGGCGGCGTTCGACCCCGAGCGGGACGAAGTGGTCCGTGCCATCCGCGAGCGGACCGGCGGAGACGGGGTGGACGTCGCCTTCGAGGCCGCCGGGAGTGAGACCGCCACCGTACAGGCGGTGGATGCGGTCCGGCCCGGGGGCACCCTGATCCTTCTCGGCTACTGGGAGGCCGATCGGGTCACCCTCCCGGGGATCCGGGCCATGCGGAAGGGTCTCACGATCCGATTCGTCCGCCGGATGAAGCACACCTTCCCGCGCGCCCTGGAGATGGCCCGCCTGGGCCTCGTGGACCTGCCCGCGCTCATCAGCCACGAGTTTCCATTCTCCGACGTCGCCGAGGCCTTCGCCCAAGCCGAGAAGAGGAGTCCCGGTTTCCTCAAGACGGTCATCACCCTGTAACGTGACGGCCGGCCCATCTGCTCGACGGGGACACGCATGAGGCCAGCTCGCGTCCGAGGAATCATCTTCGATTTCGACGGGATCCTGGTGGACAGCGAGCCGACGCGGTTCAAGGCGGGGGCCGAGGCCCTGGCAGAGATCGGCGTCTCCCTCACCTGGGAGCGGTTCCTTACCACCTGGCTGGGGCGGACAGACGAGGCGGGGCTCCGCGACGTCCTGGGGGATCGCTACGAGGCCGAGGGGAGGCAGATCGTGGCCCGGCGGAACGCACTGTACGAAGAACGACTGGGCGAGGTCCCGCCCTTCTCCGACGCCGCACGCCTCCTGGGGCGGCTTCCCCGGGGTATCCGGCTGGCCGTGGCCACGGGCTCGCGCCGCACCGAGGTGGAGCGGATCCTGGCGCGGCTCGGATGGCTTGGGCAATTCCGCACGCTCGTCACGGCTGAAGACTACCGTCGGGCCAAGCCGGCGCCCGACCCGTTCCTGGCGGCGGCGCGGGGCCTGGACCTGCCGCCCCCGTCGTGCCTCGTCGTCGAGGACAGCCCGGCCGGCGTGGCGGCGGCACAGGCCGCCGGGATGCCGGTCCTGGCCGTGGACCGCGGGCGCGTTCCGTTGGGCCTGGACCAGGCCACGTGGAAAGCGGAGAGTCTGGAGGCACTCACCCTCGGAGCGGCCGGCGAGGTCGTCGTGGGCCCGGGGGCCTGAGCGAGGATCTCCTCGGTCAGTGTGAAGACGAGTTTGCTTGAAAGCCAGGGCTGAATCCGCTATCTGTATTGCCGGTCCAGAATGATCTGAGCCTAATGTATCTCGTCCCACACCATTGGAGGAGCCCGCCATGAAAGCCCTCGTGCACACCCAGCCGTACAAGTTCGAATTCAAGGACGTCCCCCAGCCCCGCCCTGGCGATGAGGAGATTCTAGTCCGGGTGAAGGCCGTCGGCATCTGCGGCTCCGACGTCCACGGCTACACCGGCCAGACCGGCAGGCGCATCCCGCCCATCATCATGGGCCACGAGGCCTCCGGCGTCGTGGAGGCGATAGGCAGAAACCCACGCAACGTCGCCGTGGGGGATCGGATCACCTTCGATTCCACCGTCTACTGCAACCAATGCCGGTGGTGCCGCCTGGGTCGCGTCAACCTGTGCGACGACCGGAAGATTCTAGGGGTCTCCATCCCGGCCTTCCGCCGGGAAGGCTGCATGGCCGAGTACGTGGTGATGCCGTGGTGGATCGCCTACAAGCTGCCCGAGGCGGTCTCCTTCGAAGAGGCGGCCCTGGTCGAGCCGGCGGGGGTCAGTATGCACGCCGCCCGGATCACCCCGATTGACGTGAACGACCTGGTGGCCGTGGTGGGCGCCGGGCCCATCGGCCTCTTCGCCATCCAGGCCCTGAAGGTGAAGGGGGCGGGCAAGGTTATCGCCTTGGATGTGCGCGAGGAGCGGCTGGCCTTCGCACGGCAGCTGGGGGCGGACATCACCATCAACCCGAGCCAGGGGGACGTCAAGGCCGAGATGCAGCGGCTCGTCGGACGGGCCGACGTGGATGCCGTCCTGGAGGCGGTGGGCACCCCGCCAGCGGTGGATCTCGGCTTCAAGATCGTGAGGCGGGGCGGGCACCTCACTCTCATCGGCAATGTCACGCCTCAGGTCACGGTGAACCTCCAGGACCTGATCATGCGGGAGCTGAACATCCGCGGCTCCTTCGCCATCGCGGGCGAGTACCGGGCCGTCCTGGACCTGATGGCGCAGGGGCGGATCCAGGCCAAGCCCCTCATCAGCCAGACGAGGCCGCTCTCCGAGGGACAGGCCGCCTTCGACGTCCTCCACAAGGGCGATCCCAAGCTCTTCAAGATCGTGCTGCACCCGTAGAGAATCCAGCCGAGGCGGCGCCGGACCGGCGCCGCCCCGGTCAAGGTCCCCTCCAGCCTTGTCCCCGCCGGGAAGGTTCGACGCCCCCTGGTCGCGCCAAGCCCGTAAAGAAAGATCCTCTCGGTCGTGACGTCCAGTCCCATGAGACCCCACTGGCTCGACCGGGGTCCCGGGGTCCCGCCGATCATGCGTGATGGGCCGATCGCTCTCCTGGCGGCCATCTGCCGCGGAAAAGCCCGTTCGTGGAGGGCCGCATCGCGAATATGGCTTTGGGAGAACTGTGGTCTGGGATTGCGGTACTGCCTGGCCAACGTTGGAGGCTTTACGGAGGATAGGGTCGGCTGCGGCTCGTTGGGGGCGGCCTCCCCGGTCGAAGACGTCGGCCAGCATCCCGCCAAACAGCAGAATGGTGGCGGTGTGAAAAATCCAGAGCACGAGAACGATGAACCCGCTGAGGATTCCGAAGAAAAGGCTGATCGTGAGTAGTGAAGCACGAACCAGTTGAAGACCAACTTAGCCACGTGCCACAGGAATGCCACGACGGTGGCGCCGGCCAGGGCCGCAGGCCAGCCGATGTCCTGCGTCGGCGCGACACGGTATACGCGCTAGCTCGCACCCGGGATCGTCTGCCTAATGGCCTGCATGAAGTCGGCATAGGCCTGGTCATTAGCGGCGATGAGCAGCCGGTCGCCAACCTCGAGCCGGCCTGCATGCCCGGGCGGCAGGACCTCTTCCTCCCGCACCACGGCAATGGGGACCAACCCGCCTTTCGCCGCGAATGCCTCCTGCGGCGAGCGACCCACCAGGGGACTGTCGGCCGACTCCACATCGAAGGAGAAGATGCGGCCCTTGCCGCCGTGGATGCCAATGGACCGGCCGTGGCGGAGCAGGTTGCTCAGGTCAGGCAGGCTGATTCCGGCATTCCGGATTGCTTCCCCTTCGAGAAGGCGGAAGGCGCCTTGGACGATCCGGAGGTGGTGGACGGGGGAGTCCAGACGGGCTTCCACCTGTGCCTCATACAGGCGGGGGTACCGCGCTCGCGCCGAGAGACTTCGTTCGACCATGAAACTCAGCGACGAAGCCAGCATCGCGGGAACGATCAGACCGTACCCGCCCGTCATCTCGGCGACCATAATCAGGGTGGCCAAGGGCACTCGCGCCGTTCCCGCGAAGACTGCGCCCATGCCCACGACCGCAAAGGCCGCGGGGACGAAATGGGCTGCGGGGAACCATTTGTCCATGACGAAGGCCACCCATCCTCCGAGCATGGCCCCGATGAACACGTTGGGGCCGAATACGCCGCCGGAGCCGCCCGAGGAGATCGTTAGGGACATGGCGAGAATCTTCACGAAGACGAGAAGAATAAGGATGTGGCCGACATACCCACTGGTCATCGTCATCTGCACCCAGCCGTACCCCGTAGAGGCCGACTGGGGAAATGCCATGGCTAGGAGACCCATCAGAAGACCGCCAATGGCCGGCTTGATATGGTTGGGGACCTGGATCTTGCGGAAGAGGTCGCGGATCCCATAGAAGACGCTGGGCTCGATGGCACCCACGATCCCGGCCGCTACCCCCAGGAGACCATAACCCAGCAACTCGATAGGCCGGGTGAATGACAGATTCGCTGGGATGAGGAATATCGGGCTCCAGCCCACGAAGAGCCCATTCACAGCATACGCGACCACCGCGGCCACCAGCGTGAACGGGAGCGCTTCGTACTCCGATGCCATACTGGCATACAGGATCTCCCCGGCGAAGATGGCCATGCCCAGGGGTGAGCGGAAGATCGCGGAGAGACCCGCGGCCATACCCGCCAGGACGAGGACGCGACGCTCGGCTTCTTGCAGATGGAGAAGGTCGCACAGGATGGAGGCGGCGCCCACGCTGATCTGTGCCGTGGGCCCCTCCCGACCCGCCGCACCGCCCGACCCGATGGTGATGGCTGACGCCACCGCCTTGACCGCCGGCACGATGGGCCGCACTTTGCCCCCATGGAAGTGATACGCCGCCACGGCCGCGTCGGTTCCGTGCCCTTCGGCCTCAGGCGCGATCGAATAGACAAGCAGGCCGCACAGGAGACCCCCGAGCGTGGTCGCCACCGGCATCAGCCAGACTCCCCATGGACCATAATGCGGCGCCGGATGCAGGACGCCGGAGACCGGGTGGGTGTAGCCGGCGAGACCGATAGAGAAGATTCGCTCGCCCCAATCGAGCATCCAGACGAAGAGCTGTGCTCCTAGGCCTCCAAACACTCCGACCACGGCCGCATAGAACAGGAGGCGATTCGATCGCCACGTGTTCCGTACCGAAACGCGCAGCCGCCGTCTCACTCGGTCCGGAGAGGGAAAGGACGAGAAGAAATATTCTCGACGTTGCTGCTGGTCACCGACGTCCATAGAAATCGCGTCCCCCTGTTCGCGTGGTCAAGGCTTCTTGTTGGGTCTCCAGATTCCCTTCCCGGCTGTTGCGTAGCCTGCGTATGGTATTGCTGCCGTACGCGGCAGCGATGAGTCCTCCCCACCCACTTCTTTCGTCCCCTGTGGGCACTGATCGTCGCGCCCGCCCCGCGAGAAGCCACAATCCGAGCATATGCCTACTCGTCTCTTCTAGCATACCCACAGTAGACGAGCCCGGCAAGAGCATCGCCCTGGCCTTCTGCGTCCGCGAGTTGGGCGGGCGAATCCTCCCCGCCTGGGCGGGTCCATGGAATCCGCTCGGCCGGTACCGGTCCGTCCATCACCAAC
>Ga0187770_10000844_pt1 | contig 15581 bp, 18 predicted proteins | sample 0116_SJ02_MP02_2_FD_133154 | JGI IMG/M metagenome (GOLD analysis project Ga0187770, IMG submission 133154) | Tropical peat soil microbial communities from peatlands in Department of Meta, Colombia - 0116_SJ02_MP02_20_MG | ecosystem: Environmental > Terrestrial > Soil > Wetlands > Peat | place...
CGAAGCCGTGGAAGGTTACCCAGTGATCGACGGCGATGCCGATCGACCCGATCTTCCGTTCCCCCGCCACCCACACGCCCCGTCGGCCGTGCACGTGGCCCGCGCTGACCCCGAAGGGGGCAAGGGACCGGATCACGAGCTCCTCGACGTCGTGGACGAACCTCCGGACATCCTGGCCCCGGGGCTTCAGGTCGACGATCGGATAGCCGACGAGCTGTCCCGGTCCGTGATAGGTCGCGCGCCCCCCTCGCTCCACCTGGACCACCGGGAGTCCCGAGGTCGCCGCCAGCCCGTCGTCGCCCTCGACCCCGACGGTCACCACAGGGGGGTGCTCCACCAAGATCAGGGTGTCCTCGATCGCTCCATCCCGGCGCGCCCGGACCAGCGAGCGCATCTCGCCGAGTGCCTCCGAGTAATCCCGGAATCCCCAATCAAGCACGGCCGGCATCCGACCTCCGCCGAGCGATGTGCATCGGCTCTCCGAGCCAGGCGAGCGCGGCCTCCTGAAGCGTTTCGGAGAACGTCGGATGCGGGGCGATGGTGAGGGCGACATCGCGCACTGTCGAGCCCATCTCGATCGCGTGCCCGGCCTCTGCAATGAACTCGCCCACGCTCATTCCCGCGGCGTGGACCCCGAGGAGGAGGCCGGACTTGTCGTCGCCGACGAGCTTGAGCCAGCCCTGCACGGCGTGGCTCGCGTGGGCCCTCCCCAGCGCCGAATAGGGAAATCGGACCTCGCGGGGTGCGTACCCGCGAGCTTCCGCTTCGGCTTTGGAAAGCCCGACGCTCGCCAGCTCGGGCGTAGTGAACACGACCGAGGGCATTGCCTGAAACTGGAATCGCGTCGGGAGGCCCGCCGCCGCCTCGGCCGCGACGACGCCCTCGCGATACGCCTTGTGGGCGAGCATCGGCGGCCGGGCGACGTCTCCGGCGGCGAAGATGTGGGCCTGGTTCGTCCGCATCTGGTCGTCGATCGGGATGAACCCGCTCTTGGCATCGAAAGCGACGCCGGCCTCCTCGAGTCCGAGGTCGCCGGTCCGCGGCCGCTTTCCGACGGTAACGAACAGTCGCTCCCCGGTAAGCTCCTCGCGACCCGCCCCGCTTTCTACGGTCATCTTGAGGCTCGTCGGGTCCCGCCGGAGCGCGACCGCTCGGGATCCCACTCGAGTGTGGACGCCGAGCCGTTCGAGCGCGCCGGTGAGCTCGCGGGCCAAGTCCGGTTCGACACCCGGAAGCAGTTGGGACATCATCTCGACGATCGTGACCTCGACGCCCACCCGCGCGAGGAACTCACCGAGTTCGCAACCGGATACGCCTCCGCCGAGGATCAGCATCGAGCTGGGTAGGCTCTTCAGGGAGAGGATCTCCCAGGCGTTCACAACGCGTTCGCCGTCGGTCTCGAACCCGGGTATCGTGCTGTGGACGGCGCCGACCGCAATGATCGCCTGCTCGAAATCGACTCGCTCATGGCCCCCGTCCGGCGCCGCGACATCGGCGGTGTGCGGTCCGGTGAACCGCGCCGTCCCCGGAAGAACCGTGGCCCCGACCGTCCGGAGGAGGGAAGCGACGCCCTGTCGCTCCTTCTGGACAACCTCGTCCTTCCAGCGCATCGTTTGCGACAGGTCGAACCTGGGGTCGGTGGCGGAGACCCCAACCTCGGCGCCCTCGGTGCGGAGGGCATGATAAAGCTGGGAGGCATGGATCAGGGCTTTCGAGGGGATGCAACCCCGGTTGAGACACTCCCCGCCCAGGTCCTGCCGTTCGACGAGGAGTACCTTCCGGCCCAGCTGGCCCGACCGGATCGCGGCCATGTACCCGGCGGGGCCACCCCCGAGGACAAGCAGCTGGGTGGATCGTGAGTACGTTCCGGCCATCGCGCCTCCCTCAACCCCCCGTTCCCGTGGACGGGTACGACCGCGAGGCATAGACGTCTTCGGTCAGCGATTCGCTCGCCGGGGGCGGTGTCCGCTCTGCCTCTTCGACCGCTTCGCGTACCTCTCGCTCGGCCTCCGCTTCCCAGCGGGTCAGTTCGGCGTCGGTAACGGTCCGGTGCGACGCGATCCAGTTCCGGAGCCGAGGCACCGGATCGAAGCGGGCCGCACGGTCTCCCCAGTCCGCCGGTTGGTATCGGCGCGGGTCGTCCGAGCTCGAATGCGGCGTCATTCGGTACAGAACGAACTCGAGGAGCATCGGCCCTTGGCCCTCTCGTGCCCGGACCAGGGCCCCCGACAGCGCATGGAGGCTCGCGACGAAGTCCGTTCCGTCCACGGACTCACCCCGGAGTCCGTACGCCTTGGCTTTCGCGGCGAGTGACGGCACCGCCGTCTGACGGGCCACGGGGTGGGAGATTGCCCACTGGTTGTTGGTGCAGCAGAAGACCATGGGGAGTTGGAACACTCCCGCGAAGTTCATGCCGGCGTGGAAGTCATTCGAACTGGTGGCACCGTCTCCGAAGAAGGCGAGGGTCGCGGCGGACTCTCCCCGCAGTTTCTGACCATAGGCGACCCCCGTTGCCTGGGAGACCTGCGTTCCGATCACCGACGACATCGAGACGTAGTGGACTTCCGAGGCAGTAGGGTGACAAGGCATGTTCCGGCCCCGCCCCGGGTCCTTCGAGTCCGCAAACAGATGATGAACGTAGGCGAGGAGAGGATGCCCGCGGACGAGCGCCACAAGCTGTTCGCGGAGACCGGGGAACACCCAGTCATCGCGGGCCGACGCCATCCCGGCGGCGACGTTGACCGCCTCCTGTCCGGTGGCGGCGCCATAGAACCCCACGCGCCCTTGGCGCTGGAGCGCCTGCATCCGGGCGTCGAGCGTGCGTCCGAGGAGCATCCAGCGGAACCCGGACCGCAGCTGCTCCTCCCATCCTGGTCCGAGCAGTTTCTCGATGTCGCCGGGCTCGTACGGGAGAGGCTCGACCGATGTCGAAGAGGTCATGCGAGCTCGGCGAAGAGCTGGTGGGGGTCCTCGAGATACGACTTGACCTTGGCGATGAACTGAGCCCCCTCGAATCCGTCGACCACCCGGTGATCGAGCGAGATCGAGAGGTTCATCATGTCGGCCGGAACGAGCGATCCATCGGAGCGGTAGACCGGCCGGCGCTGGATCTTGTGCACCCCGAGGATCGCCACCTCGGGGTAATTGAGGATCGGGGTCGCGAGCAGGCCGCCGAGGGCACCGAGGCTGGAGATCGTGAAGGTGCTCCCCGAGAGCTCGTCGCGGGAGAGCGTGCCGGCCCGTCCCCGGTCGGCGAGGTCCTGGATTTCCCGGGCCAGGGCCACGACGCTCTTTCGATCGGCGTCGCGGATCACCGGGACCAGAAGCCCGTCCGGAGCCGCGGTGGCGATTCCGATGTGGTAGTGCGAGCGAACGAGGAGCTCTTGATGCGCGTCATCCACCGTGGCGTTCAACCTCGGATAGGCCTTCAGCCCCGCGACCACGGCCTTGACCAGGAACGGGAGGTAACTCAGCCGAACGCCCTGCTTCTCGACGTGCTTCGCCATCCGGTCACGAAGCGTTACGAGCTCGCTCATGTCTACCTCCTCAACGTAGGTGAAGTGAGCGGCCCGGTGTTTCGATTCCGTCATGTGCTCCGCGATGACGCGTCGGATCCCACGGATCGGAATCCGCTCTCTCACCTCATCGGCCGCGGGAGGGGCGCCCCGCGGCGCCGGCACCGGAGCTGGAGTCGTCTCCACCGGGGCCGACAGAGCGGGCCACATCGGAGAGGAGGTGGCCTCCTCTGGAGCGTGTTGCGATGCTTCGAGGTCGGCCTCTGTCACGCGACCGTTGGGGCCGCTTCCTTGGACGCGTGCCAGGTCGATTCCCAGTTCCGCGGCCCGCCGACGGACGAATGGAGAGGCGAGTATCGCCGCGGAGGACGAGGCCGGGCGTTCGACGACCGGAGGTTTCGGCGCGGGCCCCGGGGCTGGGGGAACCGGAGCGTGGGCGGGGGCAGCTGACGGCGGCAAAGGGGTGGGTCCCGCAGAGCCTTCCGTTTCGATAGTGACGAGGAGCCCACCGACCTTGACCTTCTCGCCTACCTGGGCATGAAGGCGGACGATGCGGCCGGACTTCGGCGAAGGGATCTCGACGTTCGCCTTGTCGGTGAGGACGCCGACGAGCGGTTCGTCCGCTCGAATCGTATCCCCTTCCTTCACGAACCAACGAACGACCTCACCCTCGGCAACTCCCTCCCCGATATCCGGAAGGCGGAACTCGAACGTCATCGGACCTCCTAGGACGCGCGAACCGCGTTCTTCGCGGCGTGCGCGATCCGCTCGGTGTTGGGCAAATAGACGTGCTCGAGGGCGTAGGGGAACGGCGTATCGAAACCGGTCACCCGCACCACCGGCGCTTTGAGGGAATAGAGGGCCTTCTCAGCCAGTAGGGCGGCCAGTTCGGCGCCGAAACCGCAGAACCGGGCGGCCTCATGGACGATCACCGCGCGCCCGGTTTTCTCTACCGATTCGAGCACGGCCGCCTCGTCGAGCGGAACGAGGGACCGCAGGTCCATCACCTCGGCCGACACGCCTGAGGAAGCGAGCGCCTCGGCAGCCTCCATCGAGGGGGGAACCATCGCGCCGTAGGCGAAGACCGAGACGTCGGTGCCTTCCCGGACGACCCGTGCGCGTCCGAACGGGACCCTCTCCGCACCGTCCGGGACTTCCCCCGTGAGTGATCGGTAGATCCGCTTGGGCTCGAGGAACAGCACCGGGTCGGGATCGTCGATCGCGCTCAGCAGCAGGCCCCGCCCGTCGGCGGGAGTTGAGGGAACGACGACCTTGATGCCGGGAGTGTGGCAGAAGTACGCCTCCGTGCTCTGCGAGTGATAGAGTCCGCCCCGAATCCCGCCTCCGTAGGGAGAGCGGATGACCACGTGGGCGGGATACTGTCCCCCCGAACGGTAGCGGAACTTCGCGAGCTCGCTCACGATCTGGTCGAACGCGGGGTAGATGAAATCGAGGAATTGGATCTCGGCGACGGGCTTGAGACCGTACAGCGCCATTCCGATCGCCGTCCCGACGATTCCTGTTTCGGAGAGGGGAGTGTCGATCACGCGGTCCGCACCAAACTCCTTGATGAGTCCGTCCGTCGCACGGAATACCCCACCGTTCACGCCGATATCCTCGCCCAAGAGAAGGACGTTCGGGTCCTCGCGCATCGCCTCTCGGAGGGCGCGGTTGATCGCCTGGACCAAGTTCAGTTCGGTCATGGTTTGAGGACCCCCTCGCGTACCAAGTCGTCGTACTCGTTCCGTTCCTCGATGAGCCGTGGGATTGGGGTGGCGTAGACGTCCTCGAAAACCGACCTCGGGTCGAGCGGGCGCGCTTTCTCGGCGGCCTCGAACGTGTGCGCCACCCGTCCCCGGCACTCTTCCCAGAGCGCGTGGTCGAGCTCCTCAGCCCACTTTCCGGCTTGGATCAACTCGCCCTTAAGCCGGCCGATCGGGTCGCGTTCTTTCGCCGCCGAAAGCTGTTCGTCCGTACGGTACCGTCGGGGGTCGTCCGAGGTGGAGTGAGGCCCGAACCGGTACACCTCGGCCTCGATCATCGTGGGACCGTCGCCAGCGAGCGCTCGGGCCCGAGCCTCTCGGACCGCGGCGTAGACCGCGTGCACGTCGTTCCCATCGACGACAACCCCGGGGATCCCGTAGGCAGAGCCCTTCTCGGCCAGCGTGGCGCTCCGAGTTTGCCGCTCGCGCGGCATCGAGATCGCCCACTGGTTGTTCTGGCAGAAGAAGATCGTCGGAGTCTGAAAGACTCCGGCGAAGTTGAGGCCCGCATGAAAGTCGTTCGAGCTCGTCGCCCCGTCCCCGAAGAAGGCGATCGTGACGATCGGGTCGTGGCGCCGCTGCGCCGCCATCGCGGCGCCGACCGCCTGAGTGATCTGCGTCCCGATGGGGCTCGAGGCGACCACGAAGTTGACCTCCCGGAACCCGAAGTGGTTCGGCATCTGCCGCCCCTTGATCGCGTCGTCCGCGTTCCCGAGCAGCTGGTCGAAGATCGCGCGCAGGGAGACACCGCGAGCCAAGGCGACCGCGAGCTCGCGGTACGCGGGGAAGATCCAATCCCTCGGCGCGAGCGCTCGGCTCGCTCCCACCTGGGCGGCCTCCTGCCCCATCAGAGGGGCGTAGAACCCGATGCGTCCCTGGCGCTGCAGCATGAGACAGCGCTCGTCCGTCACGCGGGCGAGGACCATCAACCGGTAAGCGTCGACCAGATCCGTTTCCGGGAAGGTTCCCGTCCCGGAGGTCGGGCGGCTGATCGGCAGAGTTTCTGGCTCGGCCATGACGGTGCGCGAAGGCGGCGACAGGCCCCCCCGATATAACTTTGAGGATTGCGTTTCGACGGGGCCGCTGCCGAGGGAGGGGATAACGGAAGACGCGTCCGAACGCCTCAGACGTAGCTTTCGGCCTGCGCCTGTACCTCGGACAGGGTTCTCCGACTGATCGTGGACTGGCGGCAGGCCGGACATCGAGCCGTCTGGTCTTCGAGAAGATGGGCCTTGAACTCACTCCGACATTCTGGATTGCGACACACCGCCTCGAACCATGTCTCCGAGGAGGGGTCCATGCGCGGGGTCACGGCGCCGGCGCTTCGGACCAGGTCGCCCACCACGAAGGTCCCGAGCGGAGTCGGGGCCCCTCCCCACTGGACGTAGCCGTCGCACCAGGGAACCGGGACGTCGACCCGTTGCCGCACGCTCTCGAAGACCCAGACCGGACGCCTCAGGCCGTGAGCCACCCCCGCCTCCCAGGCGACCCAGGAGCGGGTGTGAGGCTTCGACTCCATGGCGGGACAGAGCAGTACGAACACTCCGGCGGACCGTTCGATTGCTCGGAAGATACGCGGCGCCGGCGGGAACGACCGCCCCTCGGGAAACGGATACCAGTACGCCGGCACCCCCGTGGCCGTGAAGAACTCGCTGAAAAAGTGCCGAGCCTCCCGATCCTCGCTGGAGTGAATAATGAACACCCCCCTCTCCTTGGCCTGGGCCATCTTCCGCCGAACCGGATCGTCCGCCATGGGTCCGGAATCGAACCGCCGGGATAAGAACGTGAGTCGCGGGCCGCGCACGGCAGAGCGGACAGGTCGGAGCGGAGCACCGAACGAATGGTGGACGCGCACGTCAGGTGCTAAACCTGCCCGACATCGATTCTCCGTCGGCGGTGCAAAGCCCGCAGCCGGGTGCTTCCGCGATAGATTCATCACCACTATTCCAGTCGCGGACGCATGGCGGGCGACGCTGCGAACACCCGGACGAGGGTTCTCGTCTCGTTGAACTATCTTCTGGCGGGATTGTGGGCCCTCGCCGGTGTCATCCTGCTGGCGGCGGGCAGCATCATTCTATTCCTTCCCCAAATCACGTGCACGTCAGGAGTCTGTTCCACGACGAGCACCGGCCTCGTCAATCCCGGGACCGCCGTCGCCGTCGTCGGGCTAATTCTTCTCGGCGTCGCGGGCTATAGGCATGACCAAGTCCACCGGATGGAGCGCGCTTTGCCGGCCCACTGACCGTAGGCAAACCCGTACCCCAATCCGTGCCTGCTTCGCACCGTTCGTCGTTAGGGACAAGCGCGGCGGAACACCGAGCTGTTAACCGAACCGGTTCCTGCACCGGCCGATTCGAGACAACGCCTTCGGGCCCCGGTTTCCCGGGGCCCTTTTAGTTCACCTCAAAGTCGGGGAGGCAGCGGTTTCCCACAACTCTCGCAAAAAGCCGATGCCCGGAGATTTCTGGCCCCGCACGCCGGACAGTATCGCTCCGAGACGGGAGCCGCCGGAGGAGTTTCCACGACAGATGCGGGGGGCGTGACCGCAGGGACTGGTACCCCCGTTGACACTGCAGATGGAACCGCAGCCGCGACGGGGGCGCCCGGGGCTTCGATCGGCTCCGGACGGGACAAACGCCACACGACGAAAGCCGCGATACCAAGGACAAGCGCGACGATCTCGAGATACCAACCCACATCCGCACCCCAAGTTACCGTCTCGCCATTGCCTGACACAGAGCCCCAAAACGAGTTGCAGGGGGTCTTGACCCCGGGGTATCCTCCGCAGCTCCCGGCGGGGTGCTGCGCGATGATACTGGGCTGAGCGAGAGCCACGAGCAGAACGGCTACCAGCGAAACAACAATCACAACGGTAGACAGGCCCAAGAACGCGCGACTTGTGGACTGGCTGCGGGATTTGGCTACGGCAAGAATGACCCCGATGATTCCGGCGATGAAAGCGATCGCCATCACGACAATCGTCATTGCGAGGACGCCCTCGTACAGGGCTCCGACTTGGCCTATGCCGTTGGACGCATACGTCTGGGTGGACGAGCTACCCGAGAACGCCCCCTTCAGGGAATCGCCGGGAAGGAAGTTGATCGTGCCGGAGTACGTTCCGGATGCCGAGAGGGTCCACCACGCGCTGAAGGCGGAGATTCCCGAACAGATACCAGCGACGAGGGCGATGGCGGCTGCTGACAGACGCATTGTGTTCATCAGACCGACCTCTCCCACCTTGGGCTAGTTCGGAATCGGATTCTCTGAGATGAACATTCGCACAAGTCCTCTAGCGAGTTGAACCCCGTGATGACTGGAATCGACCGTCGAACAGCGCAATGAGAAAACTATCGTCGAGCGAGCCGTGTGCTAGGGCATCGACCAAACGCTCCACGGCGCCGAAGTCAACTGGGACGAAGCGCGGGAGGCCCTCGATGTTTTCGGGCGAGCCCTGTCGCCTGGCACGCCCGGGGACACCCGGAACGGTTTTAGACCCGTACCAATCCTATCGGCGGGGCCCGTAGCTTAGTTTGGCTGGAGCATCCGGCTGATAACCGGAAGGTCGCCGGTTCAAATCCGGCCGGGCCCACTTCACGTCAGAGAGTCTTGGCTCAGAGGTAACGGCCCGAAACGCGGAGATCGGGTCGAACTCCTCTGCGATGGGGAGGTCCAGTTCAGAGCCCCCGGTAGAACTGCTCGTTCACCTCAGATTCAGCGGAGGGTCGACCTTGAGGCGACCTAAGCCACCGACAGGACTCCGCGAAGGCTCCGATTATGTAGGTTTGACGACGTGGCCCTATGATGCCCGAGGCTCCTCTGACGGTTCTCCCTCAAAGCCCGGACCCAACAGAGCTTACGTTTCGACTTCAGCGTCAGGTTTCCGAACTTCGCGGGTGGGTCCTCCTTCTCGTAGCAATGGACACCATTCTTTTCGTGATGGTGTTCCTTCTACTCATCAGATAGGTCGCGCCAGCCCTGCGAAGAACGACGTTTTATCACGACGTTCGTCTTCCGTTCCCTCGAAGGTCACCGTGCCAAGAGCGGCGCGGTGTGGATTACGCAAACAGAACCCGCCGGCTCGTCGGGGCTTCGAGTGGCTTAGACGGCGCCCGTTGCTCCGATGCCACCGGTCTGTGGCAAGGCTCCACCACATCGGCTGCAGGCTGGCGCATCGCGCGGCACCAGCTCCCCGCATCGAGGGCAGGTCCGATAGATCACAATGCCACCCGCCCGGGTGGGGGTCCACAACGCAGCCGGCGTTCGCTGTTGGGAGGAAGGTGGGGGCGTGGGAGCGGCACCGGAGGGGGAAGCTTGGGGACCAGCGACGGGGCTGGCCGCCCATTGGGGCATGAACCGCTGCTCGGCCCACTCCGCGAACACCGCGAGGGCCCCCCCGACCACGATCAGGATGCCCCCAACCAAGAAGCCGGCACCAACTACGAAAGAGAGAGCCCCCAAGATGATGAACACAACCCCGATCGAGCCCGATGGTTCCCCAGCGTACGCCCACGCGAGAATCAAGACGATGACAGCCAGCACGATCGTGAGTGCTGAGATGGCGTAGCCGATGGCTAGAATCGCGCCAGGTAGTGTCACGGTGGACGACACGGAGGCGGTGATTCCAAGCTCGACCAACCCTTCCAGAAGAACAAGGATCGCACCGCAGACCACCAAGCCGATGACAGGCCGTGGCGGGTTCAACTCCGAGAGCATCGCACCGGAAACCTGTGCTACCCGTCAATGAGTTATGATAAGAGTAGAACGGTGAAGCTCTACTTCAACATCGTGCGAGAACGTCCGGCGCGGGCTTAGCGGAACTTGAAACGGACCTAAGGCGCAGCGAGCGAGTCCCCGCTGGCTTGATGGGGGACGCGCGCGTTAGACGAGCGACCGCGATGAGCGCGAGCGATGCGGAACCTCGGGTTCGACCGAAACGGCCCAGTCTCGCGGTCGTGGCCCTCGTCGTGGTAACCGTGGTAATGGTCGCCGTCAGCGTCATCCTTGCCGTTTTGTTCACCGTTCCTCTCGTGACGACGGAGCGACCCTCCGTCGCGTGGTTTGATTGGAGGGGCACGACCTCGAACTACGGCTCTGGCATAGGTCGTTCTGCCACCGACTACGTGTTTGATAGCATGCTGTGCGGTCCCGCTGGTGGGCAAAACTACAGCCTATCGTTCGTGTGGCAATCCTCCATGGCCAACACTTCTGGGACTGCTTATTGGCAGTCTGTTAACAAGAACCTCCAAGCGACGGATCATTGGCTTTACTGGGTTAACAACACCACTGCGGGAGGCTACAGCTTCCCTCCCTCACAGCTTTCATTCTTCTGCAACGAGGGATATTTGGTCTGGTGTGTGTGGTCCAGTCCTTCTCCCGGGGCGGTAATTACGATGACCGTTGAACGCGCATACAACTACGCGGCGACGGTTCCTATCTGGTAACGAGTTCGCTCGAACGCGACCTTAATGAGCGACCCGCGCGGCCAATGGACGACCGCAATCAGCGAGGGATGTCGAAGTCAGGAGAAGTGACGAGCACGAGAGGACGTTTCCAGATCAGCTCCGGCGTCCTGGTCGGCGTCCGACGACGACGAGCCGGCGAGAGGCGAGAGAGACCGGTTCTCTCGTTGTCAGGCCTCCGTAGGAACGTACGTACTCCCAGCCGGCTCGCGCGAGGAGGGACCTCAGCTCATGGAGCGAGTACTGGCGGACCGTGATGTCCTGCTCGAATACCTTGCGCTTGCGATGGCCTTCTCGGCGGTAGAACTTCCAATTCGAATGGATCACGGATTGCTCCGGGTCAAACCATCGCCGCTCGTGGAGCTCAAGCCCCGGGCTGGCTCGACTTACTGCAACGGGTTGGTAGTTCCGAAGGATCCAGTCTCGATTCGCCATCTCCATGACGAACAGGCCCCCGGGCCGGACGATGCGGCGGACCGAGCGCAGCACGGTGAGGTCCCCGCTTTCTCCGTAGTGACCCATCGAAGTGAAAATGCAGATGGCAGCGTCGAACGGACGCTCCCGCGCCCACTTCAGGGTCCGATCGATTCGGCGGTAGTCACTGACATAGAACCGAATGCGGCGGTCCGTTAGGGCCGCCTCCCGGGCCCATCCTCGCGCCTGGTCGATGAATCCGGGCGAGAAGTCACAACCCACCGCCTGATACCCGGACCTCGCGAGGGGAATGATGTGCCGGCCGATTCCGCAGGCGATATCGACCACCCGAGCCCGATCAGGGATGCCCCCTTCGTTGAGGATCCGTTGGATGCCCAGCGCCTCCCGTTCGGCCGCCGGCCGGAGTGCAGCAAGGACCTCGCCGTACAATGAAGCCTGGTCGACGAATACGCGGGTCGTCCAGTACTTGTGCTGCGCGCGCATCTTGCGCGGCAGCGAGGGCGGCGCGCTAAAGCTTGCCGGTAGGGCCGCCACGTGACGCTCAGGAAAGGAGCGCGCGACCGATGGACGACGGCGACGAGCGCACGCCGATGCGAATCACGACGCCGTGAGCAGAACCTAGCTCATTCGGTCCAATCGGCTTGCGGTGGCGGAACGCCAACCGACCTAGCGTAATCGCGTGCTTCCCTGAGGCCCTCTCGGTCTCCGAGGTGGTAGCGGATCACTCGGTGAGGGAAGATCACGAACTTCTCGCCCTGCCAGGTGAAATCAGAGTACCAGCTGTGGGTCTTACCGCTCAAAGGTGTGTCATCAAGGACTCCTGAGAGGGCACCCGCGAGCCGGTCCGGGTCTTCGTCGGCTTCGAACTCGATAAATGTCCAGATCTTCGGTTGATGGGGAGCAGCGTTCCCCTGGGGTTTGCGCTCGACCCTGACCAAGCGGAGACGGAGATTCTCTAATCGGGAACCGGGTTTGATGCTCTCGCCGATTAAGTAGCCTCGAATCATGGGGTTCCGTATTGCTGAGAATCCAAGCAAGTTAAGCCATTTCGACGTTAATGGTGCACCACATGGCTTGGGGCCGTTCCCGGATTCGGCCGCTTTACACGGGTCTTCGAGTGCGTAACCTGAATCGTTCGCTCCGCTTCTATAAAGCCCTCGGGTACCGACAGACGATCCGAGGGAAGACGCCCATCGGAGAGTTCGCGCAACTGGAGCACCGGAACGGTCGCTTCACAATCGAATTGAACCGCTTCCGCCCGGGAACACGGGTCTGGGAGAAGTACCGCAAGGGTTCCGAGATGGACCACTTCGGCTTCTGGGTCGACGAGGTCGATTCCTGGGTCCGCCGCTTGATTCGCGCGGGTGGAAAGGTCATGATTCCACCCTACAACACCGGGATTGTCATCCCGCCGCGCCCCACGTTCGAAGGACGGGCCGCGTTCGTTGCCGACCCAGACGGAATCTGGATCGAACTAATGGGGCGTGCCAAACGGCGAACGCGACCTTGATGAGCGACGCGCGCGGCCGAGGACGGGACCGCAATCAGCGCACGGAGTGCCGTCAGATAACTGGCTGCACGAGCAACACGACTGTCGCAATCGGGTACGCGGGTGGGTCATCCTGATACCCGTCGTACGGTACCGCGTAGACACCCGATTGATTGTCCGGAGTGAACCAGGGGTTCGAGTACCTGCCAGACTCTCCCGTCCAATACGGACCTCCGTGAAAGGTAGATCCGAATGGTTCAACGATGGTCGTGTTAAAGAAGGACGCACCGAAACCGACTTGCCAGTAGCTGAGGGAGAAGTCGAAACCGAGAAGCGTGGCGTTCGTGGTGTTGCCCCGATATGTGTACAGGGTACCGTTGACGGGAATCCAGGTGTAATCGTCCACGCTGATTGATTCGGCGCAGTAGGTCCGATTGTTGAAATTCATGGTTTCGCACCCTAAGGGCGAGACGTAACAGTTGTTGGCGCACTGAGGTTGCACGACTTCGAACGTGAGGACAGCACCCGCAGTAACGACGAGCAGGGCCACCACCACAGCCCATGCCCTCGGGCTCAGCTGGCCGGGCATCGCCTCAGCCACCGAAACTGAAGATGGCCTTGGGGTTATATCTACAGGGCGGACGAAGCGCGCGTGCGTGGCCGCGCGAACTCTAGGAACGGTGCGCGCGACCGATGGAGGACCTCGGCAAGCGTGTGCGAGGATTTGTGGGCACAGTCTGCCCACGAGACGATGCCGGCGAGACGCGGTACGGAGCCTACCTGACTCGAACCACGCCTAACCTGACGGCTTGCTAACAATGAACGCCCCGACGATCCCGACTGTCGAGGGCCATGGCGGCCCGATCGGGCGGCAGGGTCTCGTTGTGATTCTCGTTGCCGTGATCTCAGTCGCTGTGGTGGTTGTAGCCGTCTCCGCCACCAACGTTTCGTCCGGACCAAATCCAAGCGGTACCCTAGGCTGGTACTCGCTGAACAATTCAACCCGAAGCATTGGTCTCTCGTTCCCGATCTGTTCGCGTGTCTTCGTGACCTGGTACGTCTCGGACGGGCCGGCCGCGAACTTCTCGGTCGTTCCTCCGGAGTTCGAGGCAACGGCGGATTGCCACGGTCCCCCTCCGACCAATGGATCGTGTTCACCTTCCGTGTGCGGCTACTACGCTCAAGCAGGCGCGCCAGTCTGTTTCGAGTCCGGGTACTCGGGCCAATGCTCTTTTACTGCCACGCAGACCGGGTACAACTATCTCCTCTGGACTCGCCTTGCCGTCACGAATACTACCACGTACCTGCCGAGTCTCGGAAACCTGACGGTCGGATTCATTGTTGACTACTGGCCTCCGATATACACATAGAACGGTACCCGCGCGATCCAGCGGTGTGTTGGATTGGGCAGCGGAACGTGGTTCCCCCCGGCGACGGCCTCCAAATGCCCCTCTCGTGGCTCGAGAAAACGGAGTTCCATGACCCACGGTCAACGCCTGCTCGCCGCGCTGCTCGCGCTCGCGATGATGTGCTCGATGTTCGCGAGGTTGTGGTTGTATTTGTATCTCGCAGCGCGGTGACCCGGTCCGGAGGGCTCGGAGCGGGAATCCGCGGGCACGTTCCGACCGGCCGCTTGGTGTGGAGTGCGCGAAGCGCGAGAACCCTCTGTTCCAGGTCCTCCAGGATCGTCCGATTGGCGCGGATGCTGGACGCTATTCTGGTTTAGACTCCGAGGTTTCGGATCTTGTGGCTCTCATGAAGATGAACACTCCGAGCCCGATGGAAACAAGCCCGGCCGCGAAGAGAGCCGTGCTGGCAAGGGTGAGACCAGTCCAAACAGTGTAAGTGATGTTCATGGCGTGGGGGCCGAACTGCACGGTGCCGAACGCCACGATGATGGAGCCGCCGTTGGGCACGTTCCCGGCAACCGTCCAGCTCGTGGCGCCGGAGGCAGGGTCGCCGCCGCCGGAACGGCAGTCCGAGACGTTCCTACTGAAGGCCTCTTGCGGAACGCGATCATAGTCGTGATTCGAACAGATCAACCAGCTCTGGTAGAGCGTCACATCCGAGCTCCAAGAAACACTCACGGGAATCGATCCCGAGATGGAGTATCCACTGATGTTCTCCACCAGAAAGTAGCCCACCGGCTGACCGTTCACGATGGCGGGCGCGGTCACGGCATGAGGGCCGTCGGGGACGACCGGAACAAACAGAAACACTCCACCCGCCACCAATAGGACGGCACCGAGTGCCCACAGGCCGGTCCAACGCTCCATGGAACGGACGCCAAGAATTGACAAGGAGGTAGTTCAACCCTCTCGCTAACTTTCCGCAGCGCCGCTCGCGGTAACCACCCCGCATGGCTCAGATTCGACGTCCCATGGGCATTTCACATGGGCCGCCCCCTCGCGACCGCGCGACCACGCCCCCGAAGTTCTCCCCCGCGTCGAGGTCCCGCAACTTGAGGTGCAGGGCGCGGAGTGCGAGAACCTTCTGTTTCAGATCCTCCAGGACCGTACGGTTCACGCGGGCGGTATCCTTTCGGGGCGTTCTTGATCCGAGGGTCTGGACTTCAATGCTTTCTGGAAGTTGACTACACCGAGCCCCACGGAAACGATCCCGGCGCCGAAGAGAACGGGGCTAGCGAGGGTGAGTCCGGTCCAGACAGTGTAGGTGAGATTTGCGTTCGGTGTGTCGGCAAACCAGTCGTTGAAGGCCACAACGATCGCGCCTCCACTGGACACGCTCACCGAGAGGCTCCCACCTTTGGTCGCCAAGTTGCCGATGGTGAAGAACAACGGCTGGCACCCCGTCACGTCGGTGTACCCTTCCTCGAGTCGAGTCAGATTGTACTTGTGGGTCGAACAGATTGCGTAGTTCAATTCGAGCGGCGTGTCCGAGCTCCAAGAAACGCTCACCA
>Ga0187770_10000845_pt1 | contig 15576 bp, 17 predicted proteins | sample 0116_SJ02_MP02_2_FD_133154 | JGI IMG/M metagenome (GOLD analysis project Ga0187770, IMG submission 133154) | Tropical peat soil microbial communities from peatlands in Department of Meta, Colombia - 0116_SJ02_MP02_20_MG | ecosystem: Environmental > Terrestrial > Soil > Wetlands > Peat | place...
AATACGAAGTACCAATAATATTTAAATGTTTTTTTTCATCATATTTTTTTCCGAGCATTCAACTACTAAGAGCTGAGATTCAAGCATTATCATAGTAGTTTGGGTGATACGGTTATTACAGCGCAAAAAGGCAGTATTCGTTGATGTCTTCTATGTGAAACTTTTAAATAACTTCAGCTTTAAGTCTTACTTCGTTAAAATAGACACGCAACGATCACATTTATTAGAAATTAGGTGGATAATGTTATTCATATCTGGAGAAGAAAATGCAATTAAACTTAAATGATCTTGTCGATGAATTCTTGCGGCTTGAAAGATTTACAGAAGAATCGAAAGCTTTTGAAAGCTTAGCTGCGGTTCCGAATTTGTACGCGGAAGATATAAATTTAGAGAGGGATTGGCAACAATTTATAGTCTACAAGTTTAATCATGCGGGCGTTACGGAAGGTTTGTTAGATGCAATGCGTGATGGATACCTACTATTAGCGGAAAAATTAGCGGCTTTAGTCGAACAAGCTAGTAAAGCAGGAGTAGGAGAACAAGAGAAAGACATCGAAGAGGAATAGTTTTCGTTTTATATTCTTCTATCAACGCACAGAACTTGGCGTCTTATTTTGTTAGAAAAATTCGAGAAATTAAAAAAACATATAAAGTAGTATTTAAAATTTTTGGAAATTTTAATAATAGTCGCTTTTTATAAGAGCATAATTTATAATTATGGAATTACATTCTCAGCGTTAACAAGCATGTGCTATCTGCGTTGAGCGTGAAGGGGTGACACATAATGAGGCTAGAAAAACTGGATGAGTTGTTTGAAGCTTCATTTATTGAATTAGCGGATCACTTGAAGGCTTTTTTTATAAATGAATGTTCGAGACTAGGATTCCTTATTGATGACTTGGATTTATGCTTAAAAAATTCAGACATTCTCCCAGGCGTTGAGGTGAAAATTTGTCAATCCAGAAATTACAATGACGAAGTGATTGAACGTCTTGAGGATAAAATTGAAGACAAATTGGATAACGTAATTTATGGTCATGTTTTGGATCAAGGGCTTAGAATCAAATATTCAGAAGATGACTCTTTTGCGAAGTATTCGAAATACGTCAATCTAAATTTTAATCAACTCAAGAAAGCCTGCAGCAACTGATAGTTTAGTTTACCTGAGTTGAACACTCACTTCATAAAAAAATGTTTTTCCTTGAGAAATGGTGATCGATACTTTGATTCATTGATCTTAATCACAGCAAAGTTATAATTTGTTAATCTATACCGCCAATTCTCATTTTTGTGAGCATGGAGCGATAGAGGGGTCGCCACATCTCGACAATCACTCGAAACAAGTAGCGAAAGAGTTTCACGAGTTTTGGTATTTCCGCCTTAAAATGTTACAACCGTAGCCGCTTTTAAGTCAATAACATTAACCTGCAAAAATGTATAAGACAGTAATAAGAGGTCTTAGCTCAGCATCGCATCGTTAAGTCGCTATACCAGTGCACAAGAGGGGTGTCGGTCGGCAAACAAATTAATATGTTGTCCCTCGCTAGATTTTTTGAAGTTTTTTATTCTGAAATTGTATTATTTCTATGATTATTAATGAAAGCAATTTTTGAAGACTTCGTTTAAGTAATCGTCTTTGGACTAGAAAACATATGAAGATAGTTTTATTACGTCGTCACCTACTAATACATGTCTTCGCTGAGAGGTGAGTAAAGATAGCATCAAAGTCATCCGGCAATAAGATCTTGATAAAAAGAACGATAAGTTTATCGATCTTAACGATATTGTTGCTCAGCGCACTAAGTGTTGCGTCAGCATCAACGAGTAAAACAACGACTGCGGATTACGAAATATATGCAAGAAGTGTGACAGCTCAGCAACCAACTACACTTACGTTCACCGCTCCGGCGCAAGTAAAACTCGACCAATTTTACGCAATCTCTGGAAGCTTGACCACTGCGAATGGTACTGGCATAAATGACGCACAACTATTATATCAGCAACTCCAAGACAACAAATGGGTTAGCTTTGGCGCAGTATACACTGATCTAAATGGAACTTTCACCGATAAATGGATTGAGACAGATTCACTGAGCAAACCGGGGACAAGCTACTATAGGGTTATCTATAATGGTGATAGCCAATATGCGCCAGCTGTGAGTAATGAGGTAGCGGTAATTATATCTAAGTACTGAGCATTCTGCATGATCAACGAGTATCGGCGGTTGTTGAGTGATTTTAACCAAAACCATAGTCTCAATTGTTTGTTCCGTGTAACATAATTGAAAATTGATATAAATCTTCAGCTTTTGATTCTTACACATAAAAATATGGGAGGTGAAGAATTGGCAGATCAGGAAAATATACCACCATCCGGACCCCCAGGATATGAAACCTCGCGATATGCGCCTAGACAGCGCACATCATATCAAGGCGTGGGTATACGATTTGTTGCTATCCTTATTGATTGGATAATCGTAGGCATTATTACCTCAGTAATCAACCTACCATTGACCGTTCGGGGGGCGACGAATTACGTCGTCAATGTTAACAATGCAACTGGTCAAGTCGCCATATCTGGTGGTCCGTCCGCTGCAGTTTTGGGGTGGTTAGGGTTTATTTCGCTTGCTGTACCATTCCTCTACTTTACACTGCTTCAAGGACGATACGGTCAGTCCGTCGGTATGATGGCGTTAAAGATCAAAGTTGTCAGCGAAGATGGGTCGCCAATAGATTACGGCGCAGCAGCTATTCGAACTGTGCTTATGGTTATAGATGCTATACCCTATTTTATCCCATTTTTGCTTGGAGCAATATTGATCTGGTCGTCAGATCAAAAGCAGCGGTTGGGGGATAGAATTGCCCACACGATAGTAATAAAGGTTTGAGGGGGACAACCCCTTTTTATCTTTTTTACAAGAAAAATGAAAAGAGGAGAGAATTGAGTAGAGAAAGACCGTTAGAATAGCGCTGCTAGCGTAACTGCAATAAGTTGTGAAGCACCTGTTGGCCCCGTGAAGAGTCCAAGGGCGCTTAATAATATACTCCCAATGGCTATTGGGAAAGTCACTGGCCAAAGGAACCATATGAAGATTAACATTTCTAGTTCACCTCCGTTTTTCGATCTATCAGTTTAAGCGTTTAATTTCTCAAGCAGACCCTTATTCGCGTTGTAACACTTACCGAAAGATATCAAAGCAGACCCACAAAGCAAAGTATAGCTGCTGCTTCTAGATTTGCTGGCGTTGGCAGTCCGATTAAAGCTATAGCCGCTACGATAAAAAACGGGAGAGCCATAAGTGGTCCTATGAACGGTATCAATAACATTTTGTTAACCTCCAGCTCTTATCTCCTAATTTTGCGTTATTTTTGAACACACATCAATTCACGTTGGGTTCTTAAACATTTCGTTTTGTTTCCCGTTTTTGGTAATCCCAAATTAATGTCTCAACTGTTTACTTTCTCAGATTGCCAATGCCGTATTGCTTTTTGTTTTGGCGGTTATAAGCACCTTTTTTCTACTTACTTTCTAACCGTGTTCTAAAAGCGTATTAGCAATGGTATCAATCATCCACGTTGCCCCTTCGTACCCTAATATTGTTTGCCGTGCTGCACCAAATCGGTCATGGTTCGGCAACCCTATTCGTAAAAGAGGTATGCTTTCTTTCCGGGATATCTGTCTCCCCGTCGAGGGGCCAATCATCAGTTTAATGTCCTTTCTCATAATCTCTGTGTGGATGTGTTCGAAATCTACTCCGCACATAACCGTTGAACTTGGTGAGATCTGTTTTACTCTTCGCGTGAAAGCAGGATTCTTGGCACCTGTCGCTACGATCTGTGGGTCCAAGCCAGACTCTCTAAGTGCTTTAGTGATGCCTAGGACCACTTCAGTGTCTCCGTACACTGCCGTTCTTATACCTGAAACGACTTTATGAGCGTCCACTAGAGCATCGAGCAATCGTCCTCGCTCTCTATCATACTTCTGTGGTAGCTCAAGCCCCGAAATCTCCTCAAGTTTTGCTACAAACATATCGGTGTATTCAATTCCAATTGGTAGAGGGAGCGTCGTGTGAGGTACTCCGTAATTCATCTCTAGGTGGGAGCCGGCGCTTGTGGGTTGAATACATCCCCCGATGGTAAGAGTCTCCGTTGAGTTTGCCATGTCTCTTATCTCACGTAGTGGCGTGCCGCCTTCAGCTATCTTGGGAAGGTTCTTGACAAGAGGGGCGTCCAAGGTCTCAGAAATATCAGGGAAAAGGATGTATTCGCTGTACCAGTGCTCTAGCATAGCCTTAAGGTAACGGATGTCTGCTGGCGAGATGATCGCGCCAATTATTAGGTTGAACTTGTTGTTTTGTTCGCCTTTCGCTGCTAACTCCTGAACGGTCGCTTTGAGAGTTTCTATATATCCCTCTTCGTGGGATCCTGTATAGCTGGGCGTAGAAACCCGAATTATGATTGCTTCCTTTGCTATAGGATCTTCTTGCTGGAATTCATGTATAATTTGAAGGACATCGTCACCGATCGTTTCTGCGAGGCAAGTGGTAGCAACCCCAATGACTGTAGGGCTATAGCCTTGGATTATGTTCTTCAACCCCTTTTTGAGGTTTACTGCCCCACCGTAGACTGCGCCTCTCTCGCTGAGTGCCGAGGATCCGACATCTACGGGCTCTCTAAAATGGTGGACAAGGTGCAAGCGCATATATGTGCTACACCCCTGCGAGCCGTGAAGCAGTGTCATGCTATTCTCTATTCCCTTGAAAGCAATAATGCTTCCCATAGGCATGCACATGGAACATGGATTAACTGTCGCATAGCTGTTCGGCATTTTTCAATTCTCCATTGAAAGTCTTCTCTTGGACCTTTGCTGTTCTATTAAATTTGTTTGTTCGTCGTACCCTCTCAATCGGCAGTTTCCATACTGGACTGTTAATACTGGTGTCGAGTTCTCGTGCAAAGCTAACCATTCCTGTGAACCCTTCAAATGTTTTAGTCCTGTCGTGGTTGAAGTCGCAGAACGCTATACGAAGCTTATACGCCAAATATCGCTCTTTAACTCCTGAAACAAGAATATCTGCTTTTTGTCTTATTAGGAGATCTTGAAGCTCTAGCGGATTAGCATCATCTATAATTACTGTTCCGTCCTTGACGATATGGCTTATTTTCGTGTAGTCGTCTCTCTCGCCAGTCTGTGTGCCAATTATCACTACGTGAATCCCTAACTCTTGGAAGGCATTCACCAGTGAAACGGCCTTTGCTGCGCCACCCATGTAAATCGCAGCCTTTTTTCCACAGATTCGACTCCGGTGGCGTTCGATTAATGGCTGTACTCTCCTTGTCTCCCTGCTGATTATTTCCTCTGCTTTTCTTGACATTGTTTGATCTCCGAAAAACGCTGCGGTTGTTCGTAAGGCTGAGGCCATAGCACTTAATCCAAAAAAGCTGATGCGCTTGTAGGGTATATGATATCGCTCTTTGAGCTTATTAGCAAGAAATGCCATAGAACCGCTGCACTGAACCAAATTGAGCTGTGCACAATGTGCCCTCTGAATCTCTTTAGTTTTAGCGTCGCCAGTCAAAGAAGCTATTACCTCGATTCCCATCTCTTCGAAAAAAGATTTTATGGGCCAGAGATCGCCAGCAACATTGTATTCTCCAAGCAGGTTAATCGTGAAGCGTTTCTTTGAGGTGTACTCTCTTGTGCCGATAAGTTCGAAGAGCGCATTACATGCAGCCTTGTACCCCTCGTTCTTGTTGCCTCGAAATCCTTCAGACTTTACTGGAATGACGGGAATCTCAAGTTCTTCAGTCGCAGCCTTGCAGATAGCTTGTAAGTCATCGCCTATCACGCCGACAATGCATGTAGAGTAGACAAATACCGCGGATGGGTTGTACTTGGTTACAAGTTCTCGTATAGCTGCTGTCAGTTTCTTCTCTCCACCGAAAATCACCTCCATCTCTTTCATATCTGTGGAAAAGCTACTTTTGTAGAGCGTCGAACCGCTTGTGCTACTGCCTCTGATATCCCATGTATAGCTTGCGCATCCAATGGGGCCATGCACTAAGTGAATTGCATCAGTTATCGGGTTTAAAACGACCCGTGCTCCTGAGTAGACACATGCTCTTTGGCTCACTGATCCGGCAAGACTCTCGTTGTTGCAGGCCAAAGGGGAAAAATCAACGCCATTCTTTTCTTGGATATGGGTCTCTCTTCCTTCGATTGTCGCAATTATTGCCATTTTTTTTAACATCCTTTTTTACACTAGTCGTTATAGAATCAGTTCAAAATGAGTGTCGTCAGCATCCCTGTCTTTTCGCTCCAAGAAGGTGTTACCAATCATCTCTACAAGCCGAGCAGCTCCTCCATAACCTACAGTTGGGAAATAGTGCACGTTAGCTCGGTCAGTAATTGGGAATCCAACTCGCACGAGAGGAATGTCTTCAGCTCTGGAAATGTACTTTCCGAAGGAATTGCCGATCAGCACGTCAACAACCTTGTTTTTGATCTTCTGTTGCAATAGGAAGAGGTCTCCGATCATAGCCTCACAGTCTGGTGAGACCACACCGATCTCCTCAACAAATTGCGGGTCCGGTGACCCTGTGAGAGCAAACGTGGGTACCATACCTAAGTCCTCGAGCATTGCCACTAAACCTATCACCGTGTCAGGGTCTCCGAAGACTGCTGCGGTCTTCCCATGGAAATGAGGGTGTGCGTCAGTCATCATATCTACGAGGCGACCGCGCTCTTCTTCAAGTTCTCTTGGTACAGGAACGTTTGCTAGTTTGCACACGTTCATCACAAAAGCGTCTGTATTTCGTATTCCAATGGGCATCGGACCGATGATAGCCGGTATCCCGAATTTGCCCTTGAGGATCATAGCTCCTGCGCTACCAGCGTTCCTGCTCAAAGCAATCGTCCCCATTGAGTTTGCTGTATCTTTTAGATCAGGTATCGTTGTCCCTCCCGGCGGATAGAGCCCTCCAGAATCCGGCATTAGCGGAGCATCAAAAACGTTGGTGGTGTCGGGGAAAACGATCGAACTGACCTTCATCATTTCTAATATCTTTTTTATCTCTCTGATGTCGCCAGGCTCAACAAAACCCGGGATGATGTTCAGTTTGTTATTGGATTCGTCCTTCTCTGGTAAGGTCTCGGTGACTGACTTAACAACGTTATCATATCCCGTAACGTGTGACCCGACATAGCTCGGAGTGTTGGCTACAATAACCTTCACTTCAGGGTCATAGAATTCTTTTTCTTTGATCTCCGCCATGAAGGCTCGAATGTCGTCTCCTATTGTTTCTGAAGAGCATGTGGTATTGATGCCAATCACTTCGGGATGGTAAAGTCCGATGATGTTTTCAATGGCTTCAGTTAAATTTTTACGCCCTCCGAATACCACAGTATCTTCAGTAAATGAGGTGGTTGCAGCAATTGATGGTTCCCTATAATGCCGCGATAACATCATTCGTAAGTATGATGAACATCCTTGGGAACCATGAGTCAAAGGCATACAATTATGGATCCCTTTGTAAGCCAACACAGCACCCAAGGGCTGACACGTTTTGGCGGGGTTAATAGCCAGAGATTGCCGCTCTGTGATCTCATGTGGGGTATAATCAAGCATTTGATTCTCCCCTCCACGGCGGCGTTATAAACTTCCACGTCGGACTGTTCACTGCCATGTCAATATCCTCTGCAAATTTTAGAAATCCTTCAAACCCCGTGTAAGGACCACTGTAGTCGTACGAGTGCATCTGACGCGAGGGTATGTGCATCTTCTGAAAAACGTACTTATCCTTTATACCGGAGCAGAATAAGTCGATTCCAAGCTTTTTTACCAGATATTCACATTCATAATGCGTGTAATCATCCAGTACTATCTCACCGTCCTTCATATGGACGATGAGCCCTTCATAATCCATTAAGTTGGGGATATCACGTTTCTTTTTAAGAATCGTTTCTTCGTCATAAGCAGGGGTAACCGTTGGGTCTCGCTCGTAATGTATGTCTTCCAATATCTTTGAACTCGCTGTATGTTGTATTTCTGGAATGACCTTCCTTCCTTCATAGTCGTCTCTATGAGCAAATTCAAAGCCCGCTACGATGACCTCCATGCCTAGCGTTTCAAACAAGTTTTTAAGATGATGCGCACGTGAGCCACCAACGAGTAACATCACCCTCTTTCCGGCGAGCCTCTTTCGAAAGATCTCGATATGTGGTTCTATTTTCGACATCTCTGCTTCTATAAACTGTTCAGTTCTTCTAGTAAGGTCTGGGTCATTAAAGAACGAGGCCATATCTCTAAGAGTTTTGATTAAGTCATCTATCCCTAGATAATTGACCTTCAGCCACGGGACTCCGAATTTTTCCTCCATCATGCGGTTGGTATAGTTGATTGACCTGTGGCATAGTAGAATGCTCAGCTTCGCTCTGTGAGCTTTGGCTATCTGATGAAAGGAAGCGTCTCCTGTGAAAGGACAAATTATGCGGTAGCCAATTTTTTCCAAGAGCTCTTTCATAACCCAGTAATCGCCGCCGATGTTGTACTCACCAAAGATGTTAATGTCAAATGGTCCAGGGTCGTCAAGCTCTTCTGTGCCTATCAGATGTTCCATTAAGGCATTCGAGGCAAGGTGATGCCCCGCTGACTGACTTACGCCGCGGTACCCCTCGCACCTTACAGGGATAACTTTTATGCCTAAATCTTCGGCTGCTTTCTTACAAACGGCCTCGATATCGTCTCCTATCAGGCCTACGGGGCAGGTGGCATAAACGCTAATGCATTCAGGCTTGAAGATGGAATAGGCCTCGCGTATAGCTTTAGCCAGTTTTTTTTCTGCCCCGAAGACGATGTCAGTCTCTTTCATGTCTGTGCTTAGACAATACCCAATGAAATTGTCTTCGCCTTCTGAGGCTCTCGCGAGGTTTCGTCTCGTGCCCCACGTATAAAATGAACAACCTATCGGTCCGTGGGTGAGGTCTAGAATGTCTTTCACCGGGCCTAAGACTACGCCTTTTGCCCCTGCGTACGCACATCCTCTATTGGTCAGCACACCTGGGATTGCACGGGTGTTGGCCTCGATCTTTTGGCTGGCGTCACACGAATTTTTCACTATGAGATGCTTCTTTCTTATTTCTCCCGTTTTTTGCGGAAAATCATTGAACAACTCATTTACGATCTTTTGGCTTTCGTCTATGCTAGTTGGTTTCTTGTTTCTGTTGTGGTCAACCGTACTCATTAATGGCATCCTCCCCACGCTCTCCAGTCCTGATTCGAATGGACTCTTCTACCGGACACACGAAAATTCTACCATCGCCTATATTGCCAGTTCTATTCACCCTTGTGAGCACGGCAATCACTGCTGGTACGAATTCATCGTCGACAACTACTGAAAGCATGCGCTTTGGCAAAAACTTCATTTTTCGCTCGCCTTGCTCTGTTGAAAGCGAGGGATATGCGGTATAAAGACCCCGCTGCTTCCCTCTTCCATAGGCTTTATACGCGGTGAACGAAGGAATCCCAATGATATCTAGGGCGTTCTTGGTTGCTTCAATTTTGTTCATCTGGATGACTGCAATGACTTCCTTCATCTATGTTACAGCCCCCGTTGTCCCGTCCTGATCTGTACGGACTCCTCTACCGGGCACACGAAAATTCTACCATCGCCTATATTGCCGGTCTTTGCAGTGTCCTCAATGATACTGACAGCCTCATCTAATTGGATGTCATTGACAACGATCATCAACATCACTTTAGGCAAATTGTCATAGATCACGTTTCCAACTTTAATGCCCTTCTGTTTTCCTCGGCCAAAGACGTCTATTCTGGTCAATGCCGGAAAACCTCCCGACTCTAAAGCGTTGGCGACGTGATCAACAACTTCCGGCCTAACGATGGCCTTAATCATCTTCATTCCACGACGCCCCAGTCGATCATCAGTTGTTCAAGTTCATCATACTCTAAGGGTTTAGGAACAGTGAACATCTCATTTTCATCAATATTTTTAGCTAAACTGAGGTAAGAACTAGCCTGGTTTGAGTCTGGCGCATATTCAACCACAGTCTGTTTTCGTATCTCCGCTTGCTGGACGATATTATCTCTTGGTACGAAGTGGATCATCTGACTACCAATCGTTTCTGAGAAAGCGGTAACAAGCTCCTCTTCGCGGTGGACATTGCGGGAGTTACAAATAATTCCGCCTAGCCTTGTCCCCCCTGTTTCAGCGAATTTCTGTATTCCTTTGCAGATATTGTTAGCAGCATAAATGGCCATCATTTCCCCTGAGGCAACGATATAAATCTCTTTAGCTTTTCCCTCTCTAATAGGCATAGCGAACCCTCCACAGACGACGTCACCCAAGACATCATAGAATACATAGTCTAGATCAGGTGTGTAAGCCCCTAAATTTTCTAACAGTCCGATAGATGTAATGATCCCTCTCCCAGCACAGCCAACCCCTGGTTCAGGTCCGCCTGACTCGACGCATTTTATTCCGCCGAATCCGACTTTCAAAACATCATCAAGTTTCACTTCGTCATCCTTGCGGAGTGTATCAAGTACTGAGGGCTGGCGCTTGCCGCCTACAAGCATTCTCACCGAGTCTGCTTTTGGATCACAGCCAATCTGCATGATTTTTTTGCCCATTGTGGATAGAGCTGCGGTTAGATTTTGGGTCGTCGTTGATTTGCCAATGCCTCCCTTTCCGTAAATTGCTACTTGTCTCATCTTTTTCAGTTCCTCGCTAGACGTTGTTAGTCGACTTATTCTATAGGTTTTAATTTCGATCACATACACGATTTGATAATTGCCTCAACATCGAAGCCGTTGAAGCAATTACGCTGAATTTGCCACTGTATACATAGTTCAAATTATTCCGGTAAATCACAACATGTACGAGATCAGTTAATAGGAAATTAACTTCCTACTTTAACCTACAGGAAGTTTTATTCCCTATAGTTATATATAAAACTTTTTAAAAAGTGGGCTTTGTTTATAAAGTGCCTTGTGTTTAAAAAGTCTGATGTTTGTTTAATAAGTCAGGTCATTTTGTCACTTTATAAACAAAGCCTAAAAAGTGGGCTTTGTTAAAAAAGTCGGATCATTTTAGCGAAAAAGCGACAAAATGCAGCAGCGCGAGGACATCAAGCCTTCCTTTGATACTTAGAATAGAACAAAAGGAAAAGAGAATTTCTGTATTTTTTCAACAAAGCCAAAACTTTTAAGTAAAAAAATAATAATTGCTTTGGTGATTTTACTGACAAAAGAACGTTTGCCTGAGCCAGATCCCAAAAGGTTTGCTGAATTCTTACTCAAATTGGCTGAAGACCATGATTTAGCGAAAGAATATAAGGCCAATCCAGATACAGTTTTGAAAAATAACAAAATAGCTCAACCTGAAAAAGATGCTCTTAAAAGCGGGGACATAATAGAACTACGTCGGATGCTCCCAGAAGATACTATAGCGATTGTAGCGGTTGTAGCCGCATTCGTCACCCGATAATATGACAAGCAATCATGTCTGAAGGGTCACTAGTAGTTGTAGGTGCTGGTATCAAACTAGTATCTCACGCGAGCCGAGAGACAACTGCCGCAATAGAGGAAGCCGAGAAAGTTCTATATCTTCTAGCTGACCCAGTCTCCAAATTGTGGGTCGAGAAACTGAATAACACTGCGGAATCTCTTCACTCATGTTATAAACAGAGCAAACCGCGCATTCAAGCCTACAAGTGTATGGTTGATAGGATTCTCAATTACGTTCGAAAAAATCTAAATGTATGTGTTGTTTTCTACGGACATCCTGGGGTTTTCGTTTATCCCTCGCATGAGGCTATCCGCTTGGCTCGCTTAGAAGGATATCATGCCGATATGCTTCCAGCAATCTCGGCAGAGGATTGTTTATTTGCAGATCTTGGCATTGATCCTGGAAAAAGCGGCTGTCAAAGTTTCGAGGCGACAGATTTCCTTGTTTATAAGAGGAAGTTTGATCCTTCAAGTTCTTTGATTTTGTGGCAGATTGGTGTCATCGGTGAACTTGGGTTTAAGAGGGATATGGAATACAATTTAAGTGGCCTCTATGTGCTAGTAGAATATCTAGGTGAGTTTTATGACCTAGAACACGAAATGGTCGTGTACGAAGCCGCCGTATATCCTTTCTGTGAACCCGATATTCAGCGCGTCACTCTTGGCAAATTAACATCGGCCCGAATTTCTCAAATTTCAACGCTTTATGTTCCACCTAAGGTATCGTTATTAGATAGCAATATGCTCATTCGCTTGAATCTTAAGAGTTAGATATGCGTATAACCTAGCTTCGTTGGCAACTAAATTACTAAACATCAGTAAGACTCTAACAGATCTTTCTTTAAGTTATTAAGTCGGGGCTAAATGCAGGCTATCAGTGGCACTGAACACAATTTTAAAGAACCTAGCTCAATAATATTTGCAGTCTTTTCTGGACACACTGATCACTGATCAAATCTTGGCAATTACATCGCTCAAAACTTCCATCGTTAACAATACGTTGGGTAATGGCATTTTTATCTTCTTCTATTCCTCTAAGCTTAAAAGAGCTGACAGGAGTTTAAATAGTCGTTTATATTATATCAGAGTTTGATTTTGTTGTACCCCCTCTCGCAAATCTTGGCCATTGAACTGCAGATAGACTTGCGTGGTATACTAATTCAAATACCCCAACGCTTACTTTACATCCGACATGTCGAATGTGCTGAACTCTCTGCCACTCCAGTCGGATCCAGACACGGCTCGAAGAGCGTGACGCACCACTTGCGAATGAAATTCCGATGCTATTATCAAACACACAACCTCATAGGAAATTCGTCGCTGTTATACTCGCAAGTGAAAAATATTTAATGCCCCACATACGTCGAAGTGTTCCATTAATCTTCGTAGATCTGCGCTTAACGAGTCTCGTGGAATGTATTTGCACAACGGATGTTGATCTATCACAGTAATGCGGTTGTCCCATGTTGTAATTTCATTCACGTCTTTTAGCGCCCACATACCAACCGTGCCACTAGGTATATGAGAGAAGGCCGTCACAAGGTCACGCATTGCTTCTTCCTTTTCTTCATCGCTGAGCTTCTCTCCCCACGCTTCGAGATCTGACCATTTCGTACCCTTCGGCTTTGTTGGGGTTTTGAGAGAGATTATCGCCGTATCTTTCTGGTCCTGTGGCGCTTTCTCCCACCAGTCCTTCAACGCTTCCATCCATGCTGCTCGCATCGAATCCTGGTGCTCTGGTGGAAACATGTCAAACCATTCTCTAAAAATATCAGATCTTGACATGGAAGTAAATACAATTTCACCGCCAGGGAAGTTATCTGCGAGCATTGAAAAGAACTGTTTCATCTCCGATTCCTCAAAGAATTGCAACACCGCCTCAGCTGTTATAAATACCCCGTCTTCGGTGTTAATGTCCTTGCACCAGCTCGGATCGAGAAGGGATTTTGCGATGTACGTTACCCGATCAGGTTCTGGGAGTAATTGTCTTCTAACGTCAATGACAGCTGGAAGGTCAAGGTCATACCAGTGAATGGTGCCATTATCGACGCGGTAGAACGTTGCGTCAAGCCCTGCACCGAGATTCACCACTGACGCATGAGGGTGCCCGGTAATGTACGCCTTTATCTCATCGTCGAATTGCTTTGCCATTAGCGCAACTAGAATGAACATTGGCCGCAGCTTGCCTTTACGAATTATATCAAGCATTATGCCTACGAACGGCATATCACTTGCCAAGAAGTCAAAGTCAATTTTTTCTATGAGTTCAATTGCTTTCGCGTCATAAAATAGTGAGCTATCCTCTTTGCTCACCTGTACTCTGCCCCACAATGGAAACATCAGTGTTTCTGATACGCCGCTTAACTTAATCTTTACTTTGTCTTGTTGCATGTTTACTCCCATGTTGTTTAAATGCGAGTTTGTGCTCTTTTCGGTGCATGCCAATTGCACCTTCCTTTTTACCATGCTTAGTATACTCAGCATAATATTATTATGCTCATCATACTGCGGGCATCCGTTGTCTTACAGTAAGTATAGGAGAGGTCTTTATTATTGTAATGGCGGGGAACGTATGTTTGATCATCTTTAGCTGCATGTTACAGCGTTGTCAGAAGGCTCCCGGTACAGATCAACCGGTTTGTCAGACATTCGTCAGCGGGATTCCACGTGTTTTTCGTTTGGTTATAACGTGCTGATAGCTCGCCGACCTGTGTTGCGGGCAAGTTAACCCTTTGTGTTATGATCATTTAAACGCCAGTACTCTAATGTCTAATTTTTACCGTTTTCGTTCATGAAATATACGTAAACAGAGTTCGTTTATTAATTTTAAACTTATCTTCTGTTTACCGAGATTTATAGATGCCAGACTACCATACCCCAACAATAGCTACAACCTCCTAAGATCTTGTTGTGCAGTACCCAGTTGATAGCAAAGCTATAGCGCAACGTACAGCGATGTGGATTTGTAAAATAAAACTGTTAATTTTAACTTTGTTTACTAACTAGATTGTCTGCTAAAATATCTTAAAAAAGTGTAATTGTTCTAATGTTTTAAGCAAATATCTTCTATCATTACTATGTACGACTCTGAAAGAGTCGACAAGGTATCATTGAAATAAAAAATGAAAAAGCGCAAAAAGTTAGTTGGTGGATAGCCGTTATATATGAAATACCACTGGAAACGTTATCCCGAACGCGCTTAAGAAAAGTAACGCAGCAGGAATTGCTGGAGCTATAGATCCGACAAGAGTACCCGCACCTCCGATAAGAAAAAGTATGTCACCTATGAAGGATGCAGCTGAACCAACGAAAGTAAAAGATACAGCAACGCCGGTCGCTATCGCTGTAGCCAAAGCAATTAAATCTACGGTTATGTCACAGAAAACTAGAGGAACCAAACTTATTCACCTCCTTTCTATACTCCAAGTCTACTACTTATACATCAACTATTGATTCAATAAGTCTGGAAGTCACAATAACATTCTTCACTTTTAGTAAATTCAATGAATCTTATAATGCCGCTTTTTTTAAATCAATTAATAAAAATTAACTGTGCCACTCTAGTAATTTTCGTTAATAAATGGATGAATATCGAGTTAATTACTACACCTCCTCTTCTTGTTATTAAGTAGGAAATAGACTTCCTATCAAATCGCTGTGAATTGTTGAATTTTCTTTATTATATATAAATGTTTCTATAAGGCTATTGCACTGCTATTTTGGCTTCGATTTTTATGCAAATTTGCAGGATTATAGAAACTTACGATCATCTTCTCTAACCAAAATATTTATATCTATTGAAAGTGATTTGCAGACGGAAGTAGGAATCCTATTTCCTAGCATCTTTCAGTATGGCAAAAAAAATTGAAAACCGTAAAAAATCAGCAATAGAAACGTGGAGAAGTAATATGAATCGACAGCATAGAAAAATGATAATAAAATGTTTTTTGATAGTAACATTTGCGTGCTTATTATTTTCAAATATCGCAGTATTACACGGTGAAAATACGTCAACTCCGGCGCCTTCAGATCAGTCAAACGTTCCGCACCC
>Ga0187770_10000846_pt1 | contig 15573 bp, 12 predicted proteins | sample 0116_SJ02_MP02_2_FD_133154 | JGI IMG/M metagenome (GOLD analysis project Ga0187770, IMG submission 133154) | Tropical peat soil microbial communities from peatlands in Department of Meta, Colombia - 0116_SJ02_MP02_20_MG | ecosystem: Environmental > Terrestrial > Soil > Wetlands > Peat | place...
AGTACGCTCGTGAGCCGCGAGAGGGAGCTTCTGGCCGACGCCGCGGCCGTCGAGTTCTGCCGCTCGCCCGACTCCCTCGCCCGGATCATCTATAAGGCGCAGGTCAAGAACTCATTCATCGGCAACTTCTCGATGACCTACGCTCCCCTCTTCATCGTCCCGCCCGATTCCCGGGACATCCCCGACACCCCCGCCGGGCGGATCTTCAACACCCACCCGCCCTTCATGAAGCGCCTCGGCCTTCTCGCGGCCATGGCCGCCAAGACGCCGGAGGAAATCATCGCCGAGGTCCGGGAAAGCGAGGCCCAGCGCGAGCAGGCCCGCGGCGTCATCCACTCCTTCGACGAGATCCGGAAGCGCCAACTCGAGCTCTTCCCGGACCTGAAGCGCGAGGCGAACGCCGAGGCAGCGCCAGCGCCCATCGGCGCGGCCGAAGCCCCGTCTCCCCTCAATGCGCCGGGCGGCGGCCCGGCCGTATCCGGTTCGCACATCTGGCTGCTCGCGACGAACCTCCCGGAGAGATGGGAAGGGCCGTTCACCATGTCGGAGCTCCTCTCGAACCCGCGCTTCACGCTGCTCTCAAGGATCAAGAACACGCAGGAGAGGATCGAAGCCAAGGCCCGGGAGTTCCCCCAGGTCCGCGTCGCCCTCCACGACCCGGCCGCGAACAAGCCCCTCGCCTCCGGCCGCCGCAACCTCTGCCCCCGCTGCCACGTGGCGCTCTCAGAAACCTACTACGAAGGCGTCCCCGTCGGCTTCTGCACTTCATGCACCGGCAAGCTCGTCGAGATGGCGACCGTCGACCGCATCATCGTCCGGCGGGAGGTCGCGTTCTCGGACGATCTCCTGGCTAAGGCCCAGGCGTTCCGGAACCGTGTCCAGCTAAACCCTGTCGAGCGGCGGAAAATCAACGACTCCCTCACCGAACGGATCCCCTGCCCGTACTGCGGCTACGGGATGGTCGCCCGGCCGTACAACTACGAGTACTTCGTCCCTGTGGACAAGTGCCTCGCTTGCTCCCGGATTTGGTTCGACGCCGATGAACTCGAAATCCTCCAGATCCTCATCGAGGAGCAACAACCGGCCTAAGAGAAACCCTACGGCCGATTACTGTTAATTCGGATCTTGACAGAGTTGATTTGCGTCAGTGCGATTCTAAGGTCCAATCATCTCTTGCAAGCTATCGTCAAATCAGGAAATATGAATGACGGTAGAATGACACCTACAGACTGAATTGGTCGTCTAGGAAATCCACCGGCAAGTCCGCTAGAGGATGTGCGCGCCGAGGAAAGGATCAGGATCATCTTCATGGGCTTACGTGGTAGGATTAATCTTCACCCACTCTCACCAATATAGAACGTGATAAAGTGACGGCGACTCAGTGCTTCAACAAAAGTATTACTGAGAAAGGGGAGATTTTCTTATAAATCTAAATGCCCGCTTATCAACGATTAGTTCGCCGTCGCGAAGCCTTCGCCGTTATTCCTGAGACAATCGTCTTTGTCTTAAGCCATGCCCTCAATGCCACGGGGTCGAAGAGGACGCGACGACCAAGCTTTATATAGGGAAGGCAATATTCCTTCATATAGCGCTGAAGTGTCTGGTGAGAAATCCTTAGATATTCCTGGACTTCTTCCTTGGTCATCAGTCCGGTTTTTTCCATTAGGGTAAATGATATCCGGCAATGATAATTGAATCAAGAAATCCCTTCTAATTTATGATAAGATGTGTTATAATTAGTCATATATAGTCTTTATTAGGCGAATGCTTTAGATTAAAAGGGCAAGATTAAAATGACAAAACGGAAAAAGCGCAGAACCCGGACTCTTTACCGAACTTCTAACGGCTGGGCGTTTGATTTCACGTTTAAAGGTGTCCGCCACCGCCACGGGGGATTCTTTACCAAAGCCCAAGCAGAAGCCGCTCTGGTGCGCATGAAGACACGCTTGATGGACGAGCTGGTCGGGCTCGCAAAGCCCGAATTCGAGAACATCCCGTTTGAGAAATTCGCCCGTCAGGTCATTGAGGTCTACTCGAAAGCCCATAAGAAGAGTTGGAAGGGCGATGAGGGCCACCTGAAGATCCTCTGCCAGTTCTTCCAGGCCAAGTCTCTCCATCAAATCACCACTCAGGAAGTGGCGACTTTCACAGCTACTCGGGCCGCTCAGGTATCGAACTCGACGACTAACAGGGACTTGAGCTTTCTGAAGATGGTCTTCAATAAAGCCGTCGAGTGGGGGAAGCTCGATCAGAACCCTGCGGCAAGAGTGAGGAAACTTCCAGAACCACCGCCTGTTGACCGGATATTAACCAAAGACGAAACTTCAAGGCTCCTCGCTGCCGCGGGCGAGAGGATAAGGCCTATCATCATTACAGCGTTGGCGACTGGCTTAAGGAGGGGTGAGCTATTCGCTTTGAGGTGGAAGGACATCGATTTCGACAGACGCCTCATAATCGTCCGGATATCAAAATCAGGAAAGTCGCGCAAGGTTCCTTTCGGCCCTGCCGTCGCCGCAGCTCTCGACGCCCTCCCCCGATGCTCCGAATTCGTCTTCCCCGGGCAAAAAAAAGGCCGTCCTCTCCAGTCAATTTATGATAGCTTCCATAATGCCTGCGTCGCGGCCCAGATCGAGGATCTCAGATTTCACGACCTGAGGCACAGCTATGCTTCGGGGCTTATCGAAGCCGGAGTGGATATCGCGACTGTGAGCCGAATCCTCGGCCACGCGAATATCCTAATGACCCAAAAATATCTTCACCCATCGGCTGAGACCTTTATAAAAGCCGCAGAAAAGGCGGACGCCCTCCTCGGCCCGAACCATTAAGAACTCGTCTAATTTTACCCGCCCCGACGGTCTGCACGACGGAATTGTCAGCTAATAGGGTAAGGATGCAGCTTTAGCCTGTTCTCCAAACACGAAAGGCGAACCTATGGACCTTTGTAATGGGAGGGATCCCCGAATACCGTCGGGCGTCTATTATTTTGAGGTCCAACGCAAACCAGAACGGTCATGGTCCGCTCTCTTTAAATCGGTCTACGTTTCTCTCCAATTTAACCTCGCCCCCTTTAAGACAGGTGGGTCGGGGGTTCTTCATGACTTACTATAAAACTCGGGCTCTAAAAACTTTGTTTCTTATTGCATTTTGCAATCCCCTATTTAGGGCGGGCAAAATCTCCTCCCTTTACCATTTTATCGGCGTTATTTATATTACCGGATAAGGGTTTATTTCCCACATTTTCTATCGCTATTTTGCCGTGCCTTTTCGGACCTTTATTGTTAAAAAAAGCGTAAATTTAAGTATTTTATGCAGTCCTTGGAGGCGGGTACTCGGAGCATAGGTCTTATTATAGAGGGAGGTATAATAACTGGCCTTTAATTGAAATTATCGGTATTTATCGGTATTTTGTCGATAGCGACTGATATTTCCCTACGAAAAACTGCTGCTTTAACGGAGCTGTAGACGGTGAAGCCGAACATCGCCGGGTGGCCGGCCGCGATGTAGGTCTTGAGCCGGTCGAGGACCCGCCGCCGCGCCAGCCCGGGCGGGTCGTGCCGGTAATACTTGATCGTCTTATAATTCTGGGCGAACGCGTAACAGAACGCCGGCGGCTCCCTGTCGAACTCCTGATCATCGTCCGTGTAGGGCCAGTATTCCTCAGGCGCGACGCCGAAGAGGACCATGGCCCCCATCGTCAACCTCAGGTAGGCGCCGGTGTCCCCCTTCATCTTCATCAGGTTACGCGTGGCCTTGTAGAGGAAAAGGCGCGAGGCATCGATGTGCCGGCCGAACGACTTGCGCTCGTAATACTCGATGACCCCGGCCCCGGCATGGGCCGTGCAGGAGCCGAGGGCGCCCTGGTCCTCGACGGCCGAGGCCCACTCGCGGAGGTCCACCGCGGCCGGCGGCGCCCCCGGGGGCGTCGCGCGCCCCGCCCCATTCACCGCCGTCCCCCGCGTTCCCGCAGCCGCGCGGATCCCGGCCGCCGCCAGGATCTCGCGGACCCCCGGCGTGTCTTCGGTGAAATCCCGGAAATCGGGATAGTCCGGGATCCATCCGAAACCGCGTTTCGTCGCCTCGCTCATCGTTCACACCCTCCCTTCGACGTGTTGTCCGCCGGCATTGTATTAAAAAGGAGAGCTCGGGGCAAAGAAAAATGAATAATCGCCGCGCCGGGACCGCGACGCCGGGCGGCAAGGGCCGCCCGAAAGCTGATGATTCTCCCTCCTCATGCGCCGGGGGGGAATATCATCCTTGAAATCACCCTAAGGGGTGATTGACCGGGTCTGGGGGTGAGACAGAATAGAGCCGAAAGGACGCAGTAAAAGCCTGAAAGGCCTGCGAGATGGGCAAGAAGAAGATTCTCGTCATCGATTATGACCAGGCGTCCCTCCAGGCGCTCGAGCAGGTCCTCGTCCAGGAGGGCTTCGATGTCGTCCTGGCCGGGGACGGGCAGGCCGGCTGGGAGAAGTACCAGAGCGAAAAGCCCGATCTGGTCCTCCTCGAGGCCATGCTCTCCAAGATCCACGGCTTCGAGCTCTGCGACCGCATCACGAAGGATCCGTCCACGAACATCCCCGTCTTCATCATGACGGGGGTCTACAAGGACCGCATCTACCGGACGGAAGCGCTCCGCACCTACGGCGCCTCCGAATACTTCGAAAAGCCCCTCGACATGCCCAAGTTTCTGGCCTCCATCCACGGCGTCCTCACGGTCCCGGACATCAAGCCGGAGACCCGGGAGGATGAGGACGAGGCGCTTCAGGCCATCTCGGCGATGAAGCCCATCCAGGAAGAGCCGCGGCGCCCGCAGCCGGCCCCGGAGGTCCGCGCGGCCAGCGTCAAGCCGGCCTTCGAGACAAGGCTATCGCGGGACGAGCGGCCGCGCTTCGAGACGGGGCCCCATTCCGCCCCCGGGCGTGAGGAACGCGAGCCCGCCGAGGCTGCTCCAGAGCCCAGGCCCGTCAAAGAGTCGCTGCCGAAAATCAGGATCGCTCCCGCGTCCAAGCTGCCGGGGGACGGAGAGATCCGGCTCGAGAGCCTCCTCAACATCAGGCCGGAAAAAGAGGAAGGGCGCCGGTCCGAACCGGCCAAGGCCGCCGGACACCCTCCCGCGGTGCCGAAGGACCACGGCGGCAGGGCCCACGACGCCGTCAAAAAAGAATCTGAGACCGAGGATATCGACGCGCTCCTCAAGGAGACGCTGGCGGATTTCGGGCTCGAGCACGAGAAGAAGAGAGCCGCCAAGGCCCCGCCGAAGCCCGAGCTGAAGCCTGAGCCCGTCCCGGAGAAGCCGAAGATCGAGCCGCCGCCGCCGGCGGCGCCGCTGAAGGCGAAACCCGCGCCTGCGCCCGTCGCTCCCGCTCCTTCTGTTTTCGAGAAACCGAAACCGGGCCCTCAGGCCCATCCGGCGCCGACGCCCTTCGCGTTCGCCGAGAAACTGAAGCCGACACCCCCGCCGCCGATGCCTCCCGCCGTGGCCGAGAAGCAGAAGCCCGCGCCGCCTTCGATGCAGGCCCAGCCGCAGGCGCGGCCCGCCGCTCACGCACACGCTCCCGAGCCTCCCGCCGCCGCACGCCCGGTCGGGCCCGCGCCGTTCCAGAGGCTCGAAACCGAAACAAGCCCCTGGGCCGAGCCCAAAAAGCCGGAGAAAAGGGCGGAGACGCCGGCGAGGGGGGAGCCGGTCCGGCCTGCCGAGCCCAGGAGGGGACCCGAGCCGCGGATGTTCAAGGACATCTACGAGATCGATAAGAAAAAATCTGTTTCGCCCGTCCTCGCAGTCGCCGCGGGCCTGGTCGTGGTCGCGGCCGTGGGCTTCCTCATCCTCCGGCCCAAGCACGCCGCCAAGCCGGCCGAGGTCGTCACGCACAACCCCGCCGCGGTGACCCAATCGACCCCTTCGGAAGAGACGGCGGATAATGCCAACAATGCCATCCCGCCCCTGCCGGAAGAAAAGCTCAAGGCGGTGAGCCCGAAGCCCAAGCCGGCGCCCGCCGCAGTGCAGACCCGGCAGGAGCCGCTCCCCGGCCCGGCCGATGCCATCATCCCGGCGCAGCCCGCGAGCGTCGATCACCTCAGGCTGCCGGCGGCGGGCCCGCAGAAGAAGACCGCCACGACCACCGCCCAGCAGAAGCCCGCGGAGACGACGCCGGCGGGGACCGGCGCGGGAGAGGACAAGAGCGCCCAGGCACAAACCCAGGGCCAGGCCGGACAGCCGGTCGCGGCCCCCGCCAAGCCGGAAACGGGCCCCGCTCAACCGCCGACGCAGACACCCCAGCAGACACCCGCCCAGACGGCGGCCCGGGGTTCGACGGCGGGCGGCGATGAGCTCAAGAACCAGTCCCTGCTGACGGCCAAAGCCATCTTCGGCCAGCTCGTCGATCTCGACACCGTCGACGAACCGCCACAGGTCATCAAGTCCTTCGAGCCCGTGTATCCGTCGGCGGCCCTGAGGTTCGGCAAGGAAGGGTCCGTCACCATCAACGCTCTCATCAGCGAAACCGGGAACGTCATCCGGACCGGCATCCTCAAGGGATTGCAGGACGATATGGGCCTGGAACAGGCCGCCCAGGACGCCGTGAAGAGATGGAAGTTCCAGCCGGCGAAAAAGGACGGCGTGGCTGTCAAGGTCTGGAAGCCGATCGTCATCACTTTCAAGATGAGCCGGTGAAGCCAGACCCCATGAGCTTAGCAACAAATATGAAAAAGAACGAATATCAACAAAAGGAGACGGAAATGGGTCTGAGCAAGGATCAGGAAGAGCTGTACAAGCGGACGATGGACGAGGTCAAGAGGCAGCTGGACAACCTCGACGACGAAGTGGAGAAAGAGCTCCAGAAGGTCCGGAGGCGGCTCGCCGAGCTCCAGGAATCGAAGAAGTCGCTCAAAATGGTCTACGAGGGCACGGCCAAGCTTCTGGGCATCGAGGTCGAAGCCGAAGAAGAGGAGAACGGCGATTCGGCGTCTGCGTCGGCCAAAATGTAACGGTCCCGCCTGCAGGCCGGGCCGCCCCGAGCGGCCTCCCTCCGCCTGAATCCCACCTTTCCGCTCTCCCTCCCCGTCTGCCATTCCATTGACGCTCAACGGGGACTGCTGTACACTCGGGGCGCTACGGCGCCGCGAGCGGCGCGGCTCAGCGGCCGCCGCCGCAACCTTCCCGGAACGTCCATGACCAAGCGCCAACGGGTTGAAGAGACCTGCGGATTCGGACGCCCCGACCGCCCTCCCTTCGTTCCAGCGATCTATGAGCACAAGGGCCGCCTCCTCGGCCGCTCGCCGTCGGAGATCTGCCGCAACGGCGGCCTCCTCCGAGAGGCCTGCCTCCGCGAGCTCGAGGCCTACGACCCGGACATCCTCACCGTCGGGGTGGACGTCTACAACGTGGAGGCCGAGGCCCTCGGCGGCGAGGTCCGTTTCTTCGACGGCTCGAACGACGTGCCCGCGATCGTCTCTCCCCTTCTCCGGTGGCACGGGGACCTCGCGAGGCTGCGGCTCCCCGACCCCGAATGCGACGGCCGCATGCCTCTCTTCCTGGACGCGGCCGGGTGACGGCGGGCTTCGGGGCAGCCTTCCTGGCCAGGGGCGCCGGGGTCGTCATCTTTGATTCCAAGGCCTCGCCGGGCGCGGCCTCGCCACGGGTCTTCCGAGATTTCGTCCTCCCGGTCTACCGCGATCTCGTCGTGCCCGAGCTCCGGAAGGCGGGCGCGTCCCAGGTGCCGCTCATCGTCGGCGGGGACACGACCGGCATTCTCGAAGACCTCCTCCGGACGGGCGCGACGCAACTCTTGTGTGACGCCGGCTCGGACCTCGAGCTCTTCAAGAGGAGGTGCAGCCAGGAACGCCGGGCCTTCCGCGCGAGCGTCGACGCGCGCCTCGTCCACCGCGGACGGCCCGAGGAGATCCGGAGGGAGGCGCTCCGGATCCTCGAGGCAACGAGGGACCAGCCGGGGCTGCTGTTCGGCTGCGGGGTCGTGGCTTACGACACCGACCCGCAGAACGTCATCGCGCTCCGGGAGGCGCTGGACGAATTCGCGCGGGGCGGCTGATCCGTTCCTCCCCTGCCGAAACCCATTTCAGACATCTCCCGAGGGCACTGTTCCGAGCGGCGCTCCCCTCATTGGGGGACATCGCTAATATGGGGACATCCCGGGAACAGGGGGTCCGGCCTTCGAAGAGGAATCGAGTTAGACGGGTCCAGAGCGCGGGGGACGGGGTGAACTTTTGAGACGCCGTCATCGTATAATAAAGAAGTGGAGAGCGAAGATGCTTAAGTTTCTTCTTTGGCTTATCCTTCTTGTCATTTGCTGGCCCCTGGCGCTCCTCGCCCTGATCCTCTATCCGATTATCTGGCTCCTCCTCCTGCCCTTCCGGCTTCTCGGGATCACTGTCACGGCCGCCCTGGCTCTCTTCGCGGCCCTGATCATGCTCCCGGCCAGGGTCCTCCGCGGCCCGTCCCGGGCCTGATCCGAAATTCAGGCCAAAGGCCCGGCCCAGGCTGAGCGGCGTTTCTATTATTCTGCCTGTTTGACCACGCCAGGCGCATGTACGATAATCCTTCCTCATGGAAGTCCAGGAGCACTTCTATGCGGACGATCCTTCGCAGGAGCCCGCCGACGCGCGGACGACGATCCCGGGGGCCGAATATTTTTTCCTCGGCAACGGCCTCATTCAGGCGGCCGTCCAGGTCTGCGGCTCCGGCGCAGCCACGCCCGTCGGCCTGCTCGTCATGGACCCGGAGCGCCTGGGTCCGAAGCGCCGTGCGCTGACGTTCGACCCGGCAGGGGGACTCGGCCCGACCGGCATCGAGCTCGTCGAAGGCCGGACGGCCCTGCGGCCCGGGCCGAGCGCCGTCAAGGCCCGCTGGGTGCCCCGCGTCGGTTTCCCGATGGTCGAAGTGACCTGGCGGAGCGGCCCGTACCGCGTCGTCGAGCGGTTGCTCTGCGGGCTGCCGTGGGCGAAGGCCTCGCTGCGGCTCCGCGGCGGGCGCCTCGACATCCTTGTCAGAAAAGCGCGGCCTGGCGAGGAGCCGGGCTACTGGGCCGGCAGGTCATATCGCCGGTACAGAAAGAGCGGCATCGATCTCCCCCTGCCGGCGGACGGCGAGACACTCAGATTGGAGGCGGTCCTGCCGAGGCGAGCGGCGTTGAGACAAAATAGCAAGGGCCGCAAATATGGCCCGAAGGTTAGCAAATCCTGATGAGTGGCACGGTGCGAGTCCCCGCCCACCCGCAGCCGAGTTGGGCGCTCCGGCCTACGGCGCCGTTAAAGGCAGTGAAGCCATTAAACGTCATGGCGACGCCAAGCGAGAGAGCGCAGCAGCGCCACCGAAAGCGGGCGAGTGGGGATTCAGGAATCGGGTTGCGATGCGATCGGAGCGATGCGAGGATGGACGGGGCGCGCCGGGATGCAACACATCCGGCAGCTAGAGGATTCCGAGAAGCGACGATGAGAGGCGCGGCGAAAGGAGATTGACAATGGCCCGGACAAGGATCCACCTGGTGGCGAACGCCCACCTCGACCCAGTCTGGCTCTGGGAATGGGAGGAGGGCGCCGGAGAGGCGCTGTCGACCTTCCGCCAGGCCGCCGAGTTCTGCGAGCGACACAAGGGGTTTGTCTTCTGCCACAACGAGGCCGTCCTCTACAAGTGGGTCGAGGAGTACGAGCCGGCCCTGTTCGCGCGGATCAGGAGGCTCGTCCGCGCCGGCAAGTGGCACGTCATGGGCGGCTGGTACCTCCAGCCCGACTGCAACATGCCGAGCGGCGAGTCGTTCGTCCGCCAGATCATGCTCGGGAAGCGGTACTTCCGCGAGAAGTTCGGCGTCGAGCCGCGGACGGCCGTCAACCTCGACCCCTTCGGCCACACCCGCGGCCTCGTCCAGATCCTGGCCAAGAGCGGCTACGAGGCTTACCTCTGCTGCCGGCCGGGCGAGCCCTGGTGCACGCTCCCGGCCGACGAGTTCGTCTGGGTCGGCTACGACGGCTCCGAGGTCCTGGCCGACCGGGCCTCGGCTCATTACTGTTCGGTCGGCGGCAAGGAGCGGGCGCGCCTCGAGGAATGGCTGGCGAGGAATCCCGGCAAGGAACTCGTCATCCACCTCTGGGGCATCGGCGACCACGGCGGCGGCCCGTCGCGGCGGGACCTCCTCGACCTCGACGAGCTCGAGCGCGACCGCCCCGACCTTGACATCGTCCATTCGACGCCCGACGCCTTCTTCGAAGAGCTCGCGGCCAGGAAGCCATCGCTCCCCAGGCTAGCGCGGGACCTCAATCCCTGGGCCGTGGGCTGCTACACGTCCATGAGCCGGGTCAAGCAGGGCCACCGCCGACTCGAAAACGAGCTCTACACCGCCGAGAAGATGGTCACGGCCGCGTGGGCGCAGAAGCTCCTGCCCTACCCGGGTGGGGAGCTCGCGGAGGCCATGGAGGACCTCGCCTTCACCGAGTTCCACGACATCCTGCCCGGCTCGGCCATCCCGGCGGGCGAGGAGGCGGCCGTGCGGCGGATCGATCACGGCCTGGAGGTCCTGGCCCGTCTCAAGGCCCGGGCCTTTTTCGCCCTGGCCTCCGGCGAGCCCGAGGCCGCGGCCGGCGTGATCCCGGTCTTCGTCTTCAATCCCCATCCCTTCCCCGTCCGGACCATCGTCGAGTGCGAATTCGAGCCGTGGGAACCCAATTACGCCCGGACAGAGTTCTGGGACCCGAGGGTCGCGGCCGGCGGCAAGGATCTCCCCTCGCAGGTCGAGAAGGAGACGAGCAACATCAGCCTCGAATGGCGGAAGCGCGTCGCCTTTGAGGCCGTGCTCGCGCCGTCGCGGCTGAGCCGGTTCGACTGCCGGCTCGAGCCCGCGCCCGAAAAGCCCGCCGGGAGGGTCCGGGAAGAGGGCGGGTTCGTGACCGTCGTGACCGGCGACCTCGCCGCCGCTGTCAACGCCGGGACGGGCCTCCTTGACCGGTATGAAGCCGGGGGCCGGGCCTTCCTCGGGAGCGGCTCGTTCCGGCCGCTGGTCATCCTCGACAACGCCGACCCGTGGGGGATGAAAGTGCGGAGCTTCCGCAAGCCGGCCGGGGAGTTCCGTCTGGCCTCGCCGGAGGAGGCCTCGGCCTTTGCGGGGTCGGGCGGCGAAAGCAGCGTCCCAGCAGTCAGGGTCGTCGAAGACGGCGAGGTGCGGACGGTCGTCGAGGCGATCCTGACCTACGGGAAGTCGGCGGCCCTCCTGCGCTACAAGATTCCGAAAAGGGGCGCCGAGATCGAGGTCGAGGTCCGCGTTCTCTGGGCCGAAAAAGACAGGATGCTGAAGCTGGCCCTGCCGTCGGCGCTGCGGGAGCCGAGGTTCATGGGCCAGGTTGCGTTCGGCGCGGACGAGCTCCTCTCGAACGGCGACGAGGCCGTGGCCCAGAAGTGGCTCGCCGTGACCTCGGAAAGGGACGGGGCGGCGCTCTCGGTCGTCAATGATTGCGTCTACGGGTCTGATTTTTGCGACGGCGAACTGAGGCTCTCCCTCCTCCGCTCGCCGGCTTACGCCGCCGACACGTGGGAGGATAGGCTAGCCGTGGCGCCCGACCGTTTCATCGCCAGGCAGGACCAGGGCGAGCGCCTTTTCCATTTCTGGATCAACGGCGGCCCCCTCGACGAGCGGCTAGAGGCCGTCGAGCGCGAGGCCCTCGTCCGGAACGAAAAGCCGTACGTCCTCGCGTTCTCGCCGCCGGGGACGGGTAAAAGGGTCAAGGCCGGACTGCTCCTCGACGGCCCGGCCGTCATCCTCGCGGCCTTCAAGAAAGCCGAGGACGGAAACGACATCGTCGTCCGCCTCTACGAGCCGACGGGACAGCCCCGGACCGTCGGGCTCCGACTGCCCGCCTTCGGAGCCCGGAAGAAAGTCCGGATGGGCCCATTCGAGGTCAAGACGCTGCGCTTCATCCCGAGGTCCCGGCAATGGGCGGAGACGGACCTCATGGAGAGGCGGCTCACGGGGAAATGACCTCCAAAGAGCGGGTCCTCGCGGTCCTCGAAGGCCGCATCCCCGACAGGGTCCCCTATGGGGAATTCGCCATCGACTTCGACACGGTCGAGAGGATCATCGGGCGCGAGACCTATCTCCGGGCCAAGGCTCGGTCGCAGATCGCCTTCTGGGAGGGCCGGCGGGACGAGGTCGCCGAAAGCTGGTTCAAAGACCACATCAAGCTCCACCGGCGGCTGCCGCTCGACATCGTCACCTTTCCCGCTGCGACCTGGGAGATGCCGGCGGAGACCGGCGACCCTCCGCCGCGCCGCATCGATCCCGAGACGTGGGAGGACAAATACGGCCGGGTCTACAAGTTCTCGGAGGTCACGCAGGACATCACCTGCATCCGGGACCCGGTCGCGCAGGCGAAGATCTTCACGGCGGCAGAATTCGAGCGGGAGCCTGAGCCGCCGCGGCGCGACGAGCGGTCCTGGAGGATCCTGGACGCCGTCATCCGAGAGCTCGGGACGGAAAAATTCATCTGCGGCCCGTCTGGCGGGTCCGTCGGCATCGTCCTGCTGGGCGGCATGGAGAGAGGCTTGACGGAGATCGCCGCGAGCCCGGACGTCGTGCGGGCGGCGACGGCCTTTCTCGTCAGGCAGCAGAACCAGGCCGACGGCGTCCGGATCCATCCGGGTTCGGACGGCGTCCTCTGGGACGAGGACCTCGCCTACAACCGCGGCCCCTTCGTCGGCCGGGACACGTTCCGCGACATGTTCCTCGAGGCCAACAAGGAGCGGGCCCGGAACGTCAAGGCGCTGGGCAAGAAGATCCTCAAGCACTGCTGCGGCAACGTCAACGCCATGATGGATTACTTCATCGAGATCGGCTACGACGCCTACCAGTCGATCCAGCCCACGGCCGGAATGGACATTTGCAGGCTCAAGAGGGCGTACGGGCGGCAGATCACGCTCTGGGGTGGCGTCGCCGTCGAGCACTTGGTCGGCGGGACGGCGAAGGACGTCCGGCAAGACGTCCGGCGGGCCATGTCGTGCGCTAAGCCCGGCGGGCGCTTCATCCTTGGCTCGAGCCACAGCGTCGCCGTCGGGACGAAGTACGACAACTACATGGCCATGCTGGACGAGCACGGCAAACTGTGCGAATATTGAGCCGCCGGAAAACATGAGCAGGGCCCCCGTATCGCTCGTCCTCGTCGGCATCGGCGGCATGGGCGCTGTCTACGTGCGAGAGCTCCTCAACGCGAAGGACTCGGGCCTCTTCCGGATCGCGGGGGCGGTCGACCCCGAACCGGAGCGGTGCCCGTGGCTCGAGGAGCTGCGGGCCATGCGCGTTCCGCTCTACGCGGCGCTGGAGGATTTCTACCGGAACAGGACGGCGGAACTGGCCGTCCTCTCCTCCCCCATCCAGTTCCACGCACGCCAGACGCGGCTCGCGCTGGAGCGGGGAAGCTACGTCCTTTGCGAGAAGCCGCTCGCAGGCACGATCCGGGAAGCACGGGAGATGATCGAGGCCGAGAGGGAGAGCGCGGGGCGCTGGGCGGCGGTCGGCTACCAGTGGTCGTTCAGCGCGGCGGTTCAGGCGCTGAAGAGCGACGTCATAGCCGGGCGGTTCGGCCGGGCGAAGCGGCTGAAGTGCCTGTACCTCTGGCCGCGCGACGAGGCGTATTACCGGAGGAACGGGTGGGCCGGGAGGAAGCGCGACGACGCCGGAGGGTGGATCCTCGACAGCCCGGCTCAGAACGCCATGGCCCACGACCTCCACAACATGTTCTACGTGCTGGGGAAAGGGCACCGGGAGGCGGCGCGCCCGGTCGATGTCGAAGCCGAGCTCTACCGCGCCTACCCCATCGAAAACTACGACACGGCGGCGATGCGGGCCGCGACCGAAGAAGGCGTCGAAGTGCTGTTTTACGTCACGCACGCCGGACGAGCCGAAAGAGGCCCGGTCTTCTCGTATGAGTTCGAGAGGGGGACGGTGAGATGCGAGAGCCGCGTGTCGGGCCTGAAGGCCGAGTTCGCGGACGGGACGCGGCGGGAGTACGGGGTTCCAGACGAGGGTCGCATGAACAAGCTCTGGGACACCGTCCGGGGCGTGAGAAGCGGCAAACTTCCGGTTTGCGGACTCAAAGCGGCCGCAAGCCAGACGCTTTGCGTCAACGCGATGCAGGATTCGATGCCGGAGATCCGGGAATTCCCGGACGGGCTGCGGCGCGTTGAGGAGGGAGGCGGAGGGGCGGAAGGGGGAGGGGTGGAAGGCGGCGGGGCGCAGAGGATCTGGGTCGATGGTCTGGACGAGGCGCTCGAGGCCTGCTATGCGGCGAACGCCCTGCCGTCGGAAATGGGTGTCCCCTGGAGCGGCAGGGGCCGCCACATCAAATTGGGGACACAATACTCATTTCCGAATTTCGACAAGGGGGCCGGAACGGGGCCGTCCGGCTGAGACGCCATGACGCCGAGGGGGCGCCGGGAGGGGCCGGAAATGAGAGTCGCGCCTCCGCCGGCCGAAGAAATTAGGAAATGAGTATTGTGTCCCCTTTATTGACTGGATTGAAGATTGAAAAGATCGTCTACCCGGGGCGGAGTCTGGCCCATGACGGCGGGAAGGTCGTCTTCGCGGACCGGGGGCTCCCGGGCGAAACGGTCGAGGCCGAGGTCGTCCGGGAGCGGAAGAGCTTCGCCGAGGCACGGACCGTCCGGATCGTCGAGAAGTCCTCGGCCCGCGTCGATCCGAGGTGCCGCCATTACCTCGCCTGCTCGCCCTATCAGGACATGGATTACGGCACCCAGCTCGAGGTGAAGAAGGCCCAGGTCGAAGAGATCGTCGGCCACGCGCTGGACGCCTTTTCCGGCGCTCTCAATGTCACACCATCGCCAGAGATCTGGGGATACCGGAACAGGATCCGGCTGCGCATCGTGCGGCAGGGCGGGACGGCCCGGGCCGTCTATCACGAACCGGGCGAGCGCGAGTCCTTCGTCCCGGTGGACCGCTGTTATCTCGTCTCCGACGCGGTGAACGACCTCGCCGCCGAGCTCGTCGCCTTCGTCGGCCGCGAGGAGTGGGAGGCCGTATCGGACCTCGAGATCAGGGAGAGCCGGTCGCGGCGACGGTCCCTTGTCATCTTCCATCTCGAGTCGGCCGCGAGGATTGAGGAGATGTCGGGCAAACTCTCGGGCCTCCACCTGCGTTATCCCCTGTCGGGGATCGTGGGATTGGTCAAGGACGGCACACGCGTCCGGGAGGAAACGATGGGCGGCGTCGGCCGGCTCGAAGAGGTCGTCTGCGGGATTTCCTACAGGGTCGGAGCCCGGTCGTTCTTCCAGGTCAACGTGGCCATCCTGGAGAAGGTTTTCGACGACATGGCCGAGGCCGTGAAGGGGATGCCGGACGCGACGGTCGCCGATCTCTATTGCGGCCTCGGGACCTTCGGCCTCTTCCTGGCCGGCGGCGCGAGAGAGGTCTTCGGGGTCGAGCCGGACCCCGCCAACCTGCGCTATCTCAAGAAGAACATCGAGCTCAACCGGGCCGGAAACTTCAGCCTCTGCGAAGGGACGAGCGAGGCGTGGCTGCCGGAGCTTCTCGAACGGGGCGTCGACGTCGTCATCCTCGATCC
>Ga0187770_10000848_pt1 | contig 15564 bp, 15 predicted proteins | sample 0116_SJ02_MP02_2_FD_133154 | JGI IMG/M metagenome (GOLD analysis project Ga0187770, IMG submission 133154) | Tropical peat soil microbial communities from peatlands in Department of Meta, Colombia - 0116_SJ02_MP02_20_MG | ecosystem: Environmental > Terrestrial > Soil > Wetlands > Peat | place...
AGCTCGGATTGGACGAGTCTAAAATTCAGCGGCACCAGAATCGCCCCCATTCTGAAAAGGGCAAAGAAGATCTCCACATATTCATGAGAGTTGTAGAGGAGTACACCGACTCTATCTCCCTCATGAATCCCATAATCCTTTAAGAGATGGGCGACCTGATTCACGCGATCATTGACCTGCCGATAGGTGAACGAACGCCCATCGGAATAGAGGGCGATCTTCTCCGGCCGGATCGAAGCCCATTTGGATATCCAGCGACCTACGTTGATACCGTTCGATAACATCTTTCACTCTTTTTATGGGTTACCCTTACTGTTGATGGTCCGTAAAGAATCGGTTCAGCCTGCCTTCATCATGGCCGGTAACCACATCGTCAAACCCGGGACGATCGAAATAAGGGCAAGGAAGATGCCCATGATGATGAGAAAGGGAACGACTCCCCAAGAGACTTCACCAGCCGATGCCTTGCTCAGATCTTGAAGAATGAAGAGGTTAAGCCCCTCCGGGGGCGAGATAAGGGCCAGTTCCATATTGACGATCATGATGACCGCAAACCAGAGTCCTGAATATCCGAGTCCCGTCACAAGCGGGTAAAGGATGGGCAAGGTGATGACAAGGATGGTAATGGCTTCCAAAGGGCCGCCCATGATGATCAGGAAAATGTTGATCGACAGGATAACCGCCCAGGCAGGCAAACCCACGGTGGCGACAAAACTGAGGATCGCCTGCGGAACCTGGCTGAGAATGATCGCTTGGCCGGTAATATTGGCCCCGATGATGATGAGCATAATCATCGTCGTAATGCGAATCGTATCCATGAGGGCTTTAAAAACGTTCTTCCACGTCATGCTCTTATAAATAAACGTGCAAAGCAATAACGAATAGATGGAAGCCACCCCGCCGGATTCCGTTGGTGTGAATAGACCGGAGTAGATGCCCCCGATGATGATGAGAATCGTTATGAGCCCGCCGGAAGCATTTTTCGTGGCCTCCCAGACTTCTGTTTTCGAAGCCTTCTTCTCGCGTTGAATACTATTGTCCCGAAGTGCGTACATATACATATACACGCAAAACATTCCGGAAAGGATCAAGCCCGGGATCAACGTGGCCATGAAGAGATCGCCGATCGATTCATTGGTCATGGAGGCGTAAAGCATGAGAGGCAGGCTCGGTGGAAAAAGAATACCCAGCGTCCCGCCGGCTGCCAGAAGACCGATGCATACCTTTTTGTTATATCCCCTTGCCATCATCTCGGGCAGGGCGATAAGGCTCACGGTTGCCGCAACGGCGACGCTCGACCCCGTCATGGAAGCAAAGAGGCCACAGAAGATAATGGAGGCAATACCAAGGCCTCCAGGCAAGTGACGAACCAGCACGTTGGCAAATCGGTAGATCCTGTTGCCTACCTGGCCGATCCTTAAGATGTTACTCGTCAGGATATACAGCGGAAGGGCCACCTGGACAGGGCTGTCCATCGTCGAATAGGCCATGATAGGCAACCGGATCATCATGGGTGCGCCCCCAAAGAGGAAGTAAAATGCGAACAGGCCGAAAAGGCCCAGCGCAAATGCAACAGGTATGCCGCACAAAAGCAGGCAGAAGAAGAGGATCGTGAGTCCTAGGTTCGTGTGTGTCCTCAGGAAGGATAGACTCAGCACCAGCGCGAGCAGGAAGAGGAGCATCACCCATGTCTTGGACAGGAAGGAGGGGTTTTGAATGGGTCCTCCCTCTGGCAGTGTTGCGGGATTTTTGAAGAGACCCAATACCAGTTCTGAGATGAATCTCAGGAGTTGAAGGATCAAAAGACCCGAGCCAAGTGGGATGAAGGCTTCAGGGATGAACTTGGGAACCTTCAGGATCATTCCGGCAAGTTCCCAGTTCCGGTATGCATCCCAGGCCATCGTCGCCCCTTCCCATCCAAGGACCGCGCAATAGAGAACGCCCAAGACCGCCGCAAAGAGCTCGAGAATAGCTGCCTGTTTGCCGGACAAATGGAGGGTGATGAAATCAACGTTAACGTGAGCTTTCTCTTTAAGGCCGTAGGCTATGGCGAGAAACGTTCCGGCAAGCACAAAGTAAATAGTAACCTCGGCTACCCAGATGGTGGGCGCTTTGAAGACGTACCGCATCACCACTTCGTACGTGATACTCAGGGCCGCAAAGACAATGAGAACACTACCCACAAAGGCGAACAGATTCGTCGCCCGATCGAGAAGGCGCCATTGTTTCTTCACGCCTTCGTTCGTCACACCCATAATCACTTCCCTGATTCATGCTTATCGAAACTACTCCAGGTTAACCGTTTTTTCAGAAGCATGCCTTTCGCGCAATGTCAATCATCCTCTGCCCCTTCTCTTCGCCCACGTTCTTCTTGAAGGCCGCTTCCAGTTCAGGGGAGGCCTTCGCCTTCCAGCGTTCCCATTCCTTCGGCTCGATATGGGTGAAGGTGAGCCCTTTTTCCTTCAGGAACTTCCGGTATTTGACATCCGCTTCGTAGGAGTATTCCCTACTCCAATTCTGCACTTCGATCGCGGCGTCCTGAAAGATCTTCTGTAAATCAGGAGGGAGCTTCTTCCAAAAACCAAAATAGAAGCCGAGAAAGAAAGTCGAGGATACATGCGTATCTGTCTCCAGATAGTATTTGGCAACCTCGAACCATTTGCGGTCAACGAAAGTGCTTGGGCCGGAGAGCGCCGCATCGATCGTCCCTCGCTGAAGCATCAGGTAAACATCGGCTGAACTGGTAACCACGGGCGCCCCACCGAGCGCCCTGACAAATAAGGCAATATACTCGCCGTTCGTCCGGGTCCGAAGGCTCTTAAAATCCTCCATCTTTGTGACGGGCTTCTTGGAAATGACACTCATAGAACCGTACTCGATCATACTGAGTAGCTTGACGTTTCTTTCCTCAAAATCTTTCATGATGATTTGCCATACTTCGCTCTCGAAGAGTTTGTAATACTTCTCTCGGCTTGGATAGTAGCATGAGAAGTAGGTAATCCCCTCCGAAGGAACAAGACCTGCCCACAAATCCGGGTTTATAATCGCACCCTCCACTGCCCCCTTGGGCATGGCGGCTACAATGTCTTTATCGTTGTAAAGCTGTTGAGCGGGATAAAGCTGAAAGACGACCCGGTCCTTTGCGGCCTTTTCCACAATGTCCCTGTACATTTCCAAGGCTCTCGTAAGATGGTGCTGGATAGGAAGGGTGCCCACCATCTTTACCACAATCTTATCCTGCGCCACCCCGACCCCTTCAAATCCAGGCACGAATTGAAAACATAATAGGAATGTCAGTAAAAAGACGAAACAGCCCGGCCTGAAATTCTTTCTCACTTTCTCCATAGTTCCTCCCTTTGAACTGTTTGAAAGATTTAAAGAATAGGTGGTTGTTCATTCCGCCCATTACTCCCCAGCCCCCTACCATCTCCCGTAGGCTTGAACGTCTTTTGAGAATACTAAAGGAGATGTAGCTTATCAAATTAAATTTTTCTCATTTCTTATGTCTGCTATCAAAAACTTCTTCTATCTCTGGACAAGTGCGAGCAGAGACTACAACGGATGCCTCTTCCTCGGAAAAAGAAAGAGCCATGGCGCCCCCGATCCCCCCGCGCCCCTCCTGTAATAAGGGCCCCTTTCCCAGCCAGTTTCATGATTTTCCTCCATCCGTGCACTCGATATTACGCTTTTCAATGACTCTTTTCATGAAAAACCAATGCCTCATTTTTACTAATGTGGTAGGTCGGCAAGGCATAACAGGCCGGGCAAAGCAGGATTAACGAACCTCACTTCTACTCTCGTCCTGAATCAAGAGTTTAAACGTTAAACTTTCTCTTTCGTACCTTAAATAGTATCGAGTGTCGTAGTGTTTTGAATATACGAAAAGGGTAATATTCTGTCAAGGGAAATGGACATTAAGTGTGGTGGTGTCCTCGCCGCCGATCCGAAAGTATGTAAATCGGAGCCAGCGTAGAAACGTCATTCGTGCTAACGTCTGCCTGTGAATATCTTGCCAAACGTAACTGGCCAAAACAGATAAGAAAAGGCTCTATCCGATCTTCAAATCGCAGGCTTTTGGGATCTGAAAAACGCAGAGTTGACAGCAGATCCACACCCCTGGACCGCCCTTTCTATTTAATCCGGCTGCCCCTAATTGTGAAGACCAAAATTCGAACCGATAAGAAGGTCGAGAACGTGTTGCCTGAGGAGTACATCTACTACTCTTCAATCCAAGGTAATCCAAGATATCAACGATTACGGTTAGAAATGCGCGACAAAAACAGGATCATTTCCGAACCTGCGATCGCACGAGGACGGACGGCGGGATGGTGAGGCCGAGCGCCTCGGCGCTCTTGAGGTTGGTGATGTGATCCATGGCGCCGGAGGCTACTGGACCTCAAGAACCATCTCGATCTCGACCGCGATGTTGGAGTACAGCTCCGCCACGCCGCTGCGGAGCGAGCATGCTTACCGATCGCTTCGCCGAAAATCTCAACGAACAGATCGGAGCACCCGTTAATGACCTTTGGCTGGTCGGTGAAACCTGGGGCGGAATTCACCATTCCCAGCACTTTAACGACGCGCTTGACCTTGTCGAGGCTTCAATCCCGACAATTGGCCATGATGAGGCCCTGGAGAGGGGTTTGGCCAGGTTTCAAAGGCTATGCGTTCGCGCTATGGTGGGAGGGTACGAAAACTGGGGGAAACAGGAGCATTTTTCCCCTTGACAAAGGTTTACTCTATTGGTAAAAGGGTTTCCAAACAGAATACGTAGTCCCCAGGGCTTGAATTAATTGTGATGATGCTTCACTCAGTTGAAAGGAGGTAAATTACGAATGGCATTAAAAAAAATATACCCAACCCCAGATGAAGCGGTTGCCAGTATACCCGATGGAGCAACGATCATGATCGGTGGGTTTGGTCACGCCATAGATAGACCGCAAACTCTTCTTAAAGCATTAGCAAGCAGGAAGGTCAAGAATCTCACTCTCATAAGTAACTCAGCAGGAGTAGCCGGTAAGCTGGGTATCGGTTCACTGGGTGGTAAGCCGTTCATCGACGAAGAGGTGTTAATAGAAAACGGACAGGTGAAAAAAGTGATCTGCAGTGTTCCTGCCTCTTTAGTGATGTCTAAACCGAATGCCTTTGAAAGGCTTCATAAAGAGGGGAGGATCGAATTGGAGTATGTGCCTCAAGGGACTCTGGCAGAAAGGATACGGGCGGGGGGAGCAGGAATTGGTGGGTTTTACACCCCGACGGGTGTGGGGACTCTCATTGAAAAAGGGAAGGAAAAAAGAACCATAGACGGCAAAGAGATGCTCTTTGAATTTGCCCTGAGAGCCGACTATGCTCTCATCAGAGCATACAAAGCTGATACCATGGGTAATCTCATCTATAGGGGAATCATGAGGTCATTTAATGCAATCATGTCCCAGGCCGTAAAGGTTGCGATTGCTGAGGTTGAAGAGATCGTAGAGGCAGGGCAGCTTGATCCAGAGATGATCGTAACTCCGGGGATTTTTATTGACCGGATCGTCAAGATACCAAAGGAGGAAGGCTGATGAAAGAACGGCTTAGTCGGGAAGTCATTGCTCTGAGAACTGCCAAGGAATTTTTTGACGGCGCGGTAGTCAATTTAGGAGGGGGCATTCCAATCATGGCTGCGAACTTTGTACCCGAAGGCAGGACCGTTATTTTTCACACCGAGAACGGTGCATTGGGTTTCGGTCCTATACCGAGCAGCGAATCAGAAGCTCAACCTCATTGGATGGGTGCAAATGGGTTGCCTTTTTTGCCATTGCCGGGGATGTGTTTTTTCCATCATGCGGATTCCTTTGGCATGATCAGGGGAGGACATATTGACATTACAGTATTAGGAGCCCTCCAGGTTTCAGAAAAGGGTGACCTTGCAAATTGGACGTTTCCGGAAAGGGGGGTAGGTAATATTGGAGGAGCGATGGATTTGTCCTTTTGTTGCAAGCGAGTCATTGTTGCCATGGAACATACCACTCCAAAGGGAGAATTGAAAATTTTAAATGAATGCACTTACCCCATTACAGCGCCCCGCCGTGTATCTCTGATCGTGACTGATATAGCCGTCATCGCAGTATCAGAGGCGGGCCTTGTTTTAGAAGAGGTTGCTCCGGGTTGGACTGTGAAGGAGGTACAGGATCTCACAGGGCCTAAACTTATCGTAAGCAAGGATGTCAAGGAAATGGAGTTGTAGGTTGGGTGAGTTAGAAAGGTGTTTGCTGAGAGGGTTAACGAAATAGTTTTGATAACAGTGGTAGGTTTTAAAGAAGTATGGGAAGTCACGGATTAGAAAGGAGATCATGATGAGGGATGTCTACGTGATTGGTATCGGACACACGGCCTTTGGCAAGTTCCTGGAGCGGAGTGTCAAATCCCTTACGGCGGAGGCTGTAGCGGCTGCTCTAAAAGATGCGGAGGTTGAAAAGGGCCAGCTTCAGGCTGCCTTCTTTGGTAATGCCATGCAGGGGTTGGTGACAAGGCAGGAGATGGTGCGGGGCCAGGTGGCCCTTCGATCGATAGGCATTGGTGGTATTCCCATTGTCAACTGTGAAAGCGCATGCGCCACTGGTTCCATGGCTTTTCACCTCGGCTGGCAATCCGTGTCCGGAGGACATGCTGAGGTGGTTTTGGCCGTAGGCGCCGAAAAGCTTTATATGGCAGACACGAAAAGGATGTTCGAGAACTATGATGTTGGTATGGACATGGAGATCATCGAAAATCTCCGGAGAAAATGGAGCGAGGAGGCCAAGAAATTCGGGAGCCAGGAGAGCGGAGAAAACTTGCCTCGGAGCTTTGCGATGGACATGTATGCGGATAAGTGTCGTGCCCACATGAAGGCTTTTGGAACGAGCCAAAGAGACCTGGCTGTCGTTGCATCGAAGAATCACAACCATAGTGTCTATAGCCCTTATGCTCAATATCGGAAGCCGATGAGTGTTGAGGAGGTATTAGCGGGTCGGCCTGTAGTCTATCCGCTCACTGCACCCATGTGTGCTCCTGTTGGAGATGGAGGCACGGCTGCCATTCTATGTTCGGGTGATTTTCTGAAGCGGCTGAAAAACCCCCGGCCAGTGAAAATAAGAGCCTCCATCCTTGGTTCAGGAATGGACAGACCAGAAGGTTTTAGAAATGATCATATCTCTGCCAGGCTGAGCAAACAAGCCTATGAGAGGGCCGGTGTGGGTCCGGAAGACATCGATGTGATTGAGCTCCATGATGCCACCTCCATGGGGGAACTCATCCAGTTCGAAGGGCTTGGGTTCTGTCCCTGGGGAGAGGGAGCGGCTGTAGCGAGATCAGGAGCCACTGCTCTGGGAGGGAAAATTCCGGTCAACCCGAGTGGAGGATTGGTTTCGAAAGGACATCCTCTGGGAGCGACTGGGATTGGCCAGCTCGCCGAGATCGTCAGGCAGCTTCGGGGAGAAGCAGGAAAGCAGCAGGTGGAGGGTGCACGGATAGGTATGACGGAAAACGGGGGCGGATCAGTTGGAGTCGAAGAAGCCTCTATGACGATACATATATTGGAAAAGGTTTAATAGGCTTCAAAAAAATGCCCGCCTGCTGAAAGATCATTAGTTATGTAACTACGATTTTATTCCAAAAAATGAGAATACCAGTAAGCTAGCACTTTTTTTGTTGACAAAGGTTTACCATACTGGTAAAAAGGTTTCCAAATAGAATACCTGGTATCCAAGACTTGAAACGGCCAGGAGTCGACTATTCCAGAGACTAAAGCAAAGGCCGGGGAGCTACCGATGGATGAAAAAAGAATCGTCGAAAACATAAAGAGAATTCGCCGGGTCAGGAAGATGTCTCTTGAGCAATTGGCAAAGATCGCGGGCTTGACGAAAGGTTACGTTTCCAAAATAGAGAATTCTCAGAAAGCTCCTCCTCTTTCAACATTGGATAAAATTGCTAAAGCTCTCGATACGGAGGTGACCTTTTTGATTGCCGAAAGGTCTTCCGAAGTACCTGAAAACATCAATATTTGTATTGTGAGGAAGAATGAAAGAAGGGAGGTGATATCGAGAGGCACGTTTTACGGGTATCGGTATGAATCGTTAGCCTATAAAAAGATTGGGAAGAGTATGGAGCCTTATATTCTTGAACCAGCTTTTGAGGAGAAGGCTATTTTTTCCCATGATGGCGAAGAATTCATGTATGTTCTTGAAGGGACACACGAATTTGTTTATGACAACAATCGATATATCTTAAAGAAAGGAGATAGTGTTTATTACAATGCTAAGATTCCTCATAGTGGGAGGAGCGTTGGTAGAAAGGCAGCGAAGATCTTGATGGTTGGAATGCCCTATCCGGTGTGGCCGCCTGGTCTGCCCTCAGCGCGACCGGTACTACCATCCCAGGGCGGGAAAGAATGATAGAGGAGAAAAGTCTCATCAAATGGATGAAGATGAGTTGGAAAGTATTAGGCCAAAGAAAGACAAGATCGAGGGGATTCTCTTGATGGCGGATATTAGGGGACGGCTTCGCAAAGCCGTAACCGGAAAGGGTAGGATGAATGGGCTACTCGATTGAGGTTTACCTTATACAAGCGATGCATGGTCTGGTTTATGGGATGCTTCTTTTTTTGGTGACGTCTGGTCTTACCCTGGTATTCGGGATGATGGGCGTATTGAATCTGGCTCACGCGTGCTTTTACATGTTGGGTGCCTATTTTGCCTACACGATCACCCTCCATTTAGGAAGCTTTTGGTGGAGCCTTTTAATCTGTCCTCTTATTGTCGGGGCGTTGGGTATTTTCATCGAACGTTTTCTCCTCCGTAAGGCATACAAGGGAGGTCATTTGTTGCAGCTCCTCCTTACCTTTGGCTTATTCTTTATCATCACTGAACTTGTCCGTCTTATCTGGGGGAGCAGTCCTCTTTCGGTGCCGCCCCCTAAGATTTTCGCGGGGGATATCACTGTTGCCGGAATGACCTATCCCACGTATCGCCTATTTATATTTGGATTTTCTTTCTTGGTGCTTTTTGCGATGACCCTGCTCTTGATGCGAACGCGGATTGGAATCATCATCCGGGCGGCGGTTTTGGATGCGGACATGGTGGAGGTTCTTGGATCGAATGTTCCGAAGGTATTCATGAGTGTTTTTGGAGGAGGAGCCGCCCTGGCGGGGGTTGCGGGAGTCATCGCCGCACCATTTCTCAGCATCTATCTTGGAATGGGCAATGAGGTACTGTTAGACTGCTTTGTGGTCATCGTGGTCGGTGGGTTCGGGAGTCTACTGGGGGCCTTCATTGCCTCGTTGATGATTGGTGAACTTCAATCGTTTGGGATCCTTTGGATTCCTCGTTTGGCACTTGTTTTTCAATTCTTGCTTATGGCCGTGGTTTTTATAGTCCGACCTACAGGTCTTTTCGGAGAGAAAGAATGAGCCGTTTTTGGAGGCGTCAACTGAGATGGATCATTGCAGGGATGGTATTGCTTCTGCTTCCCCATTTCCTTCCGGAGATACGCGTTCATTTGGCCATCGAGATTCTTGTCTTTGCTCTTTTTGCAGTCGGGTTTAACCTTGTCTTTGGGTATGGTGGGCAGCTTCCGTTTGGCCACGCCGCCCTCTTTGGAGTTGGAGGTTATGGAACGGCCCTGATTCTCAACCACTATCCCCAGACCCCTCTTCTTTTGGTCCTCCTGATAGCTGCCCTGTTAGGGTTTCTGGCTGCCATCGTGATAGGTTTCTTCTGCGTTCGACTGACCGGTGCCTACTTTGCCCTTACCTCCTTGGCCTTTCAGATGTTTCTTTATGCGGTGGCTCTGAAATGGAGAACCTTGACCAACGGAGATGACGGGATGGGAGTGACTCGGCCGGCGGTTCACCTGCCTGTCTTTGGGTCGATCTCCTTGGCCAACATCACCAATATCTACTATTTCATATTAATACTGGTAGCTCTGGGGATATTGGCCTGTTATCTCTTTTTGAAGACTCCTCTCGGAAACTCGGTGATCACTGTGCGGGAGAAGGATACCCGGGCTTCCTTTTTAGGGTACAATGTTTTTCTAACGAAGCTGACCGTCTTTTCGGCATCGGGGATACTGGTAGGACTCGCGGGGGGACTCTTTGTTCTCTACGAAGAATTTGTGGCGACTACGTGCATTGACAATAACATGTCGATGACCCCTGTGCTGATGACCGTTATCGGAGGACCCGGTCATTTCCTGGGGCCGGTATTGGGGGCGACTTTCTATATGATACTTCAGGACTGGATTTCAAGCGTGACGAGTTACTGGATGGTACTGATGGGTTTTGTATTCATCGCCATCGTTCTGTACGCAGAGGGGGGGCTTATCAACCTCCTAAAGATGGAAAACATCAGAGGTTGGCTTCACCGAGGCGGAAAATGACGGCGATACTGAGAATAGAAAACCTATACAAGGATTTTTCCGGGCTACAAGTCTTGAGCAAGGTGTCGATGGGGATCAGCGAGGGTGAGCGCCACATGATCATTGGCCCCAACGGCTCGGGAAAGACAACCTTATTCAACATTGTCACAGGGTTTTACAAGCCAACCAGAGGGAAGATATTCTTTTACGATAAAGACATTACGAGCTGGTCGCCCCACAAGATTGCCCGTTTGGGAATTTCTCGATCTTTCCAGATCATCAATATCTTTCCGAAGTTGACGGTATATGAGAATGTTCGGAGCGCAATGGTTTCAAGATTCAATCGCCGTTTTAACTGGACGACCCATTTGAACCGCAATAGGGAGATCGCGGAGGAGAGCGAGCGAATCGTTAACCTTCTCAGTCTCACAGATGTCCGGAATGTGCAGGCCTCAGAACTGAGCTACGGGAAACAGCGGCACCTGGAACTGGCGTTGACCATCGCAAGAGAACCCATTCTCATTATGCTGGATGAGCCGACGGCGGGGCTCAACTCGGAGGAGACGAGAAAAACAGTTCAATTGATCCGGCAGTTAACGGAGGGAAAGACGCTGGTGATGGTGGAACACGACATGGAGGCAGTGTTCAACCTCGCGGACCAGATCACGGTGCTCAACAATGGGGAGATATTAGCCACAGGTCGCCCTGATGCGATTCGAGAGGATGAAAAAGTGAGGAAGGCTTATCTTGGGAGGAAGTGAAGTGATCCTGGAGGTAGACGAGATTCACACGTTTTACGGCAAAAGTCAAGTCTTAGAGGGTGTTTCTCTTGGAATTGGAGAAGGGGAGATTGTAACCCTGGTGGGCCGCAACGGCGTGGGTAAATCGACGACGTTGAAATCGATTGTGGGGTTAGTTCCTCCGCAGATGGGATCGATCCGGTTCAAAGGAGAAGAAGTGAGTAGCCTGAGGCCCTATAAGATTTGCTGGCGGGGGATCGGCTATGTGCCGGAGGAGCGTCGTATCTTTCCCCATCTGACAGTGCGACAAAACATTTTGGTAGGGATGAAGCCTGGGCAGAAGGTTGAAGAGCCCTGGACGATCGAAAAAATCTACAGCTGTTTCCCACAGCTTGAGAAGAGGGATGGGCAGAAAGGAGGGACCTTATCAGGGGGGGAGCAGCAGATGCTGACCATTGGTCGAACTCTGGCAGGAAATCCGGAGTTGCTTTTAGTGGATGAGCCGACAGAGGGGTTGAGTCCCATTCTGGTGGAGATTGTCATTCAAATCCTCCGGCAAATCAATGGGGAAGGTCGCTCTATTCTGCTGGTGGAGCACGCCATTGATGTCGCTCTTGGTTTAGCAAGGCGGGCCTATGTGATGTCAAAGGGGAAGATTGTTTTTGGAGGCACAAGCCAGGAGCTTTATGACAATAAAGAGGTGCAGAAGACATACCTCGAAGTCTAAGAAGGTGAAAAACAATATCAACGGATAGAGAAAGGAGGGGAACATGGAAAGGACTTTTGCAAAAACGATAGGGGCTGGAGTGATCTGTTTTTTTTCGATGTCGGTTTTGTTCGCCGGGGTTCCTCTTGGGGCGGTGGCTGCGGACACAGTGAAGATTGGCAACCTGCAGCCCATGACCGGGCCAATGGAAGCTTATGGTCGGGCCTTCACTGCGGGACTCCAATTTGTTGTGGATGAACAGAATGCCAAAGGAGGCCTCTTAGGCAGGAAGGTCGAGGTTATCAGAGAAGATAATGAGTTTAAACCTGACGTGGCTGTCCGAAAGGCCAAGAAGCTTATCCTTGAGAACAAAATCAATTTCCTGGCCAACGCCATGGGCAGTCATGTCGCCATTGCCCTGAATAAGGTAGCCGCCAGTTCCGAGATCCTCTTTTTCCACTACGGAGCCATGGCCGATGAGATCATGGGGAAGGAATTCAACCGATATACGTTCAGGCTCACCACGAATATCTACAATTTATCAGCCAGTCAAGCCCTCTTATTGGCCACCACGCCGTACAGGAAATTGTATAGCATCAACATGGATTTTGTCACGGGGTATGACACTGATAAGCTCAACAAGGAACTGATCAAACGCTATGTTCCGGATGCCACGTGGGTGGGAACGGATTTTCATCCGATAGGGACGAAAGACTTCGGTCCCTACATTACAAAGATCATCGCTTCCAAGGCAGATGCCATTGTCAGTCAGACTTACGGTCCCGACTTCATCAATATGGTGAAAACAGCAAGGGCCATGGGCCTAAAAGCTCCCTTTCCGTTTTTCAATCCCCTTGCCAAGCATCCATACCTCTTGAATGACCTTAAGGAAGACGGAGTAGGAATTTATTGGTGCCACGAGTATTCGCTGAGAGTGAAGACACCTGAGAACGAAGAAACCATCAGGAAATACCACGAGCAGCACAAGGATGATAAAGACTTTCTGACCTGGTGGCCTACCTCGGATACCTCCATGGCACTTCTTGGTTGGAAAATGGTCTTTGCCGCAGTAGAAAAAGCAGGATCCCTTGATCGCGAAAAGATCATTGAGACTCTTGAGAATAATTTCCAATGGATGTCACCCGTTGGCCTGTGGACCATGCGAAAATGCGATCACCAGGTTATCCTGCCGACATTCGGCGGTGTCATCGAAGCTGGGCCGAACCCCTTCTACAAATTTCCATGGTCAGGGCCGAAGATAGTTCAATTCCCAGCCGAGAAAATAGCCTTGCCTCCGACAGCACAGTATAATCCCAGGTGTCAGTAGAAACGCAGTCACAAAGGCGAGGATATAGAGAAATTAGGCAAGATTCTGCTCCAAAGGTGAAAGTCCATGATTCGGCTTTCTATGAGGGGTCCTGATCCCAAAGTCTATGAGTAAAAAATAAACATGGAGGTAAAGTTATGAAAAGAATGTTCTGGATCGTGGCTGTAATGTTTGTCTTTTTTTCACTTTGTTTGGCCTGTCCTCCGAGTTATGCTCAGGAAAAGGCCGTTACGCTCAATTTCGCCAGTTTCTTTCCCGGCGAGAATAGGGTTAGTCTCCTGATGGATCAATGGGGTAAGGAGGTGGAAAAGAGAACGAATGGCAGGGTAAAGATGACCTATTTCGCCGGAGGCACGCTCGCTCCTGCCGCGCAAATCTATCAGGCCGTTGTCAAAGGGATTGCGGATATTGGATTGAGCTTTATGGGTTATACCTGGGGGCGTTTTCCCCTCAGCGAAGTGATCGAACAGCCTATCGGTTACAAAAGCGGGTACGTGGGGACGAAATTGGCGAATGAATTCTACAAGAAGTTCAAGCCAAAGGAATACGATGACACAAAAGTTCTATTCCTCCACACTTCCCCGCCTCATTTACTTTTTACCAAGAAACCTGTCAATACCCTGGAGGATTTGAAGGGGCTCAAGATAAGAACGAACAGTCCGGTCGCCAAGGCTTTAGGGGCCGTCCAGGTGGGAATGCCCATGTCAGATGCTTACGATGCCCTCTCAAAGGGTGTTGTTCAGGGGATCATCGGTCCGTATGAGCCGATGAAGGGCTTCAGGCTGGCTGAAGTCGTTAACCACAGCATCGAATATGGCTCCGCTTTTGTGGGAGGAGCTTTCGTGGTGATGAACAAGGGTAAATGGAACGCCTTCCCGGCAGACATCCAGAAGACGATCGAAGAGATGGATGTGGAGTACATAGAAAAACTCGGAAGGCTCTGGGACGATTATGATAAAGAGGCGAAGGATTATTTCATCGAAAAGGGGGGCAAGGTCATTGTTCTCCCTAAGGCGGAAGCCAATCGCTGGGCCCAGGCGGTTCGGCCGGTCCTCGATGATTACCTCAAAGACATGAAATCGAAGGGTCTGCCTGGCGATGAGGCTTTAAAGTTCTGCGTGGACTATCTGAAGACACACCAGAATTGAGAAAGTAGCGGGGTATACCCTGTATATCCCGCTCAAACTTCTTGTCAGATATCTGAAGAGAAATGGGCGAAGGAAAGTGGGAGGACTAACCTATCTCCTGTGCAACATCACTAAGAGCAGATTCAAAAGTCGAGGAGAACTGATGGAAAGACTACTTCAAATCGTTTCAACGATAAATAAGCCTCTGACCGTGATTGCGGGGAGCGCGTTGGGTTTCGTCATATCGGTTACAGTGGCCGATGTGATCATGAGGTTTTTCGGAAGCCCTATCACCGGCACGTATGAACTGGTCTGTTTTTCGGGTGGAATCCTCTTCTGTTTTTCTATCCCTTTAACATCGTGGGCAAACAGCCAAATCCAGGTGGAATTTTTGGTCATGAAACTCCCTCCAGGGAGCAAGAAGGTTCTCCAGGTGGTCACGAAGTGCCTGGGGATTGTCCTATTTCTGCTCATCGCCTGGAACGTTGTTCTTTTGGGGAATAATTTAAGAGAAACGGGGGAAGTTTCAATTGTGCTGAGGATGCCCTTCTACCCGGTTGCCTATGCGATGGGAATCTGTGGCTTCCTCCAATGCCTTGTCCTCCTGTCTGATATCGTGAAAATCATTGGAGGGAAAAATGAGTGAGACGATGATTGGCCTTATTGGCTTAGCCTTGTTGTTGGTGATGTTTCTCTCAGGCATGGAATTGGGTTTTTCCATGGCCATGCTTGGGTTTCTGGGGTTCAGTTATGTCGTATCGCCAAAGGCGGGTCTCAGCTTATTGGCTCACGATATCTTCGATGCCTCGACCTCCTATAGTTACACGGTTGTGCCAACCTTTATGTTTATGGGGATGGTTGCTTTTAACGCGGGGATCGCAAGGCAATTGTATCTCTCTGCTTATCGATTCTTTGGGCATATTCCCGGAGGATTGGCCATGGCGACTGTGGGAGGAGCGACCGCTTTTGGCAGCATCACCGGATCCCCTACGGCGACCTCGGCAACCTTTGCCTCCGTTGCCATTCCAGAGATGGATCGGTATAATTACGACAGGAAACTATCTACAGGAGTTGTCGCTGCCTCCGGATGTCTGGGCCCCCTCATCCCACCCAGTAATCCCCTTATTGTTTACGGCATCATCACAGAACAATCGATCGGAAAACTATTCACTGCCTCTTTGATTCCAGGACTGATTGTTTCTTTACTTTTTCTGTTGACTGTTTACGGATGGTGCAGGATCAATCCGAGCATTGGCCCTAAGGGTGAAAGGTCGTCGTGGCGGGAGAGGATAT